>OEQS01000149.1_pt1 | contig 11154 bp, 10 predicted proteins | sample 1539731 | NCBI WGS metagenome assembly OEQS01 (sample SAMEA3891890, study PRJEB23780) | metagenome | biome: terrestrial biome; feature: animal house; material: Caecal content | place: Italy | collected 2015-05-05 | reverse complement strand
GTGACGGACATTACCATGGCGGAAAACTCCTACCTGGAAATGGACACCGTGCAGCTCGGCGGAGTGGACAGCACCATGCGCAAGACAACCGCCGTACTGGCCGCCGGAGCGCGTCTTGTCGTGCGGGAACGTCTGATGACCACCGGCAGTGAATGGGCCAGAAGCGACTTTGACGTCACGCTGGAGGGCGAGGATTCCGGTGTGGATCTGATCTCCCGCTCCGTGGCGCACGGCAACTCCCGGCAGGAATTCAACTCCTGCCTGCGCGGTAAAAACCGGTGCAGCGGCCACTCGGAATGCGACGCCATTCTGGCGGAATCGGGAAGCGTCATTGCCTCCCCGTCGCTGGAGGCCGCCCATGTTGACGCTGCCCTCATTCACGAGGCTGCGATCGGCAAAATTGCGGGCGAGCAGATCCTCAAGCTGCGCACGCTCGGTCTAACACAGCAGGAAGCGGAGGAGCGTATTATCCAAGGGTTCCTGCGATAATAAACTTGAAGTTTTCGTCGACCTTTTTCAAACAAACTTTTCGACAAACCAAGCAGGCCGCGGAAAATTTCCGTGGCCTGCTTTTTTACAAAAAAGAACCGGTGGGAAAAATTTTCCCGCCGGTTCTTTTATCAGACAAATCCTCCGACGCAAACGCGCCCCTGAGAATTCTCTCTTATTTCACCATGCTGGCAACTTCGTCAGCGAAGTTGTCCTCGCGCTTCTCAAGGCCTTCGCCCTTCTCAAAGCGGACATACTCGGCGATCTGGATGGAACCGCCCAGCTCCTTGGCGACGGAATCCGTGTACTGCTGGATGGAGAGCTTGCTGTCCTTGACATACTCCTGCTCCACCAGGCAGACTTCCTTGAAATACTTCTTGATCTTGCCGTCGACCATCTTCTCGATGACGTTGGCGGGCTTGCCGCTGGCGGAAGCCTGCTCGGTCGCGATCTTGCGCTCGTGCTCGATCACGTCGGCCGGAACCAGGCTGCTGTTGAGGTACAGCGGGTTGACAGCGGCGATCTGCATCGCGATGTTCTTCGCATACTCCTGGAACTCAGCTTTCGCGGCAATCTCCGCGGAGGTGTCGAAGCGCACCAGAACGGCAATCTTGCCGCCCATGTGGATATAAGCGGTGACAGCGCCCTCATAGCGCTGGAAACGGCGAACCTTGATGTTCTCGCCGATGGTCAGAACCTTCTCCTTGCGCAGATCCTCCACGCTGACAGACTGACCGGCAGCCTGAGCCGCGAGAAGAGCGTCCATATCAGCCGGGTTCACGGAAGCAACCGTCTCCGCAACCGTCTTAACAAAAGCCTGGAAATCAGCGTTCTTGGCCACGAAGTCGGTCTCCGCGTTTACCTCGACGGCAACGCGGCCAGCCTTCTTAGTGGCGGCAGCAAGGCCCTTTTCGCGCAGATAGTCCACCGCAGCGTCCATGTCGCCGTTGGAAGCGGTCAGAGCCTTCTTGCAATCCATCATGCCGCAGCCGGTCTTCTCACGCAGGGTCGCGACGTCCTTTGCTGTAAATGCCATGTTAATTCCTCCAATTTATCAGTCTATAACCAAGCACAGCACGCCAGGGATGCTGGCGTGCCGTGCCGTACCTTCGTTTTGGTTGCGCTTATTCGGCGGCAGCCTCGTCGGTCTCATTCTCCTTGGCCTCCGCCTCGGCGGCGCCCATCTGGCCTTCCTTGCCTTCGACAATCGCGTTGGCAACCGTGCCGGAGATCAGCTTGACAGCGCGGATAGCGTCGTCGTTGCCCGGGATAACATAATCGATCTCGTCCGGATCGCAGTTGGTGTCGACGATCGCGACGATCGGGATACCCAGCTTCTTGGCCTCAGCCACAGCGATGCGCTCCTTGCGGGGGTCAACGATGAACAGAGCGCCGGGGAGCTGCTTCATCTCCTTGATGCCGCCCAGGAACTTCTCGAGCTTCTCGATCTCGAGGTTCAGCTTGACGACTTCCTTCTTCGGGAGCATATCAAACGTGCCGTCGGACTCCATGGTCTTGAGCTGGTTCAGACGGTCGATGCGGCGGCGGATGGTGCGGAAGTTGGTGAGCATACCGCCGAGCCAGCGGGCGTTCACATAGTAAGCACCGGCGCGCTGCGCCTCGTCACGAACGGAATCCTGAGCCTGCTTCTTCGTGCCGACAAACAGGACGCTCTTGCCCTCCATGGAGAGCTGACGAACAAAATTGTAAGCCTCTTCGAGCTTGCGCACGGTCTTCTGCAGATCGATGATGTAGATGCCGTTGCGCTCGGTGAAGATGTACTTCGCCATCTTGGGGTTCCAGCGGCGGGTCTGGTGACCGAAGTGGACACCGGCCTCCAGCCGCTGCTTCATGGATACGACTGCCATAGTGTTTTTCCTCCTAAAATTCGTTTTTTGACCGCCACCCCATTCATCTCTCTCCGCTACCCAACCGGGCACGAAACGGAAAGATCCCTGGGTGTGTGTGGTTCCATTGCGCTTTTTCGCACAATACTTGCTAAGTATAAACGATTATGCCAAAAAGTGCAAGGTCTTTTTTCAGGTTTTTTCAAACCGAACTTTAAGCGCCGGACCAAGTTTTTCTTTACAGAGCTTCTCAACCGCTTCTGCTGCAAGGCTTTTCAGCGGCCCTGCCTGAAGCGCTCGCTTATAATAGCAAAATCCCCCGCGCTTGTCAACACCTTTTTTCAATTTTTTCATCCTTTTCCTTGGGGACACTAGATTTTTCCGTTTCGCTCTTTTCCGCCACTCAACTTTATGCTAAAATATGCACAACAGGAGATGAGATAATTTGTGAAAAATGTAACAAGGAAACGGATCGTGGTCAAGGTGGGCACCTCCACGCTGACGTATGAAAACGGAAAACTGAACCTGCGGCGCGTGGAATCGCTGTGCCGCGTCCTGAGCGATTTGCAGAATGGCGGACGGGAGATCATTCTGGTCACGTCCGGCGCGATCGGCGTGGGCATGGGCAAGCTGGGCCTGCACGACCGCCCGGCGGAGACGGAGAAAAAGCAGGCGCTCGCGGCGGTGGGCCAGTGCGAGCTGATGTTTATTTATGATAAGTTTTTCGGGGAGTACAGCCGCACGGTGGCGCAGGTACTGCTCACCGGCGACGTTATTGACGACGACCGCAGCCGCCGCAACGTGGAAAACACGTTTGAGGAGCTGCTGAACATGGGCATTCTCCCGATCGTCAACGAAAACGACACCGTCGCGGTCGACGAGCTGGTCGGCAGCCACATCGGCGACAACGACACGCTGTCCGCGATTGTGGCGAAGCTGACGCGCGCGGATCTGCTGATCCTGCTTACGGATATTGACGGACTCTACACCGCGAACCCGCGCACGGATCCGGACGCAAAGCGCATCCCGTATCTGCGTGAGGTGACGGAGGAAGTGGAAGCGCTGGCGGGCGGCGCGGGAACGAACCGCGGCACCGGCGGCATGGCCACCAAGGTGCGCGCCGCGAAGCTCGTCAACGAGAACGGGATCCCCTGCTGCGTTATGAGCGGGGCCAATCCTGAGACGCTGTACCGCCTGTTTGACGGTGAGCAGATCGGCACCGTCTTTGGCGGGATCCGATAAAGTTTGCGCACGCCCTTTGCTATGATGGGGGAAGAGAGAATGCGCCCCGCCCATGGCGGTGCGAGGGGGACCCCTCATGTGGGTCCCCCTACGAAAAAACAGTCCCCCGGACTGTTTTTCCTTCCCCTCCTGCATTTTGGGAAAGAAAAGGTTACGGTTTAGGGGCTCTGCCCCTAAAACCCCGCAAGCCTTTTATAAAAGGCTTGACCGAAAATTTCAGATGGCTCCGCCGTGCTCTTATTTTCCCACACAGAAACGGGAGAACACTTCATCCACCACAGCATCCGTGACCTTCTCCCCCGTCAACTCCAGCAGCGACGCAACCGCTCCTTCCAGCGAAACCGTCACCGCGTCCAGCGTCATGCCGATCTTCAACGCTCGTTCCGCTTCCTCCAACGACTCCTTCGCACGTCTCGCCGCGTCTCTTTGACGTTCCGTAAACAACAATCCCTCATTCGGATCAATCTCCGCCGTTTTCAGAACCTTTCCGATCGCTTTCGCCAGTTCCTCCAAGCCGTCTCCATTCTTCGCGGAAAGAACTACAACATGTTGAAAATATTTCTGAATATACGAGTAGTCAAGCTTTGTCGGAAGATCGCTCTTATTCACAACGGCTAATGCCGGGACATTTCGGCACGCATGCGCCAACCGGCGATCCTCCTCCCCCACCTTACGCGAGGAATCGAACACCGCGAGAACCAGCTGCGCCGACTCCAAACGTTTCCGCGCACGTTCCACACCAATTCGTTCCACCGCGTCGTCGGTATCGCGCAGACCGGCCGTGTCAGCCAGCCGAAGCGGAATCCCACCGACCAGCACGGTTTCCTCCACAATATCGCGGGTGGTTCCCTCCACGCCGGTGACGATCGAACGCTCGCACCCGGCAAGGAGATTCATCAAGGTGGATTTTCCGGCATTCGGTTTTCCGGCAATCACGGTATCCACTCCCTCACGCAGAGCGCGGCCCGCGTCAAAGGATTGCAGCAATCGATCCAGTTCTCGACCCGCGTCAAAAAAGACGCGCTGCAATTCCTCTTCGTTGATTTCGGGAATTTCCTCCTCCGGGTAATCGGCCCAGGCTTCGAGGTGGGCGGCAGCACCGACAAGCGTTTCCTTCACCGCCGCGATCCGCCGTTCGAGAGCGCCGTCCCGGCCCGCGAGAGCAGCGCGCGCCGCCTGTTCCCCGCGCGCGGAGATCAGCTCCATGACGGATTCCGCTTCCGTCAATCCCATTTTTCCGTTCAGGAAAGCGCGGCGGGTAAATTCGCCGGGCTGGGCGGGACGCGCGCCCGCATGGTACAGAGCCCGAAGCGTTCGGCGAAGCAGGTATAACCCGCCGTGACACGAAAGCTCCGTGACATTTTCTCCCGTAAAGCTGGCGGGCGCGCGGTAATTGATGGCGATTGCCTCGTCGATCGGCCCTTCTTCGTCCTGCACACGGCCATAGTGCACCGTATATCCCTTTTCCTCCGCGAGGCGCTTGCCGCTGCGGGCGGTAAAGACCTTGTCCGCAATCTCCTGCGCCCGCGGGCCTGAAATACGGATCAAACCGATTCCGCCGGGCGCCTGCGCCGTCGAGATGGCCGCAATGGTATCCTGCGCCATGCTTTTCTCTCCTTTTCAAAAGATTCCGCGTGAAGGCGGGTGCGCTTGTTCAGAAGCGCAAAACAATGCGGGATCAGCGCCTCATGCGGTGCGAAACAGGTTTTTTTCCGCGTCTCAGCGAAGAAAATCGCTGTTCCGGGCATCCTGGGTGTCGTCCGCCTTGCCCAGCTTCCGCAGGTTTTCCCTGCGTTCGTCAAGCAGCTTTTGGTAAAAGGCGCGGTATTTTTCACGCAGCTGCGTTTTTCTGTCCAGAATTTTCTGATAATTCTCATGGTATTTACGGGTATCCCTGCCGTACTTCTCTTCAAGCATGGGAAGAAACTGCTCCATATATTCCTGCTCGCTCATACTTTCCACCTGCTCGACAAACTGCTCCGTCTTCGTCAGATCAAGCTTCTGAAGGCCCTGCGCGTAGCGGCGGAAGATCACGTTGTAGATTGTATCGTTGGAATGAGGGACATAGTCATAGCTCATGTCCTGCGCGTCCTTGTCGGAAAGATGCGAGAAGGAGGCCTCCTTGTCAAAGGAGACCAGGTTTCCGCGGCGGTCGAAGAGGAAGTTTTCTCCCTTCGTATCGAAATTGCACAGCAGCCAGTCGAGGACATGCTCGCGCAGCAGGCCGGTGCGGATCTCCTCCATCTGCGGGGTATCGGCGTTGAGGGTCTCGTCGGGATCCTGCTGCCATTTGAAAAGATCCGGAGGCGGCAAGCCGGGATCCCCCTCCCGCCACGAGTCGACTTTTTTCTGAAGAGAACCGACGATCTTCCCGTTCACACGCACGGCGCTGGCGGGGATGGAATGGTCGTCGCCGCACAGCTTCTGCTGAAGTTTGGAGGCGGCCTCCGTCACGAGGGCTCCCTGCGTTTTTTCAAACCCGACGCAGTTAATGGCCTCCTTGTACAAAAATTCCTGTCCCTGACTGTCCTCAAAAATATACATGGGCTTTGTCCCGCCGAAGAAGGCGCGCCCCTTGTTGACATACGTCTTGTCGTCCCGCTCATCCCGGTAAACGGCCTCTTCCCTGGAAAGGGGGTTGGCCTTTTTGAACGCGCCCACCAGCTTTTTCATCGCGTCAAATTTCTCATGACGGGCGAAGGTCTTTTCGGCGTTTTCGCGTTCCGGACCTTGAGGCATTTTTTCCATCTTGAGCTTTTTATTGAGCTTGTTGAGCTTGATCTGCTCGTTCTCCTTGACGGCCATGGCGCGCCGGCGCTCGACGCTGCCCACCGGCATCATCAAAGCGTAATGGGCGGCCGCGTCCACCCTCTCCTGCTGGCATTGTGCCTGCGCCCAGAGCTTTGCCTGCTTTGTGCCGGCCTGAAACAGCATATATTTTTCCCTTGCCTTAATGTCCGCAAGGCTCGCCTGCAAATGCTTCCGTTCTTTGGAGAGCAGCTTTTTCTCCATGGCCTCCTGATCGGCTCCTTCCGGAGCCAATCCCAAACGGGCCGCCGTGTCCGAGAGACTGCTGCGGCGCTGGCGCAGCTGTTCCCGCGTTTCCTGCTTCGCTTCGAGAAGGCTTTTCTCGTTTTGGAGGGCTTTTCTTTCCGAATAGCTGGCCTTTCTGCGCTCGAGCGTCATCACGCCGTTTACCTGCTTCCACTGTACGGGAATACCCTGCTCCAGCCGGCTGCTGACCTCCTCCGCCCTCTGTGTGAGCACATCCCTCTCCTGCTGCCATTGCTGCTGCTGGCGGCCGAGATAGGTCTGGTTTTGAATTTCCTGACGCCGTTGCTCCCGTTTCTGCTGGAGCACCTGTACATTTTCGTTATCCAGAGGCATATGCTCAACTCCTCACTGCATCTCGTATGCGGCGCTATAAAAGCGCCGGACCACTTCGTAATGGGGAAACAGCCGCGCCAGCGCCTGTTCGGCCTTGGGTTCCACCGCGGCCACATACAGCCAATCGTCCTGTCCGCGCTCCTCCAGCCTGCGGGCGGCCTTCGCCAAAAGGGAAAACAGCAGGGCCTGACGGCCGGAAGCGCACCAAATGTAATGAAGCGCAAGCTCGTCCCCGTCGCGCAGGAAGAAGACCGCCGCCTCCGGACCTCCGGCTCCTGCGGCGCAAAGGCAGAGCTCCTCCTCAAAATCGAGACCGTCCATATGCTCGAGATAATAAATCCCCCGGGCCTCCAAAGAGCGGCGGAAGTTTTTCTGATCATGGGCGGGAAGGGAGAAAAACGGAACGGCGTTTTTACAGCGCTCCTCCGCCGCCATCAATTCCCCGGAGGTCGTCAGTCCGGAGATCGGGATCCGGCATACAGCGCCCGTTTCCTCCGAAACGTAGAAATCCGGCAGATCCGCAAAAAAGCCGTAAAGGGGATCCGACTTTCCGGCCGCGGTAAACAGACAGCGCAGCGGCGCGTCCATTCTCTCGGCGCACTCGCAGAGAAACCGCACCATACCGCTGCCGACGCCCCTGCCGCGGTATTCCTCCGGGACAAAAAGGTACGCCAGCTCCAGCAGAGCCCCGCCGTATTTCAGCTCGACCACCGAAACGCCGCACGGGGTTCCGTCCCATACGGCGCCGACAGCCGCCATATTTTTTTCCTTTGCAAGCCTGCGGCGCAGAGATTCCGGGATCGCGTTCTCAAACGCGGGAAGAAGCCGCGCGTCCAGCCGTGAATATTCCGTCATTGTTCCACCTCGATTTCAAATTTCCGACCGCCTCGTTTGGCACGCCCTGACCGCGCTTTTCCAAACCGGCGCGAAACGTTTTTCTACAAAGTAAGGCTACCGCAGAAGCGGCAGCCTCAACCGATCAAAAGGATTTTGCGCGGCAAAGCCTGCGCAGCATTTTATTTTTTCACGTCAATGCGTCCGTAAAGCGGAGCGGCGGAGTCGTCGCGGCGCTGGGCGGGCTGCTGGGGAGCGGCCTGCGAACGCGGAGCGGACGAGGAATCACGGCGGGGCGGACGGTTGCCGGAGCCTCCACGGGGCGGTCTGCCTCCCTGCGGGCGGCCTCCCTTGCCGTCGGGGCGGCGGCCCTTCGGACGGCGCTGCGGCTGGGGACGTTCTCCCTCAATCGGTCCGATCACGACATGGCGCGCGAGATCCTCTCCCTCGCTCCACGACTTCGCGCCCTCGACGGTCTGGACCGCCGTGTGAATGATGCGGCGCTCGTAGGGGTTCATCGGCTCCAAAGAGGAATTGCGGCCGGTGCGCACAGCCTTCGCGGCAATCTTCTTGCCGAGGACTTCCAGCGTCTCACGGCGCTTTTCGCGATAATTGCCGATATCCAGCGTAATGCGGTAATAGGAATTATCCACATGATTGGAGACAAGACCGGCCAGATACTGGAGCGCGTCGAGCGTCTCGCCGCGGTGGCCGATAATAAAACCAACGTCGTCGCCGGAAATGGAAATGAGCGCGCCGTTCTCCTCCTCCTGCACCGAGAAGGAAGCATCCTTCACACCCATGCAGTCCAGAATGGTTTTCAAATAATCCACGGCGGCGTCCGCCGGACTGGTCTTGATAAAGGCGCGCACCTTCGCCGGGCTTCCTCCGAAGAGGCCGAAGGTCTTTTTCACGGGAAGCTGCAGCACCTCGAATTCCGCCTCATAGGATTCCACACCCAGTTCGCGGCAGGCCGCCTCCTTTGCCTGTTCAATGGTATCTGCGGTTGCAATGGCTTCTCTCAACATAATGGGAACCAACCTCCTTACCCAACGTCCGGTTACGGTATTCGGCAGTCCTTTGATTCCGCGAAGCGCGGCCGCGCCCTTATGCGGAACACACCGGACCTTTACTTCTTTTGTCCCAGATAATCAGAACCGCTCTTGTTCTGCTTGCCCTTCCCCTTTTGGGCGGGGGCGTTCTTCTTTTCGGCGGAAAGCTGCTTTTTCTCCTGCTTCGTGGCCGCTTTTCCAGTGGAAGCCGACAGCTTGGCTTCCAGCGTTTTCCGGATCTCGATCTGCTGGTTTACGGGAATTTCCTTGACCTTCGCCTCCTCCAGCTCGCGGCGCGCCACGCGGGCGGCCTCGGCACGGGCGAGCAGATCAGCCTGTCCGAAGAATTTCATGGTGATAAACGACTGCCCGATTCCCAGCACGTTCTGGATCGCCCAGTAGAAGCCGACAGCGCCGGGCATGGTGAAAGCGAGATATGCCGTAAAGAGGGACATGCCGTAAAGCATGAACTTCATGCAGCCCTGCTGCTGCTGAGCCGCCTGGTTCGGCTGCATTTTGGTTGTCACCAGCTGCATGAGGAGCGAGGTGACAAGGCAGACCGCGGGGATCAGCCACATCATGGACTCAAAGCTGCTGCTCTGCGGGGTGGCCAGCAGATCCAGACCGAGGAACTTGAACCCATGGCTGAACGACTCGATCTTTTCAATATCCTGAGCCGAGAACATGGTCAGCGTATCGCGCAGGGAATCGAAATGCTTGATGATCTCGATCTCCCCGTACTGGGAAACAAAGGTGGAGCTGACGCCGGGGATCTTGCTGAGCATCTGCGTGGCCTGCGACACGACGTTCGCGTCAATGTGCAGAGCGTTGCGCAGGGGATAAATCACGGAATAATAGATACCGAAGAGGATCGGCAGCGGGATCAGCATGGGCAGGCAGCCGCCCGTCATGCTCACGCCCTCCTTCTGGTAGAGCTTCTGCGTCTCCTCGTTGAGCTTCATTTTATCGTTGGCATAGATTTTCTGGAGCTCGCGCACTTTTTTCTGCACCTTCGCCTGCGAAGCCATAGACTTCTGCTGCTTCACGGAGAAGGGGAACACCAAAGCCTTGACGATAATGGTGAACAGGATAATCGCCACGCCGTAATTCTGCACGATCCCATACAGGAACCAAAGCAGATATCCGAGCAGGCTTCCAAACCAGTTAAAAATATCCATAGGCGCAAAACTCCTCTATCGTGGTGAACGCTTGCTTTTCCGCTCCGGCACGGGATCGTACCCGCCGCTGGAAAAGGGATTGCAGCGCAAAATACGGTATAACGCAAGAAAAGAACCCTTGAACGCCCCAAACCGCTGAATCGCCTCGATCGCGTAATTCGAGCAGGTGGGAATATACTTGCAGCACGATCCGCCCTTATAGGGAGAAATCGCCAGCTGATAAAAGCGCACAAGCGCGATCAGGATCCGCTTCACAGCAGCACCCCCGCATCCTTCAGCTGAGCCATCATGGCGCGGTGAACCTGCGTGCTTTTCAAAAACGGCGTTTTTCCCCGCGCGACGAACACAAAGTCGTAGCCGGAGCGAATACGCGGATACGCCTGACGGAAGGCTTCGCGGATCACGCGGCGCGAGCGGCTGCGCCGGACGGCGTTGCCGATCTTTTTGCTGGTGGTGATCCCGACGCGGATTCCGCCGCAGCGGTTTTTCATCACATACGTTACAAGAGCAGGACCGACAAAGGACTTCCCCCTCGCATAGAGTCTGCGGAAATCCCTGTTATCCTTCAGTGAAACAATCACGTCCATCTATTTCAAATCACACTCCCCCCGCCGCCGAAAGCGCAGGCAAAGGGGCCTGTGCCCATACATACAAAGAAAGGCCACGCAACGGTGGCCCTTGCACTCAAGCTCAGTAGGTTAAGCGTGCTCTGCCCTTCGCACGGCGGCGGGCCAAAACCTTGCGGCCGTTGCTGGTGGACATTCTCTTACGGAAGCCATGCTCCTTTTTTCTGTGGAGCTTCTTCGGCTGATACGTTCTCAGCATGGAAAAACCCTCCTTTCGGGCATCTTGTCGTTGATCAGGACAAGCCTGCATGTGTCAACCTTGCAATTTAGCATTATAGCGGATCTTCCCGCCGCCTGTCAACCCATTTTTGCGCCCCCGCCGCGAAAAATACAGGTTTTCCCTGATCTTTTGAAAACAGGAAGCTTTTTAAGCGGAAAACAGGCAGATTTGCCCCCGTTTCTCCCATTTTCTCACAGGTAAAATACAAAACAGCGCGCGTTTTGCGCCTGCAAAAGGATTTGTCAAAGAGAAAAGAATGTGCTATTATAAAGTATATAA
>OEQS01000147.1_pt1 | contig 11361 bp, 10 predicted proteins | sample 1539731 | NCBI WGS metagenome assembly OEQS01 (sample SAMEA3891890, study PRJEB23780) | metagenome | biome: terrestrial biome; feature: animal house; material: Caecal content | place: Italy | collected 2015-05-05 | reverse complement strand
GATAAACAGGATAGAGCGGATACTCAGTTTGACTGGATCCTCTGCCTCGGAGCCCAGGCCCAAACCGAAATTCCGAAAGAGATTCCAGACCCATAGCAACAGGATCAGCCCAATGGCAAGCGCCACAAAAATATCATACATCGTACTTGCAGCAGGGAAATACCGCAGAAACACGCTCATGTCACAGCCCAGGGCGCCCAAAACTGATGTGTTGATCAAGTCCAGGCCGTACATGATCTGTTCAGCGATCCACTCTACAATGCCGTCTAAGATGCCCATGAGCGGTTACGGCGTCCACTGGCCGCCGCTGAAGAACGGAGTGACATAACTCATGATGAACCCCAACCCGTTCAGCACGGCCCATGTGATGACGATGCGCTTGAGCCAGGCACGGGATTCGTCCACCGTCCGCCCGGAGCGGCTGAAATTCATCATCAGCAACGCCACCGATGCAGTAACAATGGCGGCGATGGTAGAGATCGTCAGGATCTGGGTGTAAACGTCCTGCATGATCTCACTGGCCTTCTCCCAGATGGTGGCTGCTGATGCTGGTTGAACAAGAAACACTGAAAGACAGACACAGAGATATACCATGTAGAGGGCGCGGTAGGGACTGATCCCTCTCCGTCCCCTCAGTGGGACCGGGGTCTTTTTCTGCTTCAAGTAGCAAACCTCCTTTGCGTTTTTAGTCCTCGTGAAAAGGGAAACAGCGCCCGGTTCGCCGGGCGCTGTTTCCAAAGCCATTAGGAGGGCAGAAAAAAAGACGCCGTAAAGGCGTCCTCCCATGACCGTTTTTCAGTTGAGGTACAGTTTTGAGCATGACCAATATAACACATGGAGGTTTTCTAATCAATAACAAAACCTTATCAATACGCTATCAAATCTCTATCAATTTTCTCTCACTGCCGTGTTCCGCTTGTCCCTGCAGATTACTTGTCTTTTGGGAAAAAGCGTTCCAGGATATCCCGGCATTCCTGCGAAGTAAACCCCCAGAGGACGGAACTCAGTGCCTCCACCGCCTGCTTTCGCTTGCGGTAGTAGGTGGGCAAGCTGATGTCACGGATATGGGGACGAAGCTGTTCGACGATTTCCTCCACATTTTTGAGCTGCTGGGGGGATAAGTAGGTATAATACAGCAGCCAGTAGTAGTCCTCGCCATGCTTATGTCGGGTACGGAGCAGTTCGATGGAGTTGTTGACCAGAGTGAGCATTTTGTTGCTGCGCTCAATACAGCGGGCGTGGTCCTCCAGCTCGGTACCGCTTAAATCGGCTCCGGCCAGATAGATAGAATCCAAAAAGTCCTCAATGCTGCTTCCATACTCAATTTGAAACTGGTTTTTCATTTGCTGGACAGACAACTCCATGCTCCACACCACATCACGGTATTTTTTCAACAGCCGCCAGGTATCATGGTAGCGGGGATCTTCTGTAACATCCTGCTTGATCGTTCGTTTCGGCATTGTTCAAGTCTCCTTTGCATTGTTCGGAATGGGGGCGGTGACGTCAATAGCTTTCCATTGCGTCCTGGGCCATATCGTGACTGACCAAGGAGGTATAGTGCTGGCTGATGGTAATAGGGGCGTTGTAGAGCGCCGAAAGGGTGTATGCCTTGATATTGCCTACAAGCGTCGTATTCTTACTCAGGCAGTCCATTACATAGGCGATATGCTCCTTGTCCAGTTTGAGCAGACGGCTCTTCACCAGATCCTTTGGCATATCCTCCTGATTGACCCGGATATACTCACGGCGGCTGCAGCAGATCTCGACAATGAGTTCCACATAGCCGTCTATCAGGTCCTGGTCGTAGGGATGCTCTTCCAGAAGGCGCTCATAGTCGATGTTCTCTTTGACCAGTTCTCTGTACTGTTCTATCTCATCCATCCTCAATCGTCGCCGGCCCTTGCCCGTATGTTGGACCTGTGGGGGCGGAGGGGGATAGATAGACTCAGTATCACTCCATTCAGTATCTTTCTTATCAGTATTATTAGGGTCGGAAATTCCGCAGTCTGCACTTCGGCCAGACAGAAGTCTTGACTTCGCCATTTCAGAAGTCTGGGCAACAGTCGGCGAATCAGACTTCGGTTTTTCAGAAGTCAAGGGTGCGTTACTGGGAATGACAAAGTTTTTGACATAGATTTTGGTAGGCTTGCCCTGCCCCTGTTTCTTGCGCTCAATCAGGCCAATCCCTCGATCCTGGTCCAATTCCTGAAACAGCTTTACCAGCTTATCCTTGCCGAACCCCAGAAACTCAATAGCCTCCTCCAGTGTGAAGTAGATATAGACCCGCCCATCGGCGTCCAGCCAGTCGTTACGAATGGACAGGCTCATGCGATCCAGCAGAAGGCCGTAGAGCACTTTCGCCTCCACGGACACGGACTTATAGCGCTGATCTGTAAACAGCACCTTGGGGATACGGTAGAAGGTGAACTGCTCCGCATCGTTTCCATAGAAATAATCTAATTCCAACGGCTTCATAGCAGCCTCCTAAAAACAAAATAAGCGCCCCCAGTGACGAAAAAATCGTCACTGGGGGCGCTCCTTCTCAAAAGTAAAATACCATATAAACGCAAAAAAAAGCCGGCCTGCAGGTGAATCGTCACCCGCAGGCCGGCTTACTCGGTGACGCGGCAATGCCGCGCCGTTCGACAATTTTATCAACCTCCCCATGTTGAATTTTTGCTGTGGTGTCAGGACTAAATCAGCGCAACTCCTTGCGGCGCAAGGGCTTGCCGACTTAGTCCTATTATAACAGAGGCATCATGAAATCGAATATGGCGAAGTCCGTTTTTTTGAAGCAAAAGCTTAAAGTGTGTAGAAACATATTCCGGCTTATAGGGAACGCCAAGGTCATTCACCCAAATGTAATCGCTTTCTTCATAACAGTTTCCACAAAGCAAGCGGCAATTCTCCTGCCGCTTCTTCATCCTCAGCAGCAGCTCGCGGTACGCCGGAACCAACGGCATAGATCTACAGCTAGCTCTGTTCTTGGTGCGATCCTTACGAATGATTCGGGTCTTGCCATCTTCTCTGGTCTGAGTTACCGTATGGGTGATTGTGAAAACATTTTCCTCAAAATCAACATCCTGCCAGCGCAGACCTAGGATCTCTTCTCTACGCAGTCCATAGAACGCTGACATGAGTATCGGGAATTCCAGAGGATCACCCTTTGCTGCCTGAAACAGTTTTTCCAGTTCAGCCGCAGTATAAAAGGATGCAACATACTTGTTAACCTTTGGGCGATCCACTTTATCCATAGGATTTGATGAAATCAGGTCGTGTCGAACCGCATATTTCAGAGCCTTGTGGATGTTAGCGTGATAGTGCTGAACCGTTGTTCCTTTCAATTTCAGCGTATTATAGCAGTATTCATAAAAGCACTCAATATCCAGAGAAGTCAAAGTCCCTAAAGTAACGCCGAGTTGCTCAAAATATGGAGCGATTCTTGATTCTACAACTATTTTGTACCCCGCATATGTAGTCTCCTCAACACTCGCTTTAATGATGCTCAACCATTTTTTCATGAAGTCCGAAAAAAGCATCGATTCCTCAACAGTCTGACCTTCCGTCGCCTTTTCTTGCTTGATCACAACTGCCCCGGAATTGTAGTTGCATCTAGCCTCCATGAGCATCTCATTAGCGCGCTTTTCATTCTTTTTTCCACCTACGGGAATACCTGTAGGGAGCCATTTTATTTTTCGTTGTCCATCCACTCCCTTGAGGTTCAGCACCATGTAATAGTAGTTCTTTTTGACTTGCAGGTGGCCAGCTACCATAATAACCTCCTTCTTGTAGCGACACGGTATTCCTGCCAATGGCGTATGAACATTATACCATGCTTAATCCATCTATCCAACGAATTAGGCAAGTTTATTTTTATTTCCTCACGCCAAAACTTTCACTCCTTCCCCACCATAAATTCAACCACGCTAGTTTTAGGTATCTTAAATGATCTGCCAACCTTTACATAGCGTATCGCTCCATCCTTCAGAAGGCTGTATGCTGTCCTCTTTCCAATGCCTCCAAGCATTACGCACATTTGCTCAACACTCACCACATCTGGATACTCTTCAAATATCTTATCACGCCGCCTCATTCTCATACTCCTCCTCAACACAAAACAAAAGATTCTCCCGGAGCATTAACTCCGGGAGAATCTTTTTTTGTACTTACATCTTAACACATAATAGAATACCAATGGAAGTGCAATTATCAGTCATAATGTGAGCAAACTTACTGCAACGCCCAGCTAATATAACGTCAATCAAATAAAAGCCCAATATCATTGACTCAACTGGGCAAAAAACTAATCCGAAGTATCTCCAGGGTACGTGATCCAAAGCTGGATGTGTAACAGAAATACATTGGATTTCTTCCGCCAATGAGAAATCGCTGAGAATCCGAGTTTCAATAATACTGCGTGTGAGGAACTAATGTTGCAGGTACGGGCTTCATCCCCTGACAATAACGACAAGCCTTTTGGGAAAAAAGGACGCAAGCTATAGGTATGACGGTAAAGCAGGGCAAGAGCGGTGGCATAACCACACGATCAGAAATCGCACTAAATTTTCACCTTTGGTTCGATCCGGCAATGCAGGTTTCAATGATGAGGATGGCTGCTTAACCGCAAGAGTAATCTCCTGCTGTTACATTGAGAAACCACATTAACCTTGCAACGAGAGTACGCTAAGTCAAAATGATGCAGACACCTAACCGTTTGGAAACTGCGTCAAATTTATTTGGGGTGTACGTGCGTTGAAGAGTCTGAATAGAGCAGTATAATTTACGCCAATGGTAGATGGTGCTCTGTACTACATTAAGCTTTTCCCATAGAATTTAGTTGATTCCCCTTTTTCACAGCGACGGATAACATTGTGTATAAACTCTGCTGGGTATCCGATAGGCATAACTTTATCTTCATTCAAACAATAAGGATAGCGTTGTTGCAGAATATTATCAAGTTATGAACAAGAGGACGATTTGTAGCGGATTATTGTTGCATAGACATGTGCATCTATATCAGTATCCGCAAAATTGACTCAACAAAACAAATGTACAATAACAGCTACATCCTGTTGAAATCTACCATGTATGCTGTATAATATATCGTGGTTGAGGGAGTTATGTTGGCCTTTGTTCATTTAGAAAGTAAGTCCCCAGTATTGACTTATACAAATTGGACAAGTTTCATTGATTGTGTTTGAAAGGAGACGTATATGAAAGTAATATTTGAAATGCCTGTTGCCTATAGAATTGCTTATGCGGATATCACCACACAATGTGGCGACTTATGCGACTGTGAAGAAAAAGAGAATCTTAGCGGAGATCAAATAATTGCAATCATTGCGATTGCTGCACCTATTGTATGGGAACTGGTTACAAAATATCTGCCAGATCCCCAAATAACTATTGAATTTCAGCTTGATGAACAAACTACTATCACAGTATCAGAAAGATCGGTTAAGCGGGCTAAGATGAAAGTAGAGAGAATCAAAGCTGAATGGGAAAAGACGAATAAGTAATATTGATAGCTTCGGAATAGATACGGAGGGAATGTCATGGCATATACCAGGTATCCCGGCCTTTTTATTCGGCGTGGTGACGATAATAGGTGCTGCTATAATAAAAAGGATTATATTATCAAACTCCATTCCCTATTTAACAGACAGATCCTTGGCACTCAAACCGCAATTGAGGTTATTGATTCTCACAGAGCGTACCCATATTACGACAAAAAGCATGATGTAATTGTGTTCGATTCTCACTTTTTTGATATATTAGGGATAGTAACAGCGGTTCTCTTGTCTGGCAAAAGTGAGTATATGGATATGCTTGCATATGCATGCGCCGCTGATTACTTCTTGTGCAAGGATGAAGTATACATTGCATTCAACTACGCAGATCGTTTTGCTCAGGAGAAGGAATCTATTGAAAAGCTAACTCTAGATGGAACGGAAAACATCTTCAATCGTCAACTGCTATTTGTCTTAGGCCATGAGCAGGGACATGCTCTGCTGGCATATGACAAAAATGATGAAAGGTTCCAGCCTTTTCGATACTATTTTGATACAGAATATACACGAATTTCAGATGCTGCGAAAGCTATATTATCTATTGATCTTTCACCGATAAAGAATGACTTAGATAAATTAGACAGAACAGCGTATGATAAGCCATTTGACTACTCTGTTAAAGATACATTTGCTTTAATTAAGCATTGCTTACCACTAATAGAAGTTGTGCTGAAAGGTATCTCGCAATTAGATGTTACAGAATCAGATGCAATATCCAAGGAAAAGGCCGTGTTGTATGCTTGTGACTACTATTTAAAGGGTGGCGGCATTAAGTTACTTGAACGAGACCAGTATGAGAGTGACTGCATCATTGACGGCTATACACTTCAAAGACTGGTAAGTTGCAGTTTTAGCAACGAAGATACACTCACGCAGATGAAAGATACTGTGTTTGCGTATTATTCTTGTCTTCTAACTATGAATATAATCACTTGCGTCAATGCGTGCGTCATGAATGTTCGCTCAGAAGGATATCAGGCAGAAGACCTCGTTTGGAATAGGTTGCGATTGGAACGAGAAATGTTTAATAATGTAATACAGCAATATGCTTTTCGCAAACCATTCGGATTTTTTATCGCACAGGATGTATTTGAGTATTCTGAACAGATAGCGGCGCAATATAGTATTTTCTACGCAAGGTTCTGTGATAAAATCTTTGCAGTTGATCACCCCACCGAAAGGACGCCATATTATCCATATGGCAGCAATGAGTATGAGACTCTATATAGACATATTCACACAATGCTCAAAACAAATTGGTAACAGGTAATACAGAGTATAGATTCAAGCACTGTATTCTCCAAAGGAAAAATGTTACCATTGTGAACACTTCCATTTGTCTGTCCTCCACGGGCAATTTATGGACATATTATAATAGGCAAAAATCATCGTCATGTATTAGGGAGGAAACGCATGATAAAAAGGAATATAGTCAAATTTGCAGTTGGTGTTCTGACAGTTGCTGTATTAGTTCCCCTATTTGTTTACGCCTCAGATAAAAATACGGATATTGAAGCACACAAGGCACAGGCAGAAGAATCGCAGTCTTCAGCAATGACAGATTTTGTGGAAGACACGTTGGAGGAAGAACCATCACCTTCGTCCAATAAATCGCCGGGAGAGATCTCTGTGTATGAAGATATACCAACGAGCCAAGAAGCTACTTCGCCACAAGAGGCCGTAATAAATGAACCGGTTGGCTTCATAGAGAAAGAGGCTCTTCTTCCGACAGAGCCAAGCCACGGCGATGTCATCCGCGAAGAAGAGAACTACATTATCCTGGCTTACACGGAACCTCCAAATGCGGACAGCTCCATCTATATAGAGTATCCCTGGTTTAGGGGGGAAGAGTTTGCTAATCTGAACGAACTGATTTATGATAAGGTATTGGAACTCGGAACGATTAACACGGATATAGCATCCCCAGACTGGGGCCTGATCGCAGACTATCAGGCCGAAGTTACCTTTCAAAGCAGTAAAGTCGTCAGTATTGTATTTTGGGGTGACAGTTACTTTACAACAAGCAATCATCCCTGGGGCAACTTGCGTGGGCTCACGGTGGATTTGGATACCATGGAGGAGATCATGCTGAATGACCTCTATCCTTTTGAGACCAAGGAATTCTGCAAGCTTTTTTTCTCCTATGCTGCTTTTCCCGGTGAACCTATCACAGGGTATGAAGAAGCAGATTTCTTTGAGTTCTTCCCCCGTTTTCCCTATTACACACCTCTGGAAAAGATTTATGGCGGTGAGGACAACTTTTTTCTTTTGCCCGAGGGCGTGGTAATCAGCATCCCCGCAGTCCATGCTACAGGCAGCGACCATCTGGAAGCATTGTTGCCATATAGCCTGGCGATGGACTTCTATCTTCCGGATCAGAACTATTGGGAAGAATCATGACATTATAAAAAGGGGGCTAGAAGAAAGCTCTGGCCCCCCTTTTCTATTACATGCTGTATTTTATCAATCCAGCAGGTCGTACCAGTATTCCGCGTTGTCTCCCCGTATTCCTTCTTGAGAAGAAATATCGTCAGGTCTCTCATAGTTCCGCAAGAAGGCACATGCCAGGTAATATGGGGTTTCCTTCGACTGCGTAAACGTATAGAAAGAAAAATCATAGGAGCTTACCGGAATCCACTGGTCATCAAGATTGTCTTCCACTTCAACCAAGATTCTCTCAAGCTGACTGTCCATATCATCGGTCGGGAGATTCTCGTCTTCGGCCCAGTCAGTGAATTTTGTGGACGGTGTCCATTGAACAAGGCCAAAGCCTCTTCTCGTATTGACGACGCCATTTTCCCAATATCCCGGATTGATATAGCTTTCTACTTCCAGGTTACCAAGCATTCCACATACCGCGTTTTTGGTCCAGCCGCAGTCGCGCAAATAATCCAAAATATACTGCGCATTGACCTTCATTTCTGCCTGTGTCAATGTTGTATTACTAACATATACTTGTCGATTATACCCGGTATAGCCGAACAGATACTGCCATGTATCTCTTCCTACAATACCATCGACGGAGAGCCGCATCCTGTCCTGGAAATCCTCTACAGAACTTTCAAAACGACTGGAGAAATTACCATCACACATCGTACCTTCAAACTGCGTCATCAAGTACTGCGCTGCAAGGACCGCATCACCGGTATCGCCCCGCTGTACTGTCACAATGAGTTCCATCAGGGTGTCCGGTCCTGCAGTTCCGTCAACGGTCAGGCTGTGGCTTCTCTGAAAATTCCTCAATGCGGTCCGTGTACCGCTCCCGAAGGAACCATCGATAGAGAGAGATTCCCCATGGTATCGTAACAGGCACTGTAACGCATAGACATATTTCTGTTTGCTCCCAAATTGAATGATAGGCCAATCAGGACGAGCTGCCATAACTTAATCGCTCCTTTTCATTTGTAGAATTGACTTGCAAGTCTATCTACTAAAGAGCGCACAACTTCCATAATGTAAACTTAGAGTTAGCAAAATTTGGCAGACTCAAACACAACAAATTTAAACAACTGTTTTACTTTTTTGTCCCGCGTCGCTATACTTAAGACATATATTTATATATTGGTATTGGGAAAGGTACCAAAATAGATGGGGAGGTGCCACATGAAAAGAAACCTAGGTATATACTTTGTATTCGTTACCCTTGCATTGACTCTATGCGCCTGTGGAGAAGAAACCTATACTTTTGAAAGTGAGATGGGGGTCTCTAACGAGTATGAGGATCCAAGCAATATGGCACAAATGGCGACAGATAAAGAAGAAGAAATATCAAAGAGCAATGACATAGCAGTAAAGACTGAAGTAGGCGAAAAACTTCCCGATCTATCTCAGGCAGAGAAAGAAACATATCTTGCTGTTCTTGAGGGGATCGAGGCAAAGATTGCACTGGATGAGGGGCATGTGGATACCGGCCGCGGTCTATTCTATGATATGGACAGCAACGGCTGCGCTGAACTCATGCTTTGCTATGAATATCCAGAGGCAACGATGGCTTTCGAGGTATGGACAATTATTGGCGGTAAAGCGGTGCAGCTTGCAGCGATATCCGACCTCGGCAGCGTCGCCGGCGCCGGGGATAGCGGTATTCATCTGGTGTCCTACGATGGCAATGAGTATTTGTGCTTCTGGAACTACAATGTAGAACCTTGGCCGCCAGGAAGGACTCTTGACCAGTATAATGTCTCCGAATGGCTCATAACTGATGGACGGCTGAGAAGTCCCCGGCGCATGAGCGTAGAATTCTTTGCGAAAAGTGGTAAGGTAGACGAAGCCCTCGCTTCTTTCTCTGTCCGGTCAAGTACCCACGGAGAGATTTCTCAGGAGGTCTGCCAAGCATTCTTGTCTCGCTATATTGAAGAACCTAAAGCAGTACTCTGCCGTTCAGAAGGCCTGGATAGACAGCTCGGATTCACGTTGGCAGAAATGAAAATGGCGCTCAACACTTGAAGGATGGGCAAATGCCCATCCTTCAAGCTAATTACCAACTCACATGATTACTCAAAAGCATGGTAATCTCTCCAAAGCTGCTGGCGTAGAGGTCTGAATATGTGACGCGCCTCACTCTACGAGAAGTGTTTCCTTCAACTACAGTGATATCACTTCCATCGACATCAACAATAATGCCGATGTGGTTATCACTGCTGTACCCTTCGGATCTAATGACGGCTAAATCACCAACCTGAGGGTAATTGGGGCTGCTGGAATCCAGCACAGGATTCAGGGAACGCCGACTATTGGTGTAGAACTTTTTCATATTAGTTACTGTGGATTCCTTGGGAACATAAGGACACTCATCGGTGTCAGAAGTTGTGAGAATGTCGGCCTCATTTGCACACCAAGACACAAACATGGCGCACCAATCTTCAGTCGGCATCTCGAAAAAATCACCGTATTTTGTATAGCCGTCCTCACCTGCGGTATACCCAACTTCACCTTCAGCAACTTCAACAAACTTGTCCAGACTCATTTTTATGCTCCTTTCTTTTTTTGAATCAGCTAATACTTAGGCATAATGACCAACTAAAGATGCCTAACTCTATTTGGCCAATTAGCTGATTTGAAAGATAAAGAGCGTCTGGGGAATGAAAAGTAAATGTAGTTTCCAAAATTTCAGTGCCAATTTTTCCCACAATATTACAGCATGATTGGTCTCGTCCTCAAACCGGGTTTTTCACCAATCGGATAAAGGATGCACTACTACAGTCAATATAAACTTACATCAGTCAAGAACCTAAAACTTCCCTTTGATCGATTTTCTCTTCTCAGGTCTTCAATATACGCATTTTGAGATTCCTCATAGTCACGCATATAATTAAGCGATAAAACACAATAACACCTGCCGGCTCCACAAATGTATTCATGAAGTTATACCATCTAGGGAGAAAGTTGTAGTCCATCCTGAAATTCCCTTAAGTAATTCATTTCAGGAGAATAGAGTTTGACTCCTAGAAGATATGAGTGATTCTGATACCCTTTGCCTTTTTGTTTAGTTCGTTATTTGTTACCCATATACATAGCAAAGCACCTAACCTGTGACTATTACCACCTTCCGGCTGCGAGATTTGCCGTATTATGTATGTTTGAATTAGCGCCAAACGGGACTGAATACTACAAAGAATCAGGATGATCACATCAATATTTCCACTTAGCCCCTGTCCTCTTTTTTTGTATATGTAACATATACCACAAGAGAGTGATCTTCCTTCAATTTTGGCCGGATTGATAGTTTACAATTCTAGCCCGAAATTTCTCCTTTGCCTTAAAAGGCAAAGGAGAGATTCCAGGTGCTATC
>OEQS01000145.1_pt1 | contig 11395 bp, 11 predicted proteins | sample 1539731 | NCBI WGS metagenome assembly OEQS01 (sample SAMEA3891890, study PRJEB23780) | metagenome | biome: terrestrial biome; feature: animal house; material: Caecal content | place: Italy | collected 2015-05-05 | reverse complement strand
GCTTTTTCTGCTCACGGACATACATTTCACTGTGGATCGCGGCAAACAGCAGTGCGGTGAGATAGACGGTCAGCGTCGTGCCGCAGCGGTGTGCCGCATCGAGCACCTGCCGCACATCGGCCACGCCTTCGATGATGGTCAGGCCGCCGTCCGCGCGACGCACGCCGCGCAGGCGGTAGGCGCGGCCGAGGCCGTCACCGGCTGATTTTCCGCCGCCGCGCGGTTTGTAGTATTTCTGGAAGCTGTCCGCCCAGCGCTGCGAAACCGATGCCTGTGGCTGCCCGTCCACGCCCGCCTCCGGGTGGCGCAGCGTCAGATAAGCGGTCATCAGCGATTCGAAGAATTCGATCGCCCCCGCGCCGTCGGCCAGCACATGGTACATATCAAGACTTACCTTGTGCCGCCAATAGCTGATCCGGAACAGCAGCGACTGGCTACCCTCGTAAAGCGCCGCGCACGGCGGCGCATGTTCCGGCACGACCGACGGCCGCAGTCTCGTCTGCTCCAGATAGTACCAGAATACGCCGCGCCGCATGACCATCAGCAGGTGCGGATAGCGCTCGAGCGTGCGGTCAAGCGCGGTTTGCAGCACATCGGGCGCGACCGGCTCGTTCAGCTCGCAGGACAGGCGGAACACGCCCGTACTCGACCCATGCGAGGTCGGGGGGAAGATTTTCGCGGCGTTGTCCAGCCGGCTCCATCTCAGATTTTTTTGGTGGCGTTTGTCGTTGGACATGCAATCGACTCTCCATTCAGGAATTTTGCAATCAAGTCATAAGTATGCCGCACCATCGGGAAACGCGCGGGCAGCGAAAAGTAGCCGTGCAGTGCGTCCGGCATGCGGTACAGCTGCACGTCGCCCCCTGCGTTGCACAGTGCGCAGGCGTAGGCTTCGCCCTCGTCGCGCAAGGGGTCAAATTCCGCGGTGATGACCAGCGTGCGCGGTTGGCCCGATAAGTCAGGCGCACACAGCGGCGAAAAGTAGGGGTTTTGCATCACGGACGCATCCCCGCCCGCGTACAGCGCCATATAGTCGCTTACGCGCTTGGCTGTCAGCAGGTAGTCGGTGCCGTTTTCGCGTACGGATGCAAAGCGCGAGTCGGGTGTGTGATCGTAATGGGTCGCGGGGTAAATAAGAATCTGCCGCGCGACAGAAAACTCGCCGCGGTCGCGTGCCATCAGCGATACCGCAGCTGCCAGATTGCCGCCTGCCGAGTCTCCGATGAGCGTGATCTCCTGCGAGCCCACCCCAAATTGCTCGGGATTGCGGTAAACCTCGCGTGCGGCGGCATAGCAGTCCTCCAAACCCTCCGGGAAGATGTGCTCGGGGGCGAGACCGTACTCGACCGAGGCCACGCGGCAACCCGTGCGGTTTGCAAGGTTACGGCAGACCGCGTCGTAGGTGTCCACGCTTTCCAGCACCCAGCCGCCGCCGTGGAAAAACAGCAGCAGGCGCTGCCCGGTCTGTTTTTTCGGTGTGTAGATACGCACACGGATCTCGTGCCCGTCCCGTTCGATCTTGTGATCCCACAGGTGATAGAGCGGCGCAAGCGGCGTGCGCAGGCCGCGCACTGCCCGTGAGACCTTATAGGTCTTGCCCACATCGATGTTTGCCGGATAGCTGAGCGCGTGCAGCGCGGCACGCATCGCCTTGCTGATTGCCATGTCGTCCGAATCCCCATTCCATTCCCATTTTGATATCAGTATATCATGTTTTGTCCCGTCACGCAAAGCAAATACACGGCGGAGCAGCGCATCGCGCTGTACGGTCTGATTTGTCGCATCGTCAGCCTGTAAGACACAAAAAGGCCGTCCCAATAGGGACGGCCTTTTTGCTTATGCTTGCGTTTTCGGCGCTGCTTCAGCGTCAGTTGTTTCCGCTTGGCTTTTCTTGTCGCTGCCACGGCGGTCGAGCTTGGAGATGTACAAATACTTGCGGATGACGAACAGCACGCCAACCGAAACCACAGTCATCATGTTTTCCAGCGGCGAGGTATGCTCGACGATCATCTGACGGGCGATCGCCAGCAGCATTACGTCTACCACCGAGTCGAGCGAGTGGCTGGTGATCATTTTGATCAGCTCAATGCCGATGATGATCAAGCAGGCGTCGCTCAGCCGCTCCTGCATGTACGACGGCACCAGAAACAGCCTGTCCAGCTCGGTGGTGAATACCAGCCCCACGCTGCAAATCACACAGGCCAGCAGAATGATCAGGCCGAGCGTGATTTCGATCGCGGTTGCCGCGCTGGAAATTTTGTCGCGCAGATTTGCATTCATGTGAATTCCCCTTTTTTCCTCAATTTCCGATTGATTCCGTTACAGTATAGCATAAAACAACCGCCGGCTGCAACAGCCGGCGGTTGTTTTTCAGTAACCTTATCCGATGCCGCCGTAGACAATGCCCAGCACAAGTGCGAGCAGCGCCAGCGGCACATAGATATACTTGCCGAGCGGGTAGAACCAGCGGCCGATCGGCTTGTGCGCGCCCTCGTTGACCGCAGACAGCGCGCGCTCCTTGCCCAGTACCCAGAAGAACATGATACCGGCCAGCATGGCGCCGAGCGGGCAGATATAGATGGAAACCACGTCCATCCACTGAGACGTCCACGGCTGGATCGCGATGGACACCGCAAAGCCAATCACGCCGATGCCGGCAACCGCCGCAAAGCGGTTAAGGTGACACTTTTCCTGCAAAAACGCCACGGGTGCTTCGTACAGGTTGACGATCGACGACAGGCCTGCAAACAGCACGCAGACGAAAAAGATCACGCCGATGATGCGGCCGCCCGGCATGGCGTTGAACACATGCACCAGATAAAGGAACATCAGCCCCGGGCCGCTTTTGACCTCGTTGATGCCTTCGCCCAGCACAACGGCCATCGCCGGGATGATAACGAACGCCGCCAGCAGCGCGGCCAGTGTGTCAAACACAGCAACGTTGCGCGCCGAGCTGGGGATATCCTCGTCCCGGCTCAGGTAGGAACCATAAATGACCGAGCCGTTGCCTGCAACCGACAACGAGAAAAACGCCTGTCCAAACGCAAACACCCATACCTCAGGCGACGCCAGCCCGGCGGGCTGGATGGTAAAGATATACCGGTAGCCCTCGGCTGAACCGTCCAGTGTAAAGATATATACGCCCAGCGCCAGCAGCAGGAAGAACAGCACGGGCATCATCACCTTATTGGCCTTTTCGATGCCGCCCGCAATGCCCAGCGCCATGATCGCCAGTGAGATGACCAGCCCGATCGCCTGCCACAGGCCGTTTCCGATGCCGAAAAAGCCGTTCTGCGCCATCATGTTCAGCGCGCCGCCCAGCGTTTCGCTTTCCGGGGCGGTGGCGCTGAACGCGCCAATGATCGCGTCCATTTCAGTGCCCAGCCCAAACAGGCCGCCAGAGATGCTCAAAAATGTGTATTTGAAAATCCAGCCGAGCACCACCGTATAGCCGATGGCCAGCATCAGCGCGCCGACAATCGGCAGTGCGCCGACCAGTTCGCCCGGGCGGCGTTTTCCGGTGCGTTCCTGCGTACACATGCCGAACGCGCCCACGGGGCCTGCGCCCGCGCGGCGGCCGAGCGCAAACTCCTCGATCACGCCGGACGAGCCGATCAGGATGACGAAAATGACATAGGGGATCAAAAATGTCATGCCCCCATACTTCTGCACCATGATCGGAAACCGCCAGATATTGCCCATGCCAACTGCCGAGCCGATGCAGGCCAGAATAAAGCCCCAACGGCTGGAAAAGCTGTCGCGGCTGGTCTGTTCTTTGCCCATATCTTTCACCTCTCTTCTCAAGAGAGTATCATCCGGGCGCCCTGCTTGTCAAGTGCTCTTTGGTCAGCTTGCACGATAAAAACATACGATTTTTATCTCTTTTTACCGGATGATGGCGAATTTGCTTTTGTGCATTTTGACGATTTTGCTATTTAGCACGAAAAAAACTTGACTCTTTTGACAAGTCCTTTTGCGTTGCGCTATAATACAAGCAGAACTGGAAAACCATCGGATTCTTTGGAAATGAGGTGAGCGTATGGCCAACTCGCTGTTGCAGCAATATGCCAAGCTGACGGAATTCCTCGGGTTTGCGCTTGGCCCGGATTACGAGGTTGCGCTGCACGATCTGACCGACAAAAACCGTTCGATCATCGCGATCGCCAACGGCCATGTGAGCGGCCGTGCTGTCGGCGCGCCGCTGACCAACGTTGCACTCCAATCCCTGATGGACAAAAGCTACGAAACGCAGGACTATCATCTGCACTATTGCGGCGTGTCCGCAACCGGCAAGACCTTGCGCTCGTCGACCATGTTCATCAAGCAGAATGGACGGTTGATCGGCTTGCTGTGTATCAGCTTTGACGACAGCCGCTATCAGGATGCCATTGAAACCATTATGCGCCTGTGCCATCCCGACCGCTTTGTCGAGGACAACTGTTCGCCTGCCCGTCCTGATATGAGTGCTGAGGCCGTGCGTACCGCGCCTGCGACGACCGAACGGTATCACAACTCAATCGACGCGGTAGCGGGAGACGCCGTCGCTCGCGAGTTGGCGCGGCTGGGCGTCACCGCCGACCGGTTGATGCCGGACGAGCGCGTACAGATCATTGCTTCGCTCGAAGCCGGCGGCATCTTTTTGCTCAAGGGAGCGGTCAAGGATGTCGCCAGTGCGCTGCGATGTTCGCAGGCGAGCGTGTACCGCTATCTCTCGCAGATCAAAAAGGACGCGGATTGACCCTTCCGCGGCCGTATCCCAAGCGCAAACAAAAAAGGAAGCCGAAAGGCTTCCTTTTTTTATCCCTGCTCCAGATTGTTCAGCGCCACAAATGCATCCGCACCGAAGATGCCGACCATATCCGCGTCCCGCAGTGTGATCAGGCCGGTATCCCGATCGACATAGACGATCAGCCACAGGTCGGCGCCTTCCCGGCGGTCATCGTACCGCTCGGGCTGGTTGCCGTCGTAGCCTGTTTCATCTGCGGTCAGGAAGAGCGTCAGCGAGTCATACTGATCGGGTGGGTAGCTGTCGTCGTACATCCCTTCCTCTGGATAGTTGTAGATGCACCAGGTATAGCCCGTTTCGTCGTAGGTACCCGCGCTGTCCTGAATCATCAGGGTATAATTGTCATACTCATCAACCCATAGGTTGACAGTCGAGCCATCGGACAGCGTGCCCGTCGAATAATCGCCGAACAGTTCGTACAGGTCGACATAAACATAGGTATAATCGTCCGCATTGTATTCATAAGTAGCGCCCGGTGTGTAGTAGGTCAGGCCGTCCTCGGTGTCGGCCCAGATGTCCGGGTCGGGCGCTGCTTCGTCCCAGGCGAAATTGTCCGTAAACGAGCTGACGGCACCGCCCAGATTGTCAACGACCTCACTGAGCGCGGAGCCAAGAACGGGCAGCAGGTTGACAATCAGAACCAGCATGGCGACGATAGCCGTAGCCTTGCCCTTGCTCGGTTTCTTATCCCGGATGGGTTTGGCGCTGGGCTGTGCCTTGCGCGCACGGGAACGCGCTTTGCGGTAGTTTGGGTTTTCTTCCAGCTGATGTTCGCGCCATGCCGCCGCTTTCTTTTCCAGTTCACCCACGCGGCCGCGGGTGCCGGCGCGTGCGCCGCAGATCGGGCACTCGCGATCCTCATCCAAATAGTTGACGCCGCAGTTCTGGCATTTCATATGCGCTCCCCCCTTGTTGGTTTCATCATAACAGACGGGGCGGGCGCGCGCAAGGTGTTCGCGCTTATTTCGGTAAATTTTGCAGCAGCAGGTTGATCTGGGACGGTTCGATCACGCGCAGGCTGTCCTGTGTCGCTGGTGTAACTGTTACACCTTGTCCTGCGTTTGGCCGCAGCGTACATACGCCGAAGTCCAGTGCGAACAGGGCGGCCAGTGCGGCGCAAAGCAGCCGCAGCCTCATACGCGGCAGGCGCTGGAATATGCGTCGCAGCGCAGGCGCGGCAACATAGACCGCCGCACAGCACCCCAAACCGAACAGCAGCGAGGTAAGCGGGCTGACCAGCCCGTCGATATTGAGCGGGAAGCGGCTGTAATCCCACCAGCGCAGGCCGTATACGGCAAGCAGGTATTTGCCCGTTGCATATTCAATGCCGGTCGAGAGGAGCGCGCCCAGCGCGCACAGCACAGGCGGGCGCGCGGTGAACCGCCCGAGCAGCAGCACAGCCGCCAAACCGCCCGCGCCATAAATCGGCAGCCACGGCCCGAGCAGCGTGCCACGGTTGACCAATTCACCGTCGAGCAGCAGGTGCAGCGCGACCTCCCATAGCCAGCCTGCCGCCGAAAACGTCAGGAATAGTCCAATACATTCGAAAATCGAGTATCCCGCAGCGCGCGATTTGCCGCGCGCTGGAGCTGCTTTTGCCGCTGCCGTCATGGTTCTTTCCTCCTTTGTCTCCCTATCCGTATGGTTATCCTACCGCATGATTCTTTCGTTTGTAGATGCAAAAATATTAAGATTTTCTGTCTATCGTCAGACTAAATGGGTGCAAAAAGGGACGCGCGGACGCGCGTCCCCCGTTTGCGTTTCGCTTATTCCAGATTCAGCCGGTTTTTCAGCACGTAATAGGTGCCGCCGTAACAGATCGCGCCCGGTATCGCGGTCGCGAAGCAGAAGCCCAGCAGTACGCCGTGCAGCAGCGTTTGCTGCGGTACGCCTTGCAGTAAATTCTGCAATGCTTCCGCCAAACTTTGCAGCGGGCCGGTTGCAAACCCGATCAGCACAAAGCTGAGCAGGAACTGTGCTACGGTCGACAGCACAAAGTACCACACGACCGACATCAGCACGCGGTGTTTTTTGGCCAGATGGCCGAGCGCCATGCATAGGTAGAGATACAGCACGGTGCTGGCCGTACTAAGCACCAGCAGCAGAAGACCCTCCAGCATATAGCCCAGCGTATTCGGTTCCGTTGCGATTACATGACCAAACTGTTGCAGCAACATAGCGATGCCGGCAAACAGACCGGTGCCGGAACCGAGGACCCCAATGCTCAGCAGTGCGACGATACCGCTCAGGAAGCAGATCGCAACCGCGACGATCACCTTGCTCCAGATGTGCTGCGCGACCGTTACAGGCAGTGTGAACATCAGGTAGCCCTCGTCGCCCAGCAGGTTTTTATAAAACCGCTGGATCAGGATGACCGCGGTCACCACAAACACTGTGACCAGCATCGCGAAGTATAGCATCCCAAGAATGGCCGTTGGGATGCCATTCATAAAGTCCTGTGCGGCATCGGTCGTCATCAACGCGCTGAACACACTCATCAGCAGCATCGCCGCGTACAGCGGCAGACAAATGCGCGCGCACGCCTTCCATTCATATTTCAGCAGCTTCAGCATGCGAACACCTCCCTAAACAGCATGTCGACCGATTTTCCATGTTCCTCGCGGATGGTATCGACGCTCTCGTGCAGCGTCATGACACCGTTTTTGAGGAAAATGACCTCGTCGAGTACGCGCTCAATGTCTGCAATCAGGTGGGTGGACAGCAGCACCGACGCATCCTCGCTGTAATTTGACAGAATTGTGTTGAGGATGTAGTCGCGCGCTGCCGGGTCGACACCCGCAATCGGCTCGTCGAGCAGGAACAGCTGTGCCTTGCGGCTCATGGTCAGGATGAGCTGCACCTTTTCCTTCGTACCCTTGGAAAGCGTTTTCAGCCGGGCGAGCGGGCTGATATCCAGCGTTGCCAGCATGTCGTTGGCCTTGACCCGGTCAAAGTCCGCATAGAAATCGGCGAAAAAGGCGATCAGGTCGGTGACGCGCATCCAGTCGTTCAGGTAGCCGCGGTCTGGCAGGTAGCTGACCACGCTGTGCGTATGCACGCCGGGCAGGAAGCCGTCCACCACAACCGTGCCGGATGTCGGCTGGATCAGGCCGTTAATGAGCTTGATCATCGTCGTTTTGCCAGACCCGTTCGGCCCCAGCAGGCCGACAAAACGGCCGCGCCCGATCGTCAGGTTTAGATTGTCCAGCGCACGGATGCCGCCGTATACCTTGGTCAGCCCGGTGCAGACAAGCAGTTCATTTCTCTGTTGTTCCATCTGTGTTTCCCTCCTCATGCCGCTTTTTCAGCAGGTTGTAGACCTCTTGCTCGGAAAATCCGAGCTGGCTCATACCCACCAAAAACTCTGTGATGCGGTCGCCCGCGATCTGTTCCCGAATCTTTTGGATCATCTCTTTATCCTCCGTCACATAGCGCCCACTGGTGCGGTTGGTGTACATCAGCCCCTCGCGCTCCATATCGGCCAGCGCACGCTGCATCGTATTGGGGTTGACCCCCGCCTGTGCGGCCAGTTCCCGTACTGCGGGCACCTTGCCGCCCGCCTCGAGCTGGCCGCTGACGATCTGCTCGGTCAAAATCTCCACCAGTTGTTGGTAGATCGGCCGGTCGCCCCGCAGTTGCCATTGCATAGGCTCGCTCCTCTCTTGTTTTGTTGTACTATGATAATAATACAATAATACGGAGCTGTCAAGCGGTTTCCAAAAAATTTTTCCGGCGTGCCAAATTGCCGGGCAAAGGCGGCGGGGATTGACAGCATCCGGGCGCAGGGCTAAGATAAAAAGACAGGAAAGGAAGGAATGGAATGAGCAAAACCTATGAAATCGACATGACCCGCGGCCCGCTTCTCAGTCGCATCCTGCTGTTTTCGCTGCCGCTGATCTGTTCGGGCGTGTTGCAGCTGCTGTTCAACGCGGCGGACATCATCGTGGTCGGGCGGTACGCGGGCAGCCATGCCATGGCGGCTGTCGGTGCAACGAGCGCGCTGATCAACCTGCTGGTCAACTTCTTCATCGGTATTTCGGTGGGGGCGAACGTACTGGTGGCACGTTTTTGCGGCGCGGGTGACTTCGATGATGCACAGCAGACCGTGCAGACCGCGCTCATCACCGCGGTGGCGGGCGGTGCGCTGCTGGTGGTGATCGGGATAGCGCTGGCGCGCCCCATGCTGGTGTGGATGGCCACGCCGGCAGAGGTGCTTGATCAGGCTGTACTGTACATGCGTATCTACTTTATTGGCATGCCTGCAACCATGCTGTACAACTTTGGCGCGGCCATCCTGCGTGCGGTGGGTGACACACGTCGGCCGTTGTACTTCCTGATGTTCTCCGGTGTGGTTAACGTGGTGTGCAACCTGTTTTTTGTCATTGTATTGCACATGGGTGTTGCGGGCGTTGCCACCGCGACCGTCATCGCGCAGGTCATTTCTGCGACGCTTATCGTGCTGTGCCTGATGCGGGTGGACGGCATGTGTAATGTCAACCTCAAGAACATACACTTCCATGCCGATAAATTTGCCCGCATGATGCAGGTCGGTCTGCCCGCCGGGCTGCAAAGCGTGATTTTTAATATCTCGAACGTGCTGATCCAGTCGTCGATCAACTCGTTCGGCGCGATCGTGGTTGCGGGCAATACGGCTGCCAGCAACATCGAGGGCTTTGTCTACACTTCTATGAACGCGCTGTATCAGACCTCACTCAGCTTCACCAGCCAGAACCTTGGCGCGAAACAGTACCACCGTATCGATCAGGTGCTGCTGCGCTGTGCCATTTTGGTGGTGCTGATCGGGCTGGTGCTGGGCAACGGCGCGCACTTGCTGGGCAGGCAGTTGCTTGGCATCTATTCCTCTGACGCCGAGGTCGTGTCCTTCGGCCTGGTGCGTCTGGGTGTAGTCAGCGTCACCTACTGTCTGTGCGGTTTGATGGACGTGATCGCAGGCAGTGTGCGCGGCATGGGGTACTCGATTTTGCCGATGCTGGTATCGCTGGCAGGCGCGTGTGTGTTCCGTATTATCTGGATCTTCACTATTTTCCGCTGGCAGCACACGCTGTTTAGCCTGTACATTTCTTATCCGATTTCGTGGGGGCTAACCATCTGCGCGCATCTGGCCTGCTATTTCATTGTACGGCGTCAGGTGTTCCCGCCAAAGGGCGCGCAGCTGTCCTGACCGGTTTCGACGAATGGCAAAAAACGCACAATCCATTGTGGATTGTGCGCTTTTGCATGGTTGCCTTGTTATTGAGAGTGGTTTTTCTGTTCAAACCGCCAAAATCCGCCCGAAACCGTCAAAAATACTGGGCAAGGCACAGGGGCTATGCTATAATGTATGGCAAGCTGTCTTGACACAAAGATAGACAGAATTGCAAACCGGTAAAGAAGGGGTAATATGGATAAGGTAAAGGCATTTCTCAAACGGAAAAATATCGAAATATCAGTCAGGCGGTACGGTATCGACGCGCTTGGCGCGATGGCACAGGGCTTGTTCTGCTCGCTGCTGATCGGCACGATCATAGACACGGTCGGCAAGCAGCTGGGGATTTCCTTTCTGACCATGCCGGTGGCGACCATCAATGAGGTATCCTACACGGTGGGCGGACTGGCTTCGGCCATGAGCGGCCCGGCGATGGCGGTCGCGATCGGCTACGCGCTCCAATGCCCGCCACTGGTGCTGTTTTCGCTGATTACGGTTGGTTTCGCGTCCAATGCACTGGGCGGCGCGGGCGGGCCGCTTGCCGTGCTGTTTGTCGCCATCCTCGCGGCCGAAGTTGGCAAGGCTGTCGCGGGGGAGACGCGCATCGACATTCTGGTTACACCGCTTGTGACGATTGGTGTAGGCGTGGCGCTTGCGGCATGGTGGGCGCCCGCGCTCGGCGCGGCCGCGATGCAGGTCGGCGCGCTCATCATGTGGGCGACGAATTTGCAGCCCTTCCTGATGGGCATTGCGGTGTCCGTGCTGGTCGGCGTGGCGCTGACATTGCCGATCTCGTCCGCTGCGATCTGCGCGGCGCTCAGCCTGACCGGGCTTGCGGGCGGCGCGGCGGTCGCAGGATGCTGCGCGCAGATGGTCGGCTTTGCGGTGATGTCGTTCCCGGAAAACCGCTGGGGCGGTCTGGTATCACAGGGCATCGGCACGTCCATGCTGCAAATGGGCAATATTGTGAAAAACCCGCGCATCTGGATTGCGCCCATCCTGACCTCTGCCATCACCGGGCCGGTCGCGACCTGCCTGTTCCGGCTGGAGATGAACGGCCCGCCGGTATCCTCCGGCATGGGCACCTGCGGGCTGGTCGGCCAGATCGGTGTCTATACGGGTTGGCTCAATGACGTTGCCGCGGGCGTCAAGACCGCAATCACCGCGCAGGACTGGCTTGGGCTGGCGCTTGTTTCGTTTATCCTGCCCGCGGTGCTGTGCCCGCTGATCAATCTGGTGTTGCGGCGTATCGGCTGGGTCAAGGATGGGGATATGACACTTTAACGCAAAAACTTATTTATAGTACAGCTGCCGGGAGCGCAGCGACATAAAGTAACAAAATTCGGGGGCATGTACCTCGAATTTTGCCCTCGACCCGCGCCATTTGGCGTGAAACCGGGGGT
>OEQS01000144.1_pt1 | contig 11399 bp, 11 predicted proteins | sample 1539731 | NCBI WGS metagenome assembly OEQS01 (sample SAMEA3891890, study PRJEB23780) | metagenome | biome: terrestrial biome; feature: animal house; material: Caecal content | place: Italy | collected 2015-05-05 | reverse complement strand
TCGGAGATTTGCAAACCATTTCTGTTTCTATTCTCGTGTCAGGTTTAAAGGAAAAAACTTTTCTTCTTGGGTAGAGACGATGCCATCACGGAAGCGTAGTAGATGCGCAAGAACTTGTTCTCAGATGCCATCATATAGACGCGGTAAGATTTCCACTCAGACAGCTTTTCTTCATGAACTGGTACACCGGCTTATTGGATGGTGTATGTTGCAGGCATAAATGCCCGCAAAGGCAACCGATGCCGTTTTAGAGTGGCGTCGGCGGCATCGCCTTTCGGCATAAGACCAATGTGGTTACGCGCATTCGGATAAATTTCAAAAGCTTTTTGTTCGCTGAAATGGCAACTGTGTTTTCTACACCATTTCGAGTACTTGGATAAAAATGTTTTTAGTGAAAGGAGTATATTCCCCATGAGTGAAGTAACTGATTTAATTAAACGTGCAATTGAAAAATTGTTAGATCAAAATATAAAGTCGATTATTATATATCCATACGGAGAAATCGGTATGGAAGTGAAAAATATTCTAAATAATGCCTATGGTATTGAGGAAGCGTTTATCGTTGATAATCGTTTATGCAAATATAATTCTAAAATTCAATCTAGTGCTCTTTTTGAAAAAATATCTTGCTCCGACTATGGCATTATACTATCTACCTTGCAAATGTCACTGTATGAATCCTTATTTAAAAATGTATCAAAATATTTTCCATCGGATCACATTGTAGTAACACAGTGGCATATAACTCCTGAAAATATCTATACAAAGGTCGGAAAATATAGTTATGGACCAATTTGTACTGATCACCCGCTTATTGAATCCATTGGTGCATTCTGCTCTTTCGCTCTTGGTGTGGATGCGGTAGAAAACCATGAGATGCGGTATGTCAGTACGCATACCATTATCTATCGTGATATACAGGACAAACCGTTTGCATTTGATGGTATTCGTCCCAAAGTTGAACTTTGCAAACAATACACACCTTCTAGAATCGGAAATGATGTGTGGTTAGGCAAAAATGTAATCATAACAAATGGAGCCAATATTGGCAATGGAGTCATCGCGGGTGCCGGCTCTATTATTACAAAAGACATTCCAGATTATGCTGTGGTGGTAGGAGCGCCCGCAAGAATTATAAGATATCGATATACTCCACAACAAATTGAAGCACTTAACCGTATCGCATGGTGGGATTGGTCGGATAATGAGATTCGAGAGCGACATGATGATTTCTATTTACCAATCGATGATTTTATCCGAAAATATGCAAAATAGCTTTTATAAGGGAGAACCAAAAGTGAATTGTCCAACTAAGTGCAGCAGGAGTTAAGTTGATAGCGTATAGTCGAGTTCGCCAAAAAACAGGGAATAGATAAAGCCATTAGGGCTCCTGTAAAATGAGAGTTGACGAGACAATCACAATACAAATGAGAATTCCTAATGGCTCGAAAGAATCATACCGCAAATCTGACACAATGGCTACTGCAATGCATGACACAGCCAGATTCTATGGTTTGGAATTGTGGGGGGACTAAGTACTGGTCAAAGGCTTGCTAAATGTTGGTCACATAACCGGATTCCAGCATTATCTGGGCAAAGTGTGGTCGGGTGATTGTGTCCTGACCTGGATAAGCAAAGACTTTTTTACGATCTAGATGAATACCGTATGATTCCAGATAGGCAAAAATCCGGTTGGCATGTTGCAACTGTTGCTCGGCAAATCCGGCACACTGGGCTGCCAATGCCGAATGCTGTGGGGTGATGCCATAGCCGAGGATAATATGAAAGTTGCCCCGGATATTCGGGTATTTGGTATCCAATTCGATGCCGAGCATGAACTGAATGTCGCATTGGATGGCAGCCGGTTCGACCTTGGTCAGACCGGCGGTCGTGTCGTGGTCGGTTAGGGATAGGACGTTAACGCCTTTTCTGGCAGTAAGGTATACCAGTGCCACAGGAATATACTGACCGTCGGATGCCGTGGTGGGTATATAGATCGAGTATAAATTTATCCTTTTGAAAAATTACCGGTCTGATGGTCTCGGACACGGTTTTGTTAGGTGCATTGTATTTAATTGTAGGCGGCGTGCTTGGCAAGTAGATTTTTGCGGTTATTCAGAATATGTCGTCTGACCCTGACCGCGTCGGCGCTGTGCAGGCAATCACGCTGGCGCCGGTGCTATGTGGTGTGCTGGTTTATACGCTTTGCAAGGCGCATATCCGGCCGTTACAAATGAAAAATAAGGTGCTATGCGCGCTGATCGATCTGTGCTTAGGTACATTTGCGAGTTTTATTTGCATTGGAGGCGGTTAGGCTAATTTAGTAGTGCTTTTCTTCTTTTTTGGGTATGGATGCAAAGTCCGCAGGACAAAACAGCTTATATGTGATGTTATTTAGCCAATTGGCTCGGCTCATCACGACTATTTTTACACAAACAGTGCCGGAATTTATGCCATTGCGATTGGCGCTGATGATTCTTGGCGGTATTTGCGGAGGCATGTTAGGTCGTTTCATAACCCGCAAACTCAAAAACCGTCAAGTGGAAATGATTTTTATTTCCGTGTTGTTTTGCATCATTATGGTCAATGTTTGTAATATAGTGATGTTTTTGTGATGCAGCCACAATGAGTATCATTTCCGTCTTAATATCTGGGGCGTTTCAATATTAACCCCGATACATACCGATTTTTTGCAGGTCACGGATGATATCCGGCACGGTCATGCCTGCAATCTCGAGTCGTTGCGCTTCGCCCGGATGTGCCTCGGAAAATGTATCCCATGCGGTGACAATTTCGTTTGTACGTGGGATTTCAAAACGGGTCAGTAGCTTTTCGATGCGTGTAATCTGTGGGCTGTAAATCGACAGCACCTTGTATTTCTGCACGAACAGTTCGTCTTCAGTCGCCAGTGAGCCGATGGCGAAGGCGGAAAGGCCATCCTGTAGAAGCAGCTCGCCGTAGCCGTCAAGGATCGTGGTCAACTGCTTTTTGGTCATGCCGTCCAGATACCAGACTTCTTCCTGATCGGCATCGGGGTGGATTGCGAGGAATAACGGTTCAGCGAGTGAAGCGTAATAGGTGCGGATAAAGTCGGGCAGTTTTTCAAAGCTCAGGTTGCAGGTGATCGTGTCGCCGTCAATTTGATACTGCTCACGAAGCTGGTCGGGAAAAGGGACGGTAACGCCTGCGGCGGTTTGAAACATAGGGATACTCCTTTATATCATGTAGTGTAATTTCAAAAGCGGATGCTGATCTCGCCGCTGGACAGCGTGCGGGTCTGTCCGGCAGCGTCACGCACAAGAAGAAAACCGTTGTCATCCAGTCCAATGCAATCGACCCAATAAGTTTCCGTCGGGCTGATTACGCGGATGGATTTGCCCAGACAGCACAAGCGACTGCGGTAAATGCGCAGCAATTCCTCTGCCCGATCCTGTTCCAGCAGGGAATAGGCATGTGCAAACCGGTTCAGCACGGCGGCGGCAAGTTCTGCGCGGCGCGGTATGCAGCCAAACTCGCTGAGCGCACCTGCAACGGCACGGACATCATCAGGCCAGGCAGGATTGGGGCGTAGGTTGACACCGATACCAACCAACAGCGCACTGACAGCGCCGCTTTCACCTTCGATAGTGGCTTCAGTCAGAATGCCTGCGAGCTTGCGGCCCTCATATAGTACATCGTTGACCCATTTGATCTGCGGAGCAAAACCTGCCGTTTGCTCGATCGCTTCGGCCACAGCCACGGCCGCAGCAATCGTGGCCAATTGGATATGGCTGAACGGTAGGGTGGGGTGCAGTAAGATGGTTTGGTATACGCCGGTTTGCGCAGGGGAGACGAAGGTGCGCCCCAGACGGCCGCGTCCACCAGTCTGTTCCTCAGCCAGTAGCACAAAGCCATGCGGCTGGTCAAGGTAACGTTCTTTGATGACCGTATTGGTAGAGGTCAGGCTGGGCAGCACCACCATGTCGCGCCCGATGAAGTGGGTATCCAGCAATGCCTGTACGCCTGCAACAGACAGACTGTCATCTGCGGTGGCAAGGCAGTAGCCTTCGCCGGGGATACCGTCGATCGTCATACCGCTCGCGCGCAGCGAAGCGATGGCTTTGTGTACAGCCGCCCGCGACACGCCCAGCTGCTGTGCCAGGCTCCCACCGGACAGCCTTTTGCCGCGCGCCTGTTCCAGTGCCTGCAATACTGCATCTTTGACCGCCATTTGGCCGGCCCCCTTTCATTTGAATACTACTATTGTAAACGAAAGCAGGGGATAGTACAATAGGCTCGGGGAAAACTGTGAGGCAAACAGAGGGGGGCAACCATGAAAACAAAGAACGAAATCCTGACCGCATTAGGCGGCACCAGCGAGGAACGGCTGTTGGTCGCTGGGCTGCTGGACAAGGAGCAGATTTGCCGCACGCGCGGCTATCTGACGCATACCAAGTTCCTGAGTATGGGGGAACGTGCGCGGTGCATGGAGGCAGTACGGTTAGCTGGAGCAACAGGACACGCGCTGTTCTGGGGCGGCTATGCGGAGGCCGAACGTGGCATTTTTTTGTTTTATCCGGATTATCTGGATGAAGAGAGTGTCAGACAGGCCGCGCCCATCACGCTGTTGCGCGCGCATAAGAGCAGGGAGGATACGCTGACGCATCGGGATTATCTGGGTGCGCTGATGGGGTTGCAAATTGACCGATCGGTCGTGGGCGATATTGTGGTGCATGACGAAGGCGCGGATATTCTGGTGCTGGAAGAGATGGCGGATTTTATCCTGCTGCATTTTGGCAAGGCTGGGCGCAAACAGTTGTCACTGACGCGTGAACCGATTGAAACATTACGCGCAGCTCCTGTTGTGGAAAAAGAGGGGAGCGGTTCGGTAGCGTCGCCGCGGCTGGACAGTGTGGCGGCGCTCATGTTCGGTCTACCTCGTAAGGAGGTACAGGCGCGCATTGAAAAGGGATTGGTATTTGTCAATAATCTGCCATGCCTGAAACCGGAACGGATGGTAAACGAGGGCGACCGGATCACCGTGCGCGGCGTGGGGCGCGCGCAGGTCACCGCGTTTGGCGGTATGAGTCGAAAAGGGCGATTATTTCTCGAATTTGTCAAAAACGCATGAAAAGAATGGTGGTTGCCAATCTGTTTTGTGTATGCTATACTATGGATAGCATCAATAAGGGGTGTTAGGATATGAAAAAACGGCTGCTCTCCGCCCTGCTCAGCATGGCGGTGTTCGTGGCAATGCTTCCATACGCATTCGCGTCCGATCTGGACGGGCATTGGGCAAAAACCTATATTGAGTATCTTGACCGCGAAGGTGTCATCAACCCAAGCGCAACGACTGGTCTGTATGAACCAAACCGCGATATGACGCGCGCGGAGTTCATGCGTTACATCAATCGTGCATTTCATTTTACTGAAACCGCACCTATTTCGTATTCCGATGTGACGACAGGCACATGGTATTATGAAACCATCCAGATTGCGCAGAAATATGGGTACATCAACGGCGTGGGCGACAATAAGATGGAACCGTTGGGAGAGATCACCCGTGAGCAGGCTGCGGTTATTATTGGACGGCTGTTCAAGGTCGATCCCGGCAACGTGTCCCCAGCCGACTTGCCGTTTTCTGATCGGAATGAGGTGTCCGACTGGAGCGCGGGTTACATCAAGGCTGCAGCAGATAAGGGCATTCTAGGCGGTTACGATGATGGCACATTCCAGCCGAACCGCGTGGTAACGCGCGCAGAGGTTGCCAAGATCCTGTATTATTACATGGGTACGTCGCTTTCAGTTTCGGGCAAGATTTATACTGGAGCCGATCTGAAAACCGATACCACCAACGTGACGATCTCGGAGAGTTGTACGCTGTCCGATGCGACGATCCAAGGGGATCTGTACATCACAGAGGGACTGGGTTCGGATGCAGTTACCCTGACCAATGTCACGGTCAAGGGTTCGGTGATTGTGTCTGGCGGCACGGTTACAATGATGAATACCTCGAGCGACCATATGATCGTCTCGACCACGATGGGGCGCCTGCTGCAGGTCACTGCAACGGGCGCTGCTCGCATCGGCAAAACAGATGTGATGACGGCGGCGGCATTGTATACGCGAAGCCTGTCTGACCCGGGACAGGATGGCTTTGGTACAGTCACGGTTAACGGCAGCGGTCGTGTATCGTTGACGCTGGATGCTAATGTGTCCGAATTGACCTTGGCAGGGGAGGCCACGGTCAGCACGACGGCGAATACACAGGTATATCATTTGGTTGCGCAGAAGGCGGCTTCTGTCACCGGGTATGGAATGGTCTATCAGGCTGATATTTATGATAATGGCGTCAGTTTTGCCAGTAGTGTGACGGTAGGCGGTTATACAATGGCGAATGGTGTGTCGGCTACGATTAGCGGACAGTCCGTGAGCGGGTCGAGCGTAGCCGGTTTGCTGCCAGCCAGCATTACCGTTGATTTATCCGGTACAGATGCGATGGGCGCGGGTGTACCCATCAGTGTGCCGACTGGGCTAACGGTTTTCACAATGGCGTGTGATGGCAATATGATGTCGGATGCTGGGGATTATGTTAAAACAGCCACGGGAGCGAGTGTGTCAACAAATTACTTGACTGGGCTGTCCAAAGGCAGCCATACGTTGACAGTGACAACTTCGGACGGTAAGCGGACGAATATCAAGGTTACGGTGAGCGATTCGGAAGCGGATGCTAAGATACCACAGGTATCCTTTGACCGCTATTACCGTTCAGGCGGGTTCAAAGATGTGCGTATCAAGTTGGATGGTATCTTATCCGAAAGTGACCTGCTGGATGTGGTTCTGGGCATGACCCCGCTCGAGCATGAGTTTGATAACGCGGCGGGCACATTGGTGCTGCGGCGCGGCACGCTGACCGCATTGCGGACAGGCAGCTATACGGTTTCGGTTGACCTCCGTTCGGGCAGCACACGTAGCTTTGTGATCCATGTGTCCGATTCTACACCAAACAATGTGGTTGCTTCGGTTGCGGAATATGATACTGATGAATCCAGTGAGGTGAGCTTCCAGTTGCCCAAAGACGGTGTGACTGTGAGCGGTATATTTGTCAAGAGAGATGGGACGACCGAGTCCTTGCAAGCGCAGACACACTATCAGGTATCGGCGCGTACAGTGACGCTTACACAGGAAGCGCTGGAGCAATACCGGCCGTTGGACGGAGGGCTGGTTGAGTTTGTCGCTACACTCAGCGATAGTTCTTCCTATACGATGGTGGTCGATTACATTGAATAGCACAAACAAAGGCGGAGCCTCATGGCTCCGCCTTTGTTTATATAATTATCGTTCGCACTTCCAGAAGAAAGCGGAATAGGGGGGCAGCTCGCTGCCACCACCGAAGTCGTGCAGTTTACCGGTGATCAGATCGACCGCTTGCCCGCACTTGGCGTCAAAATGAGCCACATAGGGCTGGTCGTCGATATTGACCGCGATCAGCACGCGCTCACCTTCTGCGATTCGTTCCCAGATGCACTGTTTATTGGTCAGTACGACCTGCTTGAAGTCGCCATAGCACAGCGCTTTGCTTTCGCGATGTGCCTTTGCAAGGGCGGCGACCCAGTCGGTCAGGTCGTTCCATTCCGGTTCGTCGAACGAGGGGCGCAGCGCATCGTCGCCGTCGCGCTTTTCACCCTTGGTGCCCCATTCGCTGCCGTAGTATACGCAAGGGATGCCGGGCATACCGAATTGCAACGCGTAGACAAGGGGCAGGTGCTGTGGGGTTTGCAAAATGGAAGCAATACGGGTGACGTCATGGTTATCCACAAAATCCAGTAGGTGCTTGCCGCGGTACAACGTCCAACTATCCGCGCCAAACTGGCGCAGCAGAGAATGGGTGATTTCAAACAGGTTCAGGCTGTTCATGGAGGAATATAGGCCCTTATAGCACTCATAGTTGGTGCATGAGTGCAGCATCTGGTCGTTTACGAACTGGTTGTAATCGCCGTGCAGCAGTTCGCCGACAAGGAAGAAGTCACGGCCGAGGCTGTCGCAGAATGCGCGTAGCTGACGGATGAAGTCCTTGTCCAGACAGTAGGCGACATCCAGCCGCAGGCCGTCGATGTCAAATTCCTCGATCCAAAGGCGGATGCAGTCGAAAATGTGCTGCACAACCGCCGGGTTTTTCAAATTAAGCTTGACCAGCTCGTAATGGCCTTCCCAGCCTTCATACCAGAAGCCGTCATTGTAGTTGGAGTTGCCCTCAAATGAGATATGGAACCAATCTTTATATGGGGAATCCCACTTCTTTTCCTGCACGTCACGGAACGCCCAGAAACCACGGCCGACGTGGTTAAATACGCCGTCAAGCACTACTTTAATGTTATTTTCATGCAGCGTTTCACATACGGCGGCAAAATCCTTATTGGTGCCCAGACGGCAGTCGACCTTGCGGAAATCACGGGTATCGTAGCCGTGGCTATCGGATTCGAAGATCGGGGAGAAGTAGATCGCATTGCAGCCGAGCTTGGCAATGTGCCCGGCCCAATCCGCGACCTTGCGGATGCGTGGGACGGTTTGACCATCGTTGACGCGCGGCGCATCGCAGAACCCAATCGGATAGATTTGATAGAATACGCTTTCATAAGCCCACATAATACACAGAGCTCCTTTACAATTAGAGTCACTACCAGTATACTATGATTTGCCGAAAAAACAAGCGTGCAGAAAAATATTGCCTTTTCCGGAAAAAACACTTGAAATGTGGGCAGTAGTATGGTATCATATTTCGGTAACACGGGCATTCCTCTGCTTATTGGTAGGGAAAATAGGGCAAGAATGTCTAAGACGAAAGGATGACAGAAAAATGGATCTGGTCAAAGTACTGTCCGAGCAGCAGCTCAAGAGCGACCTGCCGGAGCTCAAGATCGGCGATACCGTTAAGGTACACGCTAAGATCAAGGAAGGCAACCGCGAGCGTATTCAGATTTTCGAAGGCATTATCATTGCCAAGAAGCACGCCGGCGTTAACCAGACGGTTACCGTCCGCCGCATTTCTTACGGCGTGGGCGTTGAAAAGACGTTCCCGGTACACTCCCCGAACGTTGCTAAGTTCGAGGTTGTGCGCAGCGGTAAGGTTCGCCGCGCCAAGCTGTACTACCTGCGCGGCCGCGTAGGCAAGGCGGCTAAGGTTGCCGAGAAGGTTTGATTTTTCACAACCGAACACAAAAGCGGGGAGCATCAGCTCCCCGTTTTTGCATATCCAGCAGGATTTGCTCTTGCGCGGATGGAGAGATACCGCTATAATAAAATCGTATGTTTATCTTTTTTGGAGGAATCACAATGCACAAGGAGCAAAGCGGAGAGAAAAAGAAAGCTGAAGGCCGCTTTTCCAGCGAGCTGTTCGGCTGGGGCGAGTCCCTGATGACCGTGCTGATCTTTTTTGTGGTGGTATTCACTTTTTTTGTGCGTTTGATCGGCGTGGACGGTTCATCTATGTATCCGACATTGCAGGATCATAATATCATGCTGGTCAGCAACCTGTTCTATAAGCCGGAAAAGGGTGACATTGTCGTGCTCAATAAGCAGGGGTTCTGGAATGACCAGCCGATTGTCAAGCGCGTGATTGCGACCGGCGGCGATACAGTTGATATCGACGAGGTCACGGGTGATGTGCTGGTCAACGGCGAGGTGCTTGATGAGCCGTACATCGCGGAAAAGATTAACACGCTGGAAAAAATGGGCGACTTGACGTATCCACAAACCGTGCCGGAGGGCTGCCTGTTTGTTATGGGCGATAACCGCAACGGTTCCACCGACAGCCGTGACAGCCGTCTCGGCATGGTGGATGAGCGTTATGTGCTCGGCCATGTGCTGAGCGTGGTGTTCCCGTTCAGTTCGTTCGGATCGGTGGCGTAAATACATGAACATTCAGTGGTATCCTGGTCACATGACCAAAACCCGCCGTCAGATGGCGGAGTATATCAAGCAGGTAGATGCGGTGTGCGAGGTGGTAGACGCGCGTATCCCGCAGGTATCCCGCAACCCGGATATGGAGGAGATCGCTGCAGGCAAGCCGCGGCTCATGATCCTCAATCGTATTGATCTGGCAGATCCCGTCCAGACCGCGGCTTGGGCAAGGCACTTCCGCGTGCAAGGGATGGCGGTCATCGAAACCGACAGCCGGAAAGGACAGGGCACGCAGGCATTTGCAAATGCGGTGCGTACACTTCTGGCGGAGAAAATTGCACAGTGGAACGAAAAAGGGCTGGTCGGCAAGGCGGTTCGTGTTATGGTTGTGGGTATTCCCAATGTCGGAAAATCTACCTTTATTAACCGTATCCTCGGCCGCAAGTCTGCAAAGGCGGCAGATAAGCCGGGCGTGACGCGTGGAAGCCAATGGTTCCGGGTGGATAATGGCATCGACCTGCTCGACACACCGGGCATTCTGTGGCCGAAGTTTGACGATGAGCGCGTCGGTATTCTGCTCGCTTGTACGGGTGCGATTCGCGACGACATTCTGGACGTTGAGACGCTCGGCTGCAAGCTAATGGAACTGCTTGCAACGCAGGCGCCACAGGCCATCGCGGAGCGGTATGGTGTGACCCCGCCGGAGGGGAGCGATTTCCCGGGTTATGATATGCTGGAACAGGCCGGACGGCGGCGCGGTTTCCTGCTGCGTGGTGGCGAGATCGACACAGAACGCATGGCGCGCATCCTGCTCGATGAGTTCCGCGGCGGTGTGCTCGGCCGTATCACGCTGGAAACACCGGAGGATTATATCGGATGACGTGGGAGTTTGAAGAAAAAGCGTGGCAGAACGGCTATTCTGCTGTCTGTGGTGTAGATGAGGCTGGACGTGGCCCGCTGACCGGGCCGGTGTGCGCGGAAGCGGTAATCCTTCCGGCTGGCATCGTGATTGAAGGGCTGAACGACTCAAAAAAACTGTCGGAGAAAAAGCGCGAAGCACTGTTTGATATCATTACGGAAAACGCGGTTTCATGGTCCGTATCATTAGTGGACGAAAAGACGATCGACGAGATCAATATTTTGCAGGCAACCTATCGCGCGATGCGGCAGGCTGTCGAAGGGCTGCCGCATCCGGCAGATTTTGCATACATTGACGGTAACCGCATGGAGGCGCTGGATTTGCCATACGAATGCGTGGTGTCGGGCGATGCGCGTATTCCAAGCGTTGCTGCGGCGTCCATTGTCGCCAAAGTGACGCGTGACCGGCTGATGCGTGACTTTGCCGTGCGCTATCCGGTGTACGGTTTTGAAAGGCACAAGGGCTATGGCAGTCGCGCGCATCATGAGGCGTTGCTCCAATATGGGCCTTGCCCAATCCACCGGCGTACATTTTTAAAGAAGTTTTACGAAAAGCATCCCGAGGCACCGCGATGAAGGGTGACTGGGGCGAACGGGCAGCG
>OEQS01000143.1_pt1 | contig 11401 bp, 9 predicted proteins | sample 1539731 | NCBI WGS metagenome assembly OEQS01 (sample SAMEA3891890, study PRJEB23780) | metagenome | biome: terrestrial biome; feature: animal house; material: Caecal content | place: Italy | collected 2015-05-05 | reverse complement strand
TAAATAAATAACTAAGACTTCCTATACCTTAAATGGGCTTCGCACCTTGAAAATTCAATATTTCAGCTAACAAAATAGAGATTTATGCTGCTATAGCCACAGGATGAAGCGCACGCCTGAGATATTCAGGCAGACGAGCCTCAAAATCAGCAGTAAATGCTGCCAGTTGGTTCTCACTGAGCTTTAATATTTCCTGAAGACTTGCCATGAAAGCATCCATCAGAATGCAAAGAGATCTTGAAAAGGTAATATCCGCCATTTCATCCACCAGGAAGAAGAAGAGTTCTCCAAGCGTTCTCTGGTCTTCGTTTTGACGCTGCTCCAGAGCAAGTAACATATATCTGGTAAAAACAATTGCGGTATGAGCAGTCAGTGCATCATAGGAAAGGCTGTGGCATTCCCCGATCAGATTCAGCATGGATTTGCAGGTTTTGAAGAATACTTCAATCTGCCAGCGCTTGCCATAAATACGGATGATCTCTTCTTCAGAAAGATCCGGATCCGTGCAGAGGAACGCAAGCCAGTCCTTGCGATTCGCCTTGTTTCGCACACATACGATTTTTGCCGGGAAAGGATTCTCTTTCCCGAGCATGATATCAACGGAAAGCAGGTATTTTGATCTGCCGCGGCGCTTCTTGTTTCTGGAATAGATTTCCTTGATGTTAAGCTGTTCACCCTTGTATCCATACTTGATCCGGCTGCTTTTCTTGATCATGGCAATGACATCCATGTTTCTGGATTTAATGGCTGTGATCTGTGCCGGATTGGCAAACCAGCAGTCGAACAGGACATAGTCCGCTGATAATCCGGAAGATACAGCAGTATCCAGAAGCGTGAGCATTACTTCAGGTGCTTTGGTCTGAGCCAGCTTTCTGCGCTTTCCCGCAATGGTCCGCTTATCAAAAGTATGGACTGGTCCGATGATATTGGTTTCTTTTGACGATGCAATCAGGCAGCTGTTAACCGGGATCAGAGTATTCCCATCACTCCAACTGAGTGTAAGCATACGGTATCCCTTTTTATAGGTCATATCTGTATGATCAAAAACACGGGATCCCAGTTCTGTCTTTTTGCAGCTGGACCGGTTGAAAAGGCTGTCATCTACAATAAAGACGTTGGTGCGCTTTTCATCTGTAAGATCCTTCAGATCATTGTTGACGATATCTGCCGCAAGAAGCGAAGTGAAACGAAGCCAGTTTGTCTTTGTGGAATTCAGGAAACGGTAAAAGGTATTTTTAGAGAATCCTTCCTTGAAGGATCCAGTGCGCTGCTGCATATACATGCTTCGCCCTACGAAAACATTTCCAAGCTTATATCTCAAAAGAGAAATGGCAGGGACACCTTTTTCTTTTGTGCCATCGTATACTCATTACACATAAAGAATAGCAAACCTGTTTTAGGATGCCCCAGAACATTCTATGGGCCGCTGTCAATACAGCAAGCCATATGGGACAAGCTCTGTGCCAGTCCCGACTATAATATTGGAATAGTCAAGAAAACCGCACACCCAACATGTCCGGTTATGCCACCTGTGCTTGTGCTGACAGCCACCGTCTCCGCTTGACCAGCGGAGGCAGATTATCCTCATTGGCGGTGTTGCGCCGAAGGCGATTGTAATACGTTTCGATCCAGCGAAAAATTAACTGTCGAACCTGCTCGCGTTTCATAGAAACGCAGTGAAGGCGATAAATCAACTCCTTTTTGAGGGTTGCAAAAAAACTTTCCATCCGCGCATTGTCAAAACAGCAATGTGTGCGTCCCATACTCTGACGAATGGATTCATGCTGAGCGAGCAGCGTACGGTATTCCTGGCTGGTGTATTGGCTGCCATGATCAGAATGAAGAATCAAACCGGTTTGATAACCATAGCGGGAAACTGCATTGCGAAACGCATCGCAGCATAAGCTGGCGCGCATATGGGGGCGCATTGCATAACCGACTACCGCGCCATCGAAACAGTCCAGAATTGCGGCAAGATACAGTTTACCGTCTGCACATTTGATTTCGGTCATATCGCTGATGTACTTTGTTCCGGGCGCGGGCGCAGTAAAATTCCGCCGCACCAGATCATCGTTCTGTGACGTGTAGGAATCGGCCTTTGTCAGGCTATTTGGACGCCTTTTGTGCATCAGCAGATGATTTTCTTTGCATAGCCGATAACATTTTCCATAGCTTGGACGTTGTGTTTCCGGCAGTGCGTCCCTCAAGCTGCGCACTCCGTAACACGGATGCTGTTGTCGTAAGTGCTTCAGGGCCGATACCGTTTCCGCGTCGCGGTTTGTATGCACTGGTCTACGTTTCCAATCATAATACCCTTCCCGGCGCACGCCGAGCGTCTGACAGCATAATGCAATACTGCTGTTCTGATGATTGGCTTCGATCCATGCGTATAACTGTCGCGGGCGAACACCGGTTATCGACCCGCCATAAAACCCAGCGCTTTCCGAAGAATATAGTTTGCTTCGTGCAGTTCCTGCAGCTCATGTGTCAGCCGCGTGATGGCCTGTTCCGGTGTTTCTCCGGGTTGTACGCCACGAATCTCACCGCTGGCGAGCCGCTCTGCCCGACGCCAGTTGTATACGGTCTTCGTGGAGATGCCAAGCCGCCGGCACGCCGCGCTCACTCCGATTTCATCGGCCAGTTTCAGCACATCGGCTTTATATTCTTCCGTGTATTTCCGTCCCATCTACTACACCCTTGTATTATAGAGTAGTAGTTATTAGGCCCCCTCTCCAAGGGCTGTGCTACACTATAAGGGATGCTGTGGATTGGTGCAACACCCTTACCACGAGATGGTTCACGAAAGGTTCCAACCACAGCCCCTTACAATTTTGTTGATCAGTTAAATACCGCCAGACGGTTTATGTGGAACAAGGCTACAAAAGTAAGGTGTACTGTGGATGCAGCATCACATATTTATCGTTGGAGGTATTTGTTATGGTGGTTTCTGTTGGCATCGATGTCTCGAAAGATAAGCATGATTGCTTCATCGTTAGTTCCTAGGGGGAGATCCTCGCGAATGCGTTCACGATCCCCAACACCTTGGACGGGTTCCACTGCCTTTTACAGCGGATCCGGGATTGTACCACCCCGCAGGATAAGATAAAGGTAGGGCTTGAGGCCACCGGACATTACAGCTACAACATCCTCGGGTTCCTTCTGAACAACAGTCTGGCCACCTAGCTGGTCGCCATCATGACGCCGCCCTCGATCTGGCCTTCTACCATCTTGGGGTTGATCGGATTGCCGGTATCCGCGGAGCAGGCTACACGCAGCAGCTTGACCTGGCCGGTTTCCTCATTGACTGCCACTTCGACCGCTGCCGCCGCATACTGGAACCAGTTCCACATGCGCTTGGTCAGGCCGTCATGTCCCCACGAGCGGATCGGCGCCGGGCAGAATACGCCATGGCCTTCCACCGGAGAGAAGCGCATCAAGCCCCAGTTGCCCTGATCGTACGGGGAGGTATTTTTGAACAGTTCGGAAATGGCAAGTTCCTGAATATCCGAACCCAGAATCTTCGCCTTATCGCCGTGGATTTCCACCTTGCTCTTATGTACGCCAACCTCACGCGCAGCAGCTTCCTGCAGCTTATCCTTGACCTCTTCCGCTGCAATCTTGACCGCATTACCGGTCGTGTACGTGGTACGCGAAGAGGCAGAATAGTTATCATACGGCGTCAGGATACTGTCGCCCTTGATGACCTTAATCTTCTCGATCGGCAGTTCCAGCACCGTCGCCGTGATCTGTGCCATAACGGTCGATGCACCCATGCCGTTTTCATCGCAGCTGATGAGCACTTCCACGCTCGAATCGCTGTAATACCGCACGATCGCTTCCGCACGGCCCAGCGGCGTATTCTGCTTGCCGCCAACCGCACAGCCCTTGCCGCGCTTCCAAACCGAACCGTCCTGCACCGAGGGCTTATCGATCTCGATCTTCTCTGCGCAGGCACGCAGGCATTTTTCTACACCGATCGAGGTGATCAATTCACCGTAACCGTCCAAACCACCGTTTTTGATAAAGTTCTTCGCGCGGATCTCTACCGGGCTCATACCCAGTTCATCCGCCAGCTCATTCATCATGCACTCCATACCGAATTCAGATTCCGGGCAGCCAAGGCCGCGGAACGGGCCGACCGGCATGGTATTGGTGACTGTCGCAGCAGTATCCATATGGATATTGTCGATGTCATACACGCAAACCGCGCCCGAGGAGGACAGGCGGCCCGTGTAAGAGACGTTGTTCTGGATCGCGCCGATTTCCTCTACGCAATCATAATCCTGTGCAATGACGCGGCCATCCTTGGTAGCGCCGAACTTTACACGGCTATATACCGGCCAAGCTGCCGGCGCGCCGGTAAACTGTTCCTTTCGCGTGTACTGATAGGCGCAGCTCTTCCGGAGATAAAGCGACATCATGGCGCACAGCACTTCAGCGTACGGCGTCAGGCGGCCGCCGAACGAACCGCCAATGTACGGCTGAATCGTACGCACCTTGGTTTCCGGCATCTCAAAAATGTTGACAATAGCCGACTTGATAACACCGTGCACGCCGCAGCCGCTGCCATACATCGTGATGCTGTCATCACTGTTGTAGGTGCAGATTGCAGTGGCCAGTTCCAGATGGGTATGCGAACGACGACCCGTGCAGAACTCGCGTTCCACAACAATATCCGCCTTTTTGAACGCTTCGTCTACATCACCCTTGTCCAGCACATAGTTGCCGACGATATTGGGCGAAGTCCCTTCGCCGGAAAACTTGCTCTTCACAACATCCAGACGGCCGATACCCGCCCAAGGATTGGACGCGTCTACCACGCCGTCGCCATGACCGGATGCCGGGTCAATAACCGATTTCGGATTGGGCTCCAACGCCTCCTGTACGGTCAGGATATGCGGCAGCTGTTCGTACTCCAGCACAATTGCGTCCACCGCGTCCTCAGCCTGCTCCACCGTTTCCGCAGCCACGATCGCAATCGGCTGGCCTGCCCAAATGCATTCACCATCCACCGGGAAGCGAACCGACTCCGGTAAACGCTCCATATGGAACGGGGAACGTTCCATGGTGAAAATCTTCGCAACGCCGGGCATAGCCTCTGCCTTGCTCAGATCAAGCTTCGTGATCTTACAATGTGCAACCGGGCTGCGCAGGATCTTGATGTGCAGCAAATCAGGAATGAATTTGTAGTAGTCGCTTGCGAACAGTCCCTTACCTGTCGCTTTGTCGTAAGCATCCACACGGATCGGGGTTTCACCAATATAGTTATTGGCAGCTTTTTCAGGCGTATTACTCACAATACTACCTCCTTCTCGGTTTTGATACTGCTTATTATAGGGAAAGGGTCGACAGCAAGCATCGGCAATTGCGCCCTTGTTCCCGTTTTCTTTGTGCAACATTTTCTGCTGTTTTATATTTTATTTAACCGATTATCGATTATTTGTAATTTGATCCGCCCGTTTTTTTCGATAATACTGCACAAGGATTGTGAAAAAACTGTGCGAATATGCTTTTTCCTGATTTGACAGCCCTGTTTTGCTTAGCTATACTTAACAAAAAGGAGGTATATCATGGAATTTTCATTGTGGAATTTTAAGGAGTGGTATATAAAACACGGCATTGACGTCTCTTACATGATTTTGGACAATCGTGCCACCATTTCCATGCTGACCTCATCGCCCCATGCAGCCGACGGCCGTCTCGGCTTGGCAGTTGTGCAGCCCGGGGAAGATTTGTCCGATTGCAGCGGCTTTCATTCTGTCCTCAGTTATGGCCGGGATCGTATCCTTTTTCCGGTGGCCTCCCCCATGCAGGTCCTTGATATCGGCATGCTGATGATCGAAACCTATTCCAACTGGGAAAATGAACTGCTGGACGGTATCACGAACGGACTGTCTGCCGAAGATATCCTTCACCAAGGCCAATCCCTCTTTGCTTTTCCATTCGCCTTCTTTTTGCCCAATGGTCATATGCTCTTTCAAACCGCCGACTGGCCCGATGAATTACAGCATTTATTGCAGTCGTTTGACCCTTCGCGCTTGCACGGCACACGTGACAAAGCGCAGTTCCATACGTTGTTCGGCCATCAGTCCCAAACGGTTCTTTCCGAAATGCTTTATTTCCAAGACACGGCTCTGGGCCTGCTGATCGCATGCGAAGGCCGGGGAAAATTCCAGCCCGGTGATCTCCATATTTTCCATACGCTTGCCCTTGCGATCAAAAACGCATTTTGCTTCCGTCCGGATGCGCTGACCTCGTTCCATCCCATAGCCTCTTGGTTTTCCAAAACCATTCACGATCCTGCGCAGTGTATACAGGAATCCGACTCTTTGCTGCAACAGATTCACTGGCTGAACAAGGATTATTACGCTGTCGCTTCTGTTTTTCCGCACGATCCCTCCATGGCATTTCCTTCGCAAATTGCATCGATGACAGATAACAACCATTGTTGTGTGCCAACTCCCAACGGTTTTTCCATTCTGATCCATCAGAATGATGCGGATCTGGAACACGAGATCCAACGGCTGCAATATTATTGTCCCGCCTCGTCCTGTACCATTGGCATCAGCCTGCCCTTCCATGCATTATCTGATACTTACTGGTATTACCGCCAATCCGTATGGGCTGCACAAGATGCCAAATCACATCAGCATCATCTCTGCACAATGCGTGATTTTCTGCCTTCCGCCATCCGAAAGGCCGGACAGGACATTGCACAGGCGCAAGCCCTGATCCATCCTGCAATTTTGCAGCTCGCGCAAAAAAGTGCCGTTTCCGGCGAACCGCTTTTGGAAACACTTTTTACCTTCCTGATCTGCGGCTGTTCCATATCGCAAACCGCAAATGCCCTATCCGTACATCGGAACACGCTGCGAACCCGCATCAAAACAATCGAATCCTGCATCCCCGCCTTATGGGACAATCCCAACCTGCGCGAACAATATATCCTTTCGCTGATGCTGTTCCACAAAACCAACTATTAAACCATTCGTTTTCAATTCCCCAAAAAATACAGCCTGTAAAATACAGGCTGTATTTTTAACTGTCTTCCAACGTTCCCATTCCGTCAATCAGCATCTGGAAGTGTTTTTGCACCTCCGCCCGGCAAAGCGCTTCGTCCCGCTTTTCAATTGCCTGCCGCAGCCGATCGTGCCGCTTTGCCAATTCAATCAGCGACTCCTGCGAATACATCGTACTTAACCTTGTGTTATCCCGGATATAACATTGCTGCCACAAGCGCTTGAGCAAATCATTTTTGGATGCACGCAGATACGATTCATGAAACACACTGTCATTTTCCACAAACCGGGAGATGTCGCCTTTTTCCGCACTCTCCACCATCTGTTCCAAGCATTCCCGCATGAAATGAAGCAGTTCCTCAGTATCTCCTTGTATGACTTCGCAAATCGCCATCGTTTCCAACGCAATGCGCACCTCGTAGGTATCTATGATATCCTTGCGTGTCAGCTTGCGGACAATCGTTCCCTTATACGGGATATTTTCCACCAGGCCGATCATTTCCAATTCCCGAATGGCCTCACGGATCGGAGACTGCGATACCCCCAAATCCCTTGCCCAACGGGATTCCACAATACGGTCACCCGGCGCCAGCTCGCCGGATGTAATCGCCTGCATCAGCGCTTCCTTGATTTCCTCACGATACAGCGGGCGCTTTGCAATTTGGTGGGGCTTCTTCTGCTCCATGTATCTGTTTCCTCCTTTCCTTACTCTACTCGGTTGTATTCACCGGACTTTCCGCCATCCTTATGCAGCAAATACACCTGATCGATACGCATACCGCGATCGATCGCCTTGCACATATCATAAACCGTCAGCGCAGCGACCGAAGCAGCCGTTAACGCCTCCATCTCAATCCCCGTCTTGTAGGTACACCGCAGCGTGCTGACAACCCGCACCTGATTTTCTCCCACCGGGGTCAGCTCGACCTTGACGCTGTCAATCGGCAGCGGATGACACATCGGGATCAATTCGCTTGTCCGTTTCGCCGCCATAATCCCTGCAATGCGCGCGCAGGCAAATACATCGCCTTTCGGCATGTCCCCTTCGACAATTTTCCGCAAGGTTTCCGGCTGCATCGTAATGACTGCCTGCGCCTGTGCAGTCCTCCTTGTGAACGCTTTTTCCCCAACGTCTACCATACGGGCGGCGCCGTGTTCATCCAAATGAGTCAATTGCATCCAATCACGCTTCCATGTACGAAATCGATTATATATTATATTAAAACATACGCCTATCGCCCATGTCAAGATTTGCTATCCCGCAAGATCAGCCCCCACTTCTTGCTGCCCAAAGCCTGCTTTTGCGATCGTTTGACACCAGAGTGCAATCGATTATCGTTTTTATGCCCATATACGCTTCTTTGCCGCGTTATCGTGTGCGCAACATTTATCCCATCACAAAAGCGCGTGGATTGCAAAAAATCTGATATTTTCACACTTAATTCCATGCATATAGCCAAAAAACGCTGCCTCTGCGTGTCGATATCCAGCACATGCCGCTTGTTGCATTACGACGGCTGCACGCGAAAAGCCTCGACCCATGTATGATGCATGGACCGAGGCTTTTCAATGGAGATGTAAATGTAATGTGGCTTATTTTGCAATACTTATCCTGCAAGCAGATTCGGCAGGAAGGTAACGATTTGCGGCACATATGTCAGCAGCAACAAGCAGAAGATGAGCTGAACGATATATGGGATAGCGTCTTTGGTGTAATCCTCGATTTTTGTACCAGTTATCGAGGTGGAAATGAACATCATGGCGCCGAACGGCGGAGTCATACCAGCAATCGTCAGGTTGATGGCCAATACGATGCCGAAGTGTACCAAATCAATACCCAGTGCAGAGGCGGCCGGAACCAACAGCGGAGCCAGCAGAATCATAGCAGCACCGCCGTCAAAGAACATGCCGACGATCAGCAGAAGAATATTGACGATCAGCAGATAGACCCACGGAGAGGAAATGCCTTGAATCAGCGCTTCGGAAATCATGTTCGGCAGACGCTCCCAAGTCAGATACAGCGAGAATGTCTGGGCGCCGGCCAGAATGAACATGACACCGGCGGTGTTGACAACCGATTCCTTGATGATTTTCGGAATATCTTTCAGTTTGAGTTCTCTATACACGAACAGACCGATGATCAGCGAATAGAGCACGCAGATCGCGCCGGCTTCGGTGGGGGTAAACCAGCCAAGACGCAGGCCGAGCACCAGACCGAACGGAACAAACAGCGCAGGAATCGCATCAATCAATGCGTGAACGACTTCCTTTGCAGTAGGAGCAGCCTCACGCGACGGCTTGTAGTTGCGTTTTTTGCAAATCCACCACGTCAGAAGCATCATGGTAGCCGTGATCACAATGCCGGGGATATAGCCTGCATAGAACATCTTCTCGACCGACACATTGGATGCCGATGCGTAAAGGATCAGGATAATGCCGGGCGGGATGATCGGGGTGATGCACGAGGAGGCCGCGGTGACTGCGCAGGAGAAGGAGCGCTTGTAGCCCAGCTTTTCCATCTCGGGCACGAGCATCTTGGACTGCAGTGCAGCGTCCGCATTGGCCGAACCGGAAAGGCCACCCATCAGGGCAGACAGCAGAATGTTGACCTGTGCCATGCCGCCTGTTCTGCGGCCAACGAGCAGATTACAAAGACCGAGCAACCGATTGGTGATGCCCGAGTAACCGAATACAACACCGGCGCAGGTGAAAAACGGAATCGCCAGATAGGTGAACGATGAGTTTGCCGATACCATTTTCTGCATCATCATGGAAATATCCGGCGTGCCGGGGCACAGAAGAAAGTAGGATACCGATGCAATGATCATCGAGTATGCAACCGGGACTTTGAGAAAAAACAAAATGAACAATAAAATAATGGGGAAAACAGCCCAGAATGACATATTCCTGTACCTCCTTTCTTATGTGCGGTCTTCCAGCGCAGCAGCTTCCACGTTGCCGCCGCGCAGGCAGATATAACAGTTATGGAACGAATACAGCATCAGGATAAAGCATGCGATCGGAATTTCAACATACATCCAGAAATACGGGATGGCGAGCGCCGCCGTTGTTCTGGCCCAGCCCTGCATCGCCAGCTGCACGCCCCAGATGACCAGCGCAATATTGGTAAGCCCCACGATGGCAAAGGTCGCGATCTGAACAACGTTTTGCACTTTCTTGGGCAGATGATCGACCAATACGTCGATCGAAATCAAACCCTGGTTGCGATACACCACGCAGATGCCGAAGAATACGGCCCAGTTGAAGCCGAGATAAGAGATTTCCTCGGCCCATGCAAATGAGCTGTGCATGATATAGCGGGCAATGACATTGAATACAATAACGCCTACCATCACCAAAAATGCAAAACCTGCAACAACGCATTCTGCCTTATACAGGATATCTCCTGCTTTTTTCATAGCGATCCTCCTTTTCTTACAATCCCATTCAGGAAAGATCAGGCGATTGCTTGCTGAATGCGCTCATACAGGCCTTCGGGCCAATCGAAATGTTCCGGAGTCTCCTGCGCCGCTTCAATAAACGGAGCCTTGTCGATCTCAACCACCTGCACGCCTTCGTCTTCCAGCTTCTGCTGCGCTTCCTGCTCGTTGGCAATAACCTTTTCTACAACATCCTGCGCGAACTGGTCGCCGCACTCGTCAAGCGCCTTCTTGGCCGTATCCGAAAGAGACTGGTATACTTCCTCGCTCATGACAATTGCAGTCGAAGCGATAACGTGCTCGGTCTGGATCAGGTATTTGCAGGGCTCATAGAGGCGCGCAGAATACAACAGACCCATCGGGGATTCTGCAGCATCCGCAACGCCCTGCGACAATGCCTGATAGGTCTCGCTCCATGCGGTATTGGTTGCATTGCCGCCCAGTACACGGACTACTTCGTTCCACATCGGAGTATTTGCGCAGCGGATCTTGAGCTTGGACATATCGTCGCGCGAATGTACTTCTTCCTTGGAAATCAGATTGCGGGTGCCGAAATAATGCAGGTCGATCAAATGCAGGCCCTTTTCGGCCAGTGCATCGCACCATTCCTGACCAACATCGCTCTTCCACAGCTTGTAAACCTGCTCCGGATCCTGCAGCAGGTACGGCGCCATACCGGCATCCATGCCAGGCACATAAGATGCCAAATAGGACAGGTCGGAATCTACTACGACAGCCTGACCAAGGGATGCCATTTCCAGTACGTCGCCGGATGTACCGAGCGATTCGGACGGATACATTTCGTAGTCGATTTCGCCGCCGGAAGCTTCCTTGATGCTTTCAAAGTATTCCTCGTACCACTGGTACTCCGGATCGGTGCTCGATTTGTTGAAGTTGAATTTCAGTGTGACCTTTGCGCCGGAACCACCGTCTGCGTTGGAC
>OEQS01000141.1_pt1 | contig 11439 bp, 12 predicted proteins | sample 1539731 | NCBI WGS metagenome assembly OEQS01 (sample SAMEA3891890, study PRJEB23780) | metagenome | biome: terrestrial biome; feature: animal house; material: Caecal content | place: Italy | collected 2015-05-05 | reverse complement strand
CCTTTCTTTTTCTCAAAATTCAAAATCGCATCACCGTACTTGGCCAGAAGCAGAGCGCAGATAATCAGGTGGAACGCCTCATCTGTGACCAATTCGGGGGATGCGAGATCGGCAATGGTAATGTTTTGGCTGCCGGTGGAAATGGCTTTGGCCGCCTGATAAACGCTGTAAAGCTCCGGCTGGATGCCGGCCAGCCGGAGGGACTGGAAATCAAATCCGCAGGCATCAAACTTCCAGATCATCCTGCGCCAGATATCGTCGTAGGCTGTCAGGAGAAACAGTGCGGCCTGGTTGCGCTGCGACAATCGGCGGCAACGTGTTCGCCAGTGCATCCAACGGCTACGGTGTTCGTCAGAATGGAAGGCTTGCAGAGGATATGGGTAGATCTCCTGTGCCAACCGTTTCCAAAGCCTCATTCTCAGCTTGCCACGGAGGCAGTCCTCAATTACTTTCGCAAGGCTGAGCGACCCGGTCTCGATTCGTTCCCCCAGGCAAGTGCATTCACACAGCGGGCAGGGATTTTCCTTTGAGTAGTTTGTGCAGTACTGGCAATCGACATCTTCAGACTGATAGTGAAATGTAGGTCGGCGTAGGCCGTGACCTCTGGGCTTGAAATGGGGCGGGGTCATCATCATCTGCTCCATCTGGTATAAGGGGGTATCTCTCATGAAGTAGCGCGTCATGGGTGGTGTGCTCCTTTCGGTGAAATAAAAAAGCGCCGGAGTCTTATTTCTAAAACTCCGGCGCTCGGTGTATTACATGGTCAGTTCCTGGCTTTGAGAATCCAAGGAGTGCTGCTCCTGCTCTCGCATGCGCTCCAGGATGTTGGGCATTCCACGTAGGATCTGTTCCTGAACACTTTTAATGCATTGTTCCTGGTCGACAGTCAAATCAACTCCGGCATCCAGTGTGTCGGTGCAGCATCGATAGATTTCGGTGAGCTGTGCTTCGTTAAAAATCAGCTGTTTGGAGACGAGACCGGCACGGATGGCGAAGTCCTGCTTGGCTCCCGTATAGTTATCCTGAAAGTAATGGCCTTGGTTGAGACCTGTGCGGTCACAGCTCCAGTCCCATGTGACGAAATGGACGCCAAGCCGGGTGGGGTGGGCAGCCAGCACTGTGCCGTTGAAGTCGGCCAGCAGGCGGTAGTCGCCGGTCAGGCTTTGGGCCTGCAGGGGCGGAGCCTGTTCCAGCAGCGTCATGTACTCCCGCACTGTGCAGGCCAGATCAGTGACTCGCTCACAGGCTCGTTCCCGTTCCGCCGTTGCCACATCCTCCTGCCAGTAGCGAACCCCTCCGCCCTCTGTGATCCGGCAGAGGGGGAGACCATCCCATTCCACCGGGAGAAGATCATCCTGCTCCGGCTGCGTGGTGAAGCCTTCCCGGCCAAGCACCGTGCAAAGTTCTCGGTAAAATTGTTCTCTATCCATCTTGTTGTGATGCTCCATCAGAAAGACCTCCAGTCATTTCAATTTATACGCCCGCGCAAATAAAAAAAGCCGCCACCTGAATATAGGTGACGGCCACAGAACTTCAGAACGAAGTGGATTGTACTACATTTTGGTACAATCCACTTCGTTCACAAAAAATTAACAAAATATTTTTTGGAGAACACGAATTATTTCCGTATTTTCACCTCGAAAGCGGGCTGAAAAGCGCCGGGATTTAGTTCAAGTCCTCACCCCATAGGGGAAAGGCCGGATGATATCTTTTTCTTGTGCAGTAAAATTTGGACACGAAAAAAGCCCGGAAACCGCATGGTTCCGGGCTTTTTCGGTGCGATATCTTTTTTGGTCGCACAATGTGGTTGCGGAGGCAGGATTTGAACCTACGACCTTCGGGTTATGAGCCCGACGAGCTACCGGACTGCTCCACTCCGCGATATTTCCGCTTGGGAATCTCTTAAACTTCATTTCCCTTAGTGCGTAAATAATTATATGACTTTTCATTTGAAATGTCAAGCATTTTCAAAAAGTTTTTTTACTTGCTATCGCATAACGCCTTTTCCACTAAAAAACAATAGATTTTCATATCAATTTTTGCTATACTGAAAAAGAAATACATGGGACATGACTTTTCCGGCTTTTCCCCGTAACCGGAGCCGGGAGAGAAAAACAAGATGGGGGGATCGGAATGATTACGCTTAACGGGATCGGGGCCAGCCCCGGAACTGCGGAAGGCACCCTCTTCTGCTACCACCGCAAGGTCTACGCCGGTCCGCCGCGCCCGATAGGGACCCCGGCACAGGAGCGGGAACGCTTTCGGGCCGCGCTGCGTCAGGCCGACCAACAGCTTCGCCAGCTTTTTCTCGACACCGTGTCTGATGCTGACGAGGAGTGCGCAAAGGTGTTTGAGATTCACCGCATGATGCTCGAGGATCAAGACTATCTCCAAGCGGTAGAGGACAGAATCAGCCAGGGAGAAACCGGTGTGGAAGCCGCTGTGGAAGAAGTTTCCCGCCTTTTTTCCAGCGCCTTTATGGCCATGGACTCCGCTTACATGCAGGCGAGAGCGGCGGACGTGCAGGATGTTTCCGCCCGCCTGCTGCGTATTCTGCGCGGCGAAGAGGAAAAACCGCTCTCTCTTCCCTATCCTGTCATTTTGGCCGCCGAGGATCTGCATCCGAGCGAAACGGTTCAGCTGGATAAAAAGAAACTGATCGCCATTGTCACGGCGCAGGGCTCCCGTAATTCCCATACCGCCATTCTGGCCAAAACGATGGGAATTCCGGCTATTGTGCGCCTTGGAGACGCTGTCGCGGAGGACATGCACGGAAAGCACGCCGCCGTTGACGGCAACGCGGGAACGCTGTGGATTGAGCCCACGGATTCCATCTGTCAGATGGTTCACGAAAAGACAATGGATCTCAATGAGCGCCGCCAGCAGCTCCTGCAATACAAAGGAAAGCCTTCCGTAACAAGGGATGGCATCTCGGTACATCTGTTTGCCAACGTGGGAGCCGTGGAGGACTGTGAAGCGGCAGTGGAAAACGACGCGGAGGGCGCGGGCCTGTTCCGCACGGAATTCCAATATCTGAGCGCTTCCGCCTGCCCCGGCGAGGAGGAGCTGTTCCGCCTGTACCGAGCGGCCGTTCTGGCCATGCAGGGCAAGCCCATCACGTTCCGCACACTGGACATCGGCGCAGATAAGCAAGCTTCCTATCTTGAGCTTCCTCATGAGGAAAATCCGGCTATGGGTCTGCGAGCTGTTCGGCTGTGTCTGACACGCCGCGATCTGCTGCGCACCCAGCTGCGCGCGCTGTATCGCGCGTCGGCCTTCGGCCCGATCTCCATCATGGTGCCGATGATCGCCTCCGTCTGGGAAATGCAGGAAATCCGCAAGTCTGCCGCCCTGATCCGCCGCGATCTGGCCGCGGACGGGACCGCCTTCGATCCCAAGGTCCCGCTGGGCGCGATGATTGAAACCCCCGCGGCGGCTCTGCTCAGCGACGAGCTCACCGCCGAATGCGACTTTTTCAGCATCGGCACGAACGATCTGACACAATACACCCTGGCCGCCGATCGGCAGAACGGCGCCATCCACCTGTTCTACGATGCGCGCCATCCAGCCGTGCTCAGACTGATCCGCATGACGGTGGAAAACGCCGCAAAAGCAGGGATTCCCGTGGGAATCTGCGGGGATCTTGCCGCGGATCTTACGATGACGGACTTCTTCCTTTCGCTGGGCGTTGCATCCTTGTCCGTTCCGCCTTCCATGGTTCTTCCTCTGCGTGAACGGGTACGCTCTCTCACCGTGGGAAAGAAACCGCAGACACCGGCGGAGCCGTCCACGCAAAAGGAGGAATCAATTTGAACGGAACCCCCGAAGTCTCTCTGGTTTGGAGCAGCTTGCTCACCTGGCTGCTATCCATACTCCCACGTCTCGCCATCGCCGCACTGATTTTCGCGGCAGGATGGTGGGGATCCAAAATCGTCACCCGTCTGCTGCACCGCGCGATCACACGCGCCAAGGTTGACGCGGGCGTTACCACCTTTCTGTCCTCTCTGCTGAGCATTCTGATCAAAGTCATCGTAGCCATCATGGCGATCGCCCAGCTCGGGGTGGACGTGACCTCGCTGATCGCGGCGCTTGGTACCGCCGGACTGGCAGTCGGCCTTGCCATGAAAGACAGCATGAGCAATGTGGCAAGCGGCGCTCAGATTGTCCTGACCAAACCGTTCCGTGTCGGAGACTATCTCTCCATCCCTTCTGAAAACGCGGAAGGCGTGGTGGAGCGAATTGAAATGATGTTCAGCACTCTCCGCACCTTTGACAATAAGGAAATCGTCATTCCCAACATGACGCTGATGAAATGTACTCTCATCAATTACACCGCAATGAAAACCAGACGGTTGGATTTGACCTACTCCGTCTCCTACCGCGCGGATCTCAAGCAGGTAAAAGAGGTTTTGACCCGCCTGTGCGAGGAAGAAGAACGAATTCGAAAGGATCCTGCTCCGCTCATTGCGGTCGGGGAGCACGGAGACAACGCGGTGTCCATGGTGGTCAAGGTATGGTGCGCGCTGGATGACTACTGGCCGGTTTATTACGCCATGCAGGAGCGTGTCAAGCTGACGTTCGACGAGGCAGGGATCGAGATCCCCTTCCCGCAGCTCGACGTTCATTTTCCGGACAGCGGCACAGAAAAGAAATCCTGATATGAAAAAGCCCAAAGGCGTATGAGCGCCTCCGCAAGCCTATGACTGGCTGCGGATCAGCTCATACGCCTTTTCCATTGCCTCTTCTGAAGGACACAAAATGTCTGGTGTAACAGGCTCACCGGTTTTTTCCGGATCGACGCGCCACCATTTTTTATAGGAAACCGTCAAGTTCAGCTGTGAATGGGGCAGTTGAAAGCGGAGAATATCGCCATAGCTATCCGGCAGGTTTCCGCACGGCTCTCCGATCAGCGTTCCCAGATGATTGTCCGCTACCAGCATGGCAAAATCCATACCGGAGCTGTAGGTATATACATCCGTCAGCACATACACAATCAGCAAAGAAATCCCAAGAGCTTTCTTTTGGGGACTCAAGAGCTTTTTTGCGGAAGGCATAGACTCCACACTCCTTTTGCACTTCCACAGTCAGGGGTGCCGATACATTCTTGTCATTTCCGGTTCTCCCTGTACCATACACAAAAATTCCCAGCCGTATCTTTCGTAGAACCCGACATGATCCGTCACCAAGTAGAGCGGAGAAATCCCTTTTTTCCTGCAATCCTCCACCACATAGTCCAGCAGTTTTCCCGCAATTCCCCGGCAGCGGTATGCTTCCTCTGTGTAGACCGCGCAGACGTTGGGAGCTAAATCCTTTCTGTCATGGAAGTCATTCTCTATCACTCCCATTCCAGCCACGATTTTTTCTCCATCCATACACAAATACCAGCCATACTCCGATTCTCCGCTCAGATACGCCTGCATGCAGGCAAAATAAGCCTGCTCGGGTACGCCCCATTTGCTGTGGAACCATGCGGCGGCTCTCTCGATGAGCTCCGGCTTTTCCCGCAGCGTGATAATAGACAACGTTTCCATCTCAGGGCTCCTTTCGTGTGTCAGCTTTCTTCCCTTATTTTCTTTCTCTTCGCTCCGAGCCTACCGGATACAAAATATATTTCTGACTTGGATAGCCCATCTCCTCAATCAGCGCATCCGCAATAAATCCAAACTTTTCATAGAAAGCCCTGGGAGCGGGCCCTTTTTCATCCTCAGCCCGGAAAGTGGACACCGATATTTCTTTCGTCCTGTCCAAATGGCGGAGAGCTTCCTCCATCAGCATGGAAGCAGCGCCGCGCCGCCGATGGTCGGGCGAGACGGCAAGACAGCATATCATATTATGTTTTTTGGAAAACAACATCACACCGACAATTTGGTTCCCTTCCTTTACACAGATGGCTTGCTGCTTGTCCATAAATTTAAGCACGGTATCGCGGTGCTCGTCCAGCTTTTCCTGTGTCTCCAGACCGGGAAAATTCCATCGAACTTCCTTTACCAACGCCATCCACACCTCAATATCCCGAGGCGTTCCATATTCTATGCGCATATCAAACCCTCTTTCTCAAAACATGCCATATATCGTTTCCCGTAAATCCACACTTGCGGTACAGGCTTTCCGGATGAGAGGGGTTCTCACACTCGCCGGAAACCGTGGCAAACCGTGCCATATCTTTCATCCGCCAGAGCAATTCCAGCACAAGGTAACGTCCCAAGCCGTATCCGCGCTCCTTCTCCGATACTTGGATCCACTCCAAAATGCCTTCCCCGCATTCGCTGTCCAACTCCGCGATACCGGTCGCCGCAATTTCACCGGTTTGATTGTTTCTGACAGCCAGCCACAGGGAAGGGACGTACACCGGCCGGGTCGTATAATTTTGCAACTCGGCCTCGCTGATTTGGATATCATGGTAGCACGCATTGATATGTCCTGCAAAATCACGCGGGGACGCGTCACAGAGCGAATATCCCTGCGGCAAGCATGGCGCTGATATGTTTTTCAAATCATGTTGGAGTCTAAAATACGGCTCGTCCACAAATTGCGTGTATGCGTCCTCTTGAAAGTGATCCTGATGTACAATTTTTATCCCGTCAGGAATCACGGTCTGTTTTGCTTTCCAGTAAGGAATCGACAATTCCCGGCAAGGATTTTTAAGATAGGTATCTTTCTCCATCATGACAAGCCTTCCTTTCCGCACCAAAAGGCCAACCGATTTAAAAACGACGGCTTTCAGTATAAGGAGACAAGCAATTTATTGGGAACCGCTACAACTGGAATCTTCCAAAGCAGACAGCACCTTTCGAACCCGAAACGTACTGTCAGCGAACCTTGCGGTTTTATCCCAACGATCGGACAAGGGAAAATAGATACCGTCCTTCGCTTTTTCTCCAAAATCCCATTGCCCGTTTTCATCCTGATTCGCATAGAGCCAGTCCACCACAAACCTCAGCTTTCCTTTTGCCTGACCGTACCGGCTGAGCACTTCGATTGCCGCCAAATAGCAGCTGGACTCCCGGGAAGCGAACATCTCCGGCGGCCTGTTCAGCGGCTTGTCATAGATATAAAACATACCATTCGGCTTTGACAGGTAATAGTCCAAAAAGAGATCTTCCGTTTTCGGTGACAGCACTCCAAAAAGCAAAGCGGCATGATAGAACATCCCAAACCCTGTTTCAAATCCGCTTTTGGGCTTTCGTCCCCGCCACTGCGTAAAGGCCGCCACATCATCTTCCCTGTTGTAGCAGCCGCCGGCAAAGGCTTTTTCGACAACCTGCGCCCATTCCGACGCGACACACAGCGCGGTTTCATTCTCTGCATCAAAGATACGCAGCCAGGCAGACAGCATCAGCTTTTCAAAGAGGGGCCAATCGTGCTTCTTTTCGGAATAGGCGTCTATTTTCCGCTCTCCCTTGATACACTGCTCCATCCGTTTCAGCGCTATCTGTATAATCTCGTCATCCGCTGTGTATCCAAGGAAAAGAAGCCTTCGAAGCGCCTGTTCCGTTGTATAGCTTTTGCCTGGAACAGGACGGCTCAGCGTATGAAAATTTCCCCACAGCCCATCCTCGCGGCGCATGGAGAGAATCTGCTTTGCCCATTTGCCATTTTTATAGGATTCCATTGCATGCGCCTCCCTGGGAATATATGGCCTATATTTTTCTTGCTTCTTGATATAACTCCTCATAGGAAATGAATTCGTTTTCCGGATCTTTGGACAAGATGAGCTCCTCATATCGGCCATACTTAAGATAAGCGTAGTCATTGGAACAAAAACCAACATCCCAGTTTAATTGCAGATTATCTTCAATTGGAATCGCGTAGATCTTTAACCCCCGCATTCTCGCAATCAATTCGTTTCCCTCTGCTTCCGCAGAGAGAGGGCTGTCCGGTTCCCCAAACAAGAACCAATTTCCCTGCATGGCTCCACAAAAATCACAATGATTGGCAAAGCAATTGCCGCCTATCGTCTTAGAGTATCCTGTGCGCACGGAATAATGCTCCTTGAGATAGCGCAGTAGGCGAGGAGGAATTTCTTTTTCTGCGGCCCACGCAAGATGTACCTGCTGTCCCGGATCGACATAATCCTCAACAAACTCATATTGCGGATCGTCCTCTTCCCCAAAAATATGAAAAAACTCACCGAGTCCAAGACCAATTACCCGCGTAGAATGTCCACATTTCCAACACGGCCTCACTCCCTCGATAATATGCAAATAATCTGTTGCAATGATCACATCATCCGTCTCCCGCAAAAGCCACTTGGAAAAACGGACATAATTCTGAGGAGCCATATCTGTATACCACTTTTTCACTCTTGGATTCCATTTCGCCCCCAAGGCTTTGGCCTCATCTTTTTCGCTATACGGTACGTTAAGATACAACTTCATCCGTTTTCCCTCTTTTCCCCATCCAATATTTTCGAAAATCATATTTCTCCCTTGGAAAGCAAGACAACCGTCTCGACCTGTGAATCGTTGTCCAAACTGATATTCATATCTTCCTCAATGATTGGAAGCCTGAATTTGATGGATTTCAACCACTGGCCGTTCGCCTGACGCTCCGGGTAAATCTGAATTTCCGAAATCAGCTCTTCAACCAGCTGCCGCTTCTCTCTGTCGTTCATCTTTCCATAGAGCTGGTCAAAATAAATCAGAACCTTGTAGATATTATCTCCGGTCAGCTTTTCTGCCTCGATAGCCTGTTTCTTGGCTCTGGCAGCAATCAGCAGGGACTCCAACTCTTCAATCTTATCATACATCCCATAGAGCCGATCATCAAGGTCTGATTTCCGCCTTTGGTAGTGCCGGTCATCTGGGTCAAGGGAGTCAATTTCCTCAATCAGCTTGGATTTTGTGGAATAAACCTGACGAAGCTGCTTCTCGTAGTTGCCAATTTCCTGCTCAATTGCTGTGGTATCAACCTTCATATTGATTTTTTCCTGCATCATCGCCGCAAATTTGGGATTGCTCACCAGCTTGCATATAACTTCTGCTACCGCATCATCCAGCAGCTCTTTCCGAATTTGCTTTTTGTAATCACATTTATGTCCACGGGTCATGGAGCGATGCTTGCACCCATAGTAGTAGAAATCCTTGTATTTGCTGCCGTCTGCTTTCCGTTTTACGCACTTATTACCATACATTCCAACACCGCATATGGGACATTTTACAATGCCGGACAACAGGTGTGTGCATTCGTTTTTCCCTTTGTTGACGTGTTCATATCGCTTGGCTTGAGCAGCCAACTTGACCTGTGCTGCCTGCCATACATCCTCCGGGATAATGGCCTCATGCAGACCATCCACCAACAAAAAGTTTTCTTGTTCTACCAAACGGTACTCGTTTCTGGTTCCATGCACCTTTTCGGTTTTTCGCCTGCCATAGGCAATCTTGCCGCAGTAAACCGGATTTTTCAGAATCATGCGGATCAGGCGGGCATCAAAAAGAGGATTTTTCCCGTTTTGGCGCTGGACTTTGCTGATTCCATGATTTTCAAGATATTTTGCGATCCCATTTGCACCGGAATCGGTTGTAACATACTGCTCATAGATGGTGCGAATCGCCGGAGCTTCCTCCTCGTTGATTTCCAGCTTGCCATCCACCAGTTTATAGCCGTAGGGGGCAAAGCCGCCGTTCCACTTGCCCTCTCTGGCCTTCTGGATACGACCTTCCATGGTTTGGACACGGATGTTTTCACGCTCAATTTCCGCCACTGCCGATAGGACGGAAATCATCAGCTTTCCCGCATCTTTGGAGGAATCAATACCATCCTCCACGCAGATCAGGTTGACGCCAAAATCCTGCATGACCTGTAAGGTGGAAAGGACATCTGCCGCATTTCTGCCAAAGCGGGATAGCTTGAATACCAGAACAAAGGAAACACCATCCTTGCCGGTTTTGATGTCCTCCATCATCTGGTTAAATTGTGTACGGCCTTCAATTGATTTACCCGATTTTCCCGCATCCTCATATTCGTGAGCAATCTCATAATCATTGAATTCCGCAAAAGCCTTCATGCGGGATTTCTGGGCATCCAGCGAGTAGCCGTCAATCTGCATGGCGGTAGACACTCGTGTATAGGTATAAACTTTTATCTTTTCTTTTGCCATGGTTCTTCCTCGCTTATACTGCTCAACAGTTCCTTATGTATTTTCCAAGGGAAGTATTTCTTCCCTTGGAAAATTAGTTTGGACACTTTTCTCACGATTATTGTATCATGCTGCTTTTGACGTTTCAACATTTTCTTTGTAAACATTTTTATTTGTGTCGTGGTTTGTGATTTTATCCTCGGGGAACACCGGATCAGGCAAAGCATCCAAGTCCAGCTCCCCAGCATATTTTTCAATCATATCTGCCAGCAAAACGGCAAGGCCGTTCCACTCATCTATCATAGGCATTTATCCTCCGTCTGTCCGGTTTGTGCATGTACTCCGCCAGCACTTCTTTCGGGATACGATCCAGTACAGCCACAGCATCCTCATAATCCCGTTGCAGTTTGGCATCGGCCAGCTGCTTCAAAGTGCTTTCTTGGGTTGCTTTCTCTAGGGATTGCTCCAGCTGAGCGTTCTCCTGTTTCAGCTTTTTGTTCTCCACGGTGGTTTCCGTAAATGCCACCTGATACTTCTTCATGGTGCTGTGCATCTGCTCCACAGCCGGGATATACTTGTCCAGCAGAGCTGCAATCTCGGCAGCTCTGCTTTTTGCGTTAAAGGCTCCAATACCGGCCAGCAGTTCCTCCAGCTTGGCTTTTTGCTTGGTCAGTCGGGTCATCTCTTTGAACACTCTGGGCGGGATATGGTCACGTCCGGTCTGGCTGGCGCTTTCCCCACGCTCCAGGTCAGGATATTTCCGCACCATATGTTCCCAGAACTTGTCCTGCCACTGGGTCAGCTTTTTCTTGTTTCCCACGATCTCCTTGGCGCTGAGCCTGCCATCCGCAGTCAGCGGGACAAAAGAAAGGTGCATATGGGGCGTTTTCTCGTCCATATGCACCACAGCGGATATGATTGTTTTGGGGTCTTGGTTTTGCTGGAGAAAGGCCAGCGCCTCTTGAAAATAGGCTCTGATTTCAGATTTCTTCTTTCCCTGAAAGAACTCCGGTGTGGCAGTTACCAGGGCTTCCACGACTCGAACACTGTCTGACCGGGTACGGCAACCGGCTTCTTTGATCTGCCGCTCTGCCTCCGCACGATATTTTTGCTCCGGCTCGATCAGATGGAAATTATACTTGCTCCTGCTGATGTCCACATCGGGATTGCTGGCGTATTTCTCTTTGGTGCGCTCGTTGTGGGCTTCAATGTTCCCGATCTCCGGCCCTTTGTACTTGGCAAAGCGGAGGATGGCATATTGCGGCTTGCTCATGCTCTGTCCCTCCGTTTCTGCCAGATCAGATCATAGCCCAGCACATCGGCCAGCTCCACAACCTCCTTGTAGCGGATGGATTCCCGCT
>OEQS01000139.1_pt1 | contig 11478 bp, 13 predicted proteins | sample 1539731 | NCBI WGS metagenome assembly OEQS01 (sample SAMEA3891890, study PRJEB23780) | metagenome | biome: terrestrial biome; feature: animal house; material: Caecal content | place: Italy | collected 2015-05-05 | reverse complement strand
AAGCCGCACGCCCGCAGCGGTGATGGTATAAATAGTGAAAAAATCCCTGCCATCTGGCAGGGATTTTGTTGTTTTGGAGCGAAAGAAGGGCAAAACCCAAACCGAATTTTGGGTGCGGGATAGGATATACTTTTACACAGCGCGTCCTTCGTGATACAATAGGGATGAATTTATCTTTATCGCAAAGGAGCGAAGTTGTTTATGCTGGAATCCCACGGCGATTGGTATCGCAAGGGTCTGCGCGACGGCATACCCATTGGACTGGGTTATCTGGCCGTATCGTTTACACTGGGCATCGCGGCACAGGTCAGCGGACTGACCGCGCCGCAGGCGACGTTGATGACCACCTTGTCGAGCTTGGGGATCTGCATCACGCTCTTGTAGCCGAACTTCTGCATCAGAGCAGGAGCGACCTCGGCCTGGTACTTCGCCTTCAGGTTGGGCACTTTCTTATCAGCCATTGTCTATACTCCTCCTCTCTCAGATCTCGGCGCCGCACTTCTTGCAGATGCGGACCTTCTTGCCGCCCTCAACCTTGTGGCCGATGCGGGTGGGCTTGTTGCACTTGGGGCAGACAACCATCACCTTGCAGGCGTAGATGGGGGTCTCCACCTTGATTATGGCGCTCTCCTGGCCCTGCTTGCGGGCCTTCTGGTGCTTGGTGGCCACGGAGACGCCCTGGACGACGACCTTGCCGGCCTTGGGGTCGGCGGAGAGGACCTCGCCAGTCTTGCCCTTGTCCCTGCCGGGAACGATGACGGACAGGCCATGCTCCTTGCAGATCCGGTCGCTGGTGCGGCGGATAAAGTGATAGCTCCGCTTATTGGAGTGATAGTGCTTGTGGTCCTGAAAGCTGACCGCATTGAAAATCAGGTGGTTATGGACGTGATCCCTGTCTATGTGGGTGGTGAGGACAAACTCATATTTTCCCCCCAGGACCTCCCGCGCCAGCTCCATGCCGATCCGGTGGGCCTCCTCCGGCGTGACCTCCCCAGGTTCAAACGCCTGGATGAGGTGCCGGCCCAGGTTCGTGCCCTTGTCGATGGCATGGCGGCGGGTCCAGGCAAATTCGATGTCGGCGGTCTCCACGGTGCAGCCGAAGGAGGACACCAGCAGCTTCCCGTCCGTCTTGTCTGGATTGCAGATATAGTCGATGGCCGCTTTCAGCGTTGACTTAATAGGATGCGTCTTTGTAACTGCCATATCTGCTCCAATCTCTCCAGGATCTCCTCCATATCGGCTTGATAGGTTGGGCCGCCGGCGTTCACCCTCTTGGCGATTTGATTGATGTTCCGGCCGATGGAGCCCAGGGCCTTTGTCATCTCCTTGATGTCGGTGGTGTCCACCTGAATGATGTATCCGTCAATCGCCATCTTCCGCAGATATGCCCCATACCGCTTTGTGGGGAGCTGCGCCATCTTCTCGTCGATGAGCCGCTTCTCCTCCGTCACCCAGAACTTCATCTGGATGTTCCGCTTTCTGTTTACCATTCCGCTTCGCCTCCGTTTCTTATAAGGGTCTGGGACTATCCCAGCAAGCAATTTTCGTGTTTAGGGGCAGGGGTCCCCCTAAACCGAAAATCCGCCAGTGGGTACTCGCTGGCTGTGCTTGCTATCGTAACCCTTCCCTTGTTTTCCCCTCTACTAATACTACAATTTGAAACGAAGATTTTGGCTGACTATACTGAATTGGAGTGCTATTAAGGAATGGGCTAATTTCTTGAATTATGCTCATGCTTGTGTTATCATAATGACGAGTAAGCCAAAACTAACCGATTGGAGGGATGTGCGTGGACAAACCCAACTTTAATCAAGACTGGTACGGTATGCAGGCCAAAGTGTTGTCGCAGAGTGACGATTGTGTGGTCGTTGATTATGGTTGCAATGGCCGTGGTATTGTGAAAAACTATAACTTATTTGAGGGTATACAGCTTTGCTTTCTCGACTTTGAAACGGATGGAGCAATGAAGGCTCAGAAGTTTAATCCAGATATTATTCAGATCACGCATTGTCAAACCGGACGCTATGAATGCGAATTTGCCAATCATACTGTGTCGTATTTGCCAGAGGGCTATTTTAGTGTTGCAGCAACAGAGCATTTGCCGGTTTCTTTTTCTTTTCCGCTGGGAAAATATTATGGAGTCAGTCTTGTCATAGACCGGCAGGCACTTTCGGTCGGAACGCGTCGGATGATGCAGACAATTCCCATTGATCTTGATAAGATCGGAACTACACTGGGAATAGAAACAAGATGGTATGTCAGTGAGACACCGCGACAATTACAACATCTTTTTTCAGAATTGTATGATGCGGCAGAAATGGAACCCATCGGCTATTTCAAAATTAAGGCCATCGAGCTTCTGTATCACATGGATCAGCTGACACAAGTCAACGGGTGCGATCTAAAATATTTTGATAAGAAGCAGATACAGACTACAAAAGCTATTCGAGAATACCTTATTTCTCACTTGGATGAGAAAGTTTCCCTGGAGCAGTTGGCAAAAGAGGCACACTTGAACCTCTCCGTTTTTCATCTGGTGTTTTCCCATATCTATGGGGACACACCGTATGCCTATCTCAAAAAATACAAAATGAATTTAGCAGCCCAGTGGCTTTCGGAAAATAAAATGAAAATCGGGGATATAGCTTTAGAACTTGGATATAGCAATGCCAGCAAATTTGCTAAAGCGTTTCAATCTGTGTATGGGATGCTCCCAAAAGACTACCGGAAAAAATAGATAGGAAGAACGGGCTGTTTTTCATGCCTTTCCAGAGGAATGGAGCAGAAAAAAATTACGCAAAAAGATATAATGAGCCGGTGCGGTTAGTTTATGCTAACGCATCGGCTTTTATTTAGGAGGTGGTATCCCTGCTGACCATAGATACTCGAATCAAGTTGCTTTTATTTTTACTTATCAACTTCATGGTATTTGGCTTGAAAGATTTTGTCCTTGGCAGCGTGTGTTTTTCCTTTATCTGTATTCTTTCGTGCCTGATGGGGCAGAAAAAGATTGTATTGAAATACATCATCTTTTATGTGGTGATTGCGGCCATACAGCAGCTTTGCGCCTTCCTTCCCCAGGCCATCGAAACTATTTTGTCGATCTTCACATTGTTTATCCGGGTAATGATACCCGTGGTACTCTTTGCTTCAACTTTTATCGCTACAACGAAAGTCAGCGAATTGATTGCGGCCATGTACTCGCTAAAAATTCCTCGGAGCATTACCATTACATTCGCTATGGTATTGCGCTTTTTTCCTACTTTCAGTGAGGAGATCCACAATATTTATGACGCGATGAAGTTAAGAGGCATCGCCCTTTCGTGGAAAAATGTATTCACGCGCCCTATGCTCATTCTGGAGGCAATCGCTATCCCCATCGTGATGCGCTCTGCTTCGATTGCAGAAGAATTATCTGCTTCTGCGGTGACGAGAGGCATTGATAATCCGGCGCAACGGACTTCGTTCATTCAGCTAAAAGTTCATGCTAAAGATTGGATGGTACTGTTCTTCTTTCTCGTTGCCTTTGTGGTGCTGTTTTTCTGCAAATATCAGATATATGGGAGGATATGATGATGATTGATATTGACCATGTATCTTTTCAATATTCCGGTGCTGAACGGGAGAATCTGCAAAATTTTAATTTGCAGATTGAAAAAGGGGAGTGTGTTGTCCTTACTGGCGAATCTGGATGTGGAAAGACTTGTGTGACCAGGTTGATAAATACACTTATTCCCCACTTTTACGAAGGGGAAATGTCCGGGACGGTTCTCATTGACGGAGTTGATACCCGCACGATCCAACCGCACGATTTGTCGGACAAGATAGGCTCTGTCTTCCAAAATCCACGCAGTCAGTTTTTTAGTCTGGATACGGACAGCGAGATTGTGTTTGGTATGGAAAATAAGGGGATGCCCTATCAAGTGATGCTGGACCGTTACCAACAGACTATCCGGGAATTGCATATTGAGAAGTTAAAGGATCGCAACCTGTTTGACTTGTCCGGCGGACAAAAGCAGACCATAGCATTTGCCAGTGTTTACGCATTAAACCCTAATATTTTTGTTCTGGACGAGCCTTCCTCAAACCTGGACCCGGAGGCCATTCAAGAACTACGACGGCTACTTTTGCTGATTAAGGCGCAGGGAAAAACGATTATTGTATCCGAACACCGCCTTTACTTCTTGAATGGGATTGCCGACCGCATTGTCCTTATGGAGCATGGTAAGCTGAAACAATCTTGGTCCGCCAGTGATTTTGCTTTACTCAGTACCGAGCAAATCAAGGCGCTGGGACTTAGAAGCTATACGCCTACAAGGTTAGAGCTTCCCGAAACAACACCCTCTCGAAACGATTCCCCGGCTGTCGAAGTCAGAGATCTGGCGATTGGATATGAAAAGGGAGAACCCGTGGCGCAGCACCTGAACTTTTGTGTCTACCCTGGAGAAATTGTCGGCGTGGTAGGGAAAAATGGTTGTGGCAAATCAACTTTGGCCAGAACCCTATGTGGTTTGCAAAAGGAACTGCATGGAGAAGTTCTATACAAAAACAGTACGGTTCCAAGTAAACGGCGGATTAAGAAAGCGTATCTTGTCATGCAGGACCCGGACTATCAACTGTTTACTGATAGCGTTTACCAGGAACTACTGCTGGCATTGTCCGACCAAAAGGATAAAGATGAAAAACGAATAGATGATATTCTGGACGAGCTGAATTTGACAATTTATAAAGAGCGGCATCCAATGTCCCTCTCTGGCGGTCAGAAGCAGCGCACCGCTATTGGCGTTGCGGCACTCCGGGATGCAGAGGTACTTATTTTTGATGAGCCTACAAGCGGCTTGGACTACAAAAACATGGAGAGCGTTGCAGGAATTTTAAGTGCGCTGTCCAAAAGAGGGAAAGCCATCCTGGTGATTTCCCATGACAATGAACTACTGATGAAGATTTGTTCCCGTGTCATTCGCGTGGATGAAAGGACTTCATCTTAGTTATATACAAATAATAGAAAGGGGCTATCTGTATGAGTGAACAAGCAAAACCTGTCGGGGCATCCGACAAAATGAAAGCAAAGGACTTTATCACGCTGGGCATTTTTACGGTGTTATTCTTTGCTGTGGTAATGGTGTGCATCTTTGCCTCCGCAGCTACCGTGGTGACTTTCGCTTTTGGGAGCGCCATTGCTGCAATTCCCGGAGGCATTATCTATATGCTGATGCGCGCTAAAGTGCCAAAGGCTGGGAGCGTTCTCTTGAGCGGTGTGGTGATCGGCCTGATCGAGTTTCTAATTGGCGCAGGATGGGCGGTTGCCGTTGGCTTTATTGCCGGTGCCGTAATTGCGGAGCTGCTGGCCCGCGCCGGCCACTACAAGAGCTTCTGGCTGAATACCATTGGTTATTCCGTCTATATGACATTCTTTGCGCTGGGCACCTATCTCCCTATGGTCATTATGACCGGCTATGTGGATGATATGTCCACCTCTAACGGCGTGAGTGCCGAGTATCTGACGGAGCTACATAGCTTTATGAATGGAACAATGGTAGTCATCATTGCTGTTGTGACCTTCGTTGCAGGCATTGTCGGCGCTTTGATTGCAAAAGGCGTGTTCAAAAAGCACTTCCAGAAGGCGGGTATTGTCTAAGCACGATATAGTTACGGCTAACTCTCTGGTATCTTTGGGCTATTTTAGCCATCGGAACAGAGGTATGGAGTAGCAAGCAATTTCAAAGGTTGATAAAATGAATGGCGAGGTTAGAAGTTGCTAACCTCGCCATTTTCACTTTTAAGGAGGGTTCATGCTATGTCAAACGCAAAGTCGAAACAGGCAAAACCAAAGACGGGTTTGGCACGATGCATGGAATTGGCTTCTGACAGAAAGGGCCTTGTATTCTTAGCTGCGGTTCTTTCGTCACTGGCGGCCATTGCTTCGTTCATCCCGTACATAGCGGTCTATTTTATGATCCGCTCAATTATCGGTGTTTTTCCGAACCTTGACCAGTTGGATATGGGGATGGTCATGAATTATGGATGGCTGGCGCTCGCCGGGATCGTGGCGAATATCCTGTTATATTTTCTGGCTATTTTCAGTTCCCACATGGCGGCGTTCGGCACACTGTACGAGCTGAAGGTCTTGTTCGCTGACCATATCACCAAAATTCCGTTGGGCTATCATTTGACCATCGGCAGCGGGCGCCTGCGTAAAATCATGGATGAGAATATCGAGAGCGTGGAAGGGTTCATTGCCCATCAGTTCCCGGATTTTGTGGCGTCCGTCACGGCTCCCATCGTTATGGTCATCATCTTGCTGGCTGTTGACTGGCGGTTCGGTCTTGCCTCTCTGGTCGGTATCGTTCTGGCGTTTGTTGCGGAGTTTATTGGCTTTGGCAGCGGCGAGATGAAAGAGAACATGGGCAAGTATCAAAAAGCCCTGGAGGAAATGAACAACGCTTCTGTGGAGTATGTTCGTGGAATGTCGGTTGTGAAGGCATTTAACCAGACGGCATCCTCTTTCAAAAAGCTCAAAGAAGCGATTACCGGATATACAGAGTGGGTCCTGAAATTTTCCCTGGGCTGGCAGAACTGTATGCCCGCCTTCACCACAATCATCAATAATGTTTATCTGATCCTTGTACCCGTCGGAATTTTAATCGGCTCCAGGGCGGATGATTTTGCCGGGTTTGCCATGACCTTCATTTTCTATCTGCTCTTTGTACCTGCAATTTCCGGTGTGCTGAACAAGATCATGTATATCTCCGAGTCGTTCATGCAGATTGATGGGAATGTGGCTCGGATGGATGAAATTCTGAACATCCCCGAAATGCCGGAAACGAGCCATCCCAAGAAACCCGCCAATGATGATGTTGCTTTCAAGGATGTCAGCTTTTCCTACACGGGAGATACACACGAAAAGGCGCTGGAGGATGTTTCTTTTGTTGCAAAGCAGGGTCAAATCACGGCCATTGTTGGGCCGTCCGGCGGTGGCAAGAGTACGATTGCCAATCTGATTTCCCGGTTTTGGGATGTATCTTCCGGCAGCATTACCATCGGCGGCGTAGATGTGCGCGATATGGCGGAGGATGACCTGATGCACCATGTCAGCTTTGTGTTCCAGGATATTTTCCTGTTCAAGCAGAGCATTTTAGATAATATCCGTATGGGCAACCCTTCGGCCAGTGAGGAACAAGTGATTGCGGCGGCGAAAGCGGCTCAATGCCACGAATTTATCTCCAAACTGCCCAACGGGTATCACACGGTGGTCGGCTCCAAAGGCATCCATCTCTCTGGCGGCGAGCGCCAGCGGATTGCCATTGCGCGGGCCATAATCAAAGACTCGCCTATCATCGTACTGGATGAGGCAACGGCGTTCAGCGACCCGGAGAATGAATACCTGATCCAGAAAGCATTTGAAAAGCTGATGCAGGGTAAGACAGTTATCATCATCGCACACCGCCTCTCCACGATCCGCAATGCAGATAAGATCATCGTCATGGAGAAAGGTCACCTGGTCGAAGAAGGAAAACATGACGAGCTGGTGGCCGCGGGCGGACGTTATGCACAAATGTGGAACCACTATACAGAAGCGATTGGCTGGAAAATCAGCGGAAAGGCGGTGTAACTATGAGCAGATTACAAAAAGCTCTCTTTTTGTCAGACAAGGGTTACGCAGATCTGAAAAAAGCAATCTTCGCCTGCACATTGACGAACCTGGCTATGCTTCTGCCGTTCTGTGTAACTGTTATGATTTTCAGTGAAATTCTGACGCCCTTTGTCAGTGGCGGCTCCATTCAGTGGAACCATATCTGGATGCTGTGGGGCGCAGGTATTGTTTCGGCCATCCTGGTATTTCTGGCCGCCAAAAACGATTACCGCAAAACCTATATTGCCTCGTATAAGGAGTCGAATACGACCCGGCTGCGGATTGCGGAGCATCTTCGGAAACTCCCTATGAATTTCTTTAACACCAAGGACCTTTCCGAACTGACCACGAATATGATGGCAGATTGCAGCAGCATGGAGTCCCTGCTCAGCAGCACGATCCCTCCGCTGATTGCAAACGGCATCACGGTGACCCTGACCTGCATCCTGCTGGCCTTCTTTGACTGGCGGCTTGCTCTGTGCGTATTCATCACGGTTCCGATTGCCTTCCTCATTATCTGGCTCAGCCGGAACCATCAAAAGAAACTCTTTGAAAAGCAGGTTGACGCAAAACTGGCTGCCTCTGACCAGGTACAGGAATACTTGGAAGGCATGAAGATCATCAAGTCCTGCGGGCTGTCCGGCTCTCATTTCAGCGCGTTGGATAAAGCTCTACTGGCGATGAAAAAGATCGCCATCAAGGTAGAAATGGCTGTCGGCGTGTTTATGTCCAGCGCCAGCATGATTTTGCAGGCAGGTATTGGCATTACAATCTTTGTCGGTGCTATCCTCCTGACCAGTGGACAAATTGAACTGCTGCCTTTGCTCATGTTCCTGCTGATGGTCACGCGGATTTATGGCCCTATTTTGGCAATCCTGGCGAATTTGTCCTCGCTGCTGAATTTGAATGTAGTTACAAGTCGTATGCGTACCCTGCTCACCACTCCTGCAATGGACGGTGACGGGAAAACGGTCCCGAACTGTGATATTGAGCTTTCCCATGTGACCTTTGCCTACAATCAGGAAGATGTCATCAAAGATGTTTCCTGCAAAATTCCCCAAGGGAGCGTGACTGCCCTCGTTGGGCCGTCCGGTTCCGGTAAAAGCACGATTTCCAAACTGATTGCCCGCTTTTGGGATGTTCAGAAGGGCAAGATCACCGTGGGCGGCAAAGACATCAAGAGTATGGAGCCGGAAAGCCTCATGTCTTATATGTCCTTCGTGTTCCAGGATGTGACCCTGTTCAATGATACGGTTATGAACAATATCCGTCTTGGCAATCCAAACGCAACAGACGATCAGGTAATTGCTGCTGCCAAAGCAGCCTATTGTGATGAATTTGTCCGGGAGATGCCAGACGGGTATCAGACGGTCCTCGGTGAAAACGGTAGCACCCTTTCCGGCGGTGAGCGCCAGCGTATTTCCATCGCCCGCGCATTGCTGAAAAATGCGCCCATCATTCTGCTTGACGAGGCCACAGCATCCCTCGACCCGGAGAATGAAGTTCTGGTTCAAAAGGCGATTGCCAAATTGGTGGAAGGTAAGACAGTTATTATGATCGCCCACCGCCTCCGTACAGTTGTGGATGCGGACCAGATCCTCGTTCTTGACAATGGACGGTTGGTAGAGCATGGAACCCACGATGAGCTGATGAAGAAGAACGGTCTGTATCATAAACTGTTCCATATTCAGCAGGAGAGCCTTGGCTGGGCTGTGTAAATCGGAGCTGAAGGAGGGGCATAGTTGAACGGAGTAGAAATGCTTTTAATTGCAGTTGGTCTTGCGATGGATGCTTTTGCCGTTTCTGTGGGCAAAGGATTAACTATTCAAGGACAATGTAAAAAAGCGTGTATTGTAACCGGCCTGTATTTTGGCGGCTTTCAGTCAATTATGCCCCTTCTCGGCTTTTTATGTGGGGAAACCGTAATTCAGTACATCGCGCCTATCTCTCGTATTCTGTCTTTCATTCTATTGACTCTGATAGGTTTGAATATGCTGAGAGAAACAATAAAAGAAACGTCCACATCGAACTCTGCATCGATTGCCGCAAAGGTAATGATCCCCGCTGCCATAGCAACAAGCATTGACGCATTTGCGGTAGGTGTCACATTTGCGGCATTGAAAGTAAATGTAGCGATGGCTGTTTTGCTGATTGGCTGCACTGCATTTCTTTTTTCCGGTGCGGGAGTAAAAATCGGAAGTATATTTGGCGACCGCATGGAAAAGAAGGCAGGGATTATAGGTGGACTTATTCTTATCGCAATCGGGGTGAAAATCCTCGTTACTGGATAAGAGAAAGGACCATTGAAAAAATGGTAGATAAAGATACCACTATAAGAATTTTGGGGTATGCGAAAAACGGTTTTTTACAAAACGGCTATCAGGGCACTTCCCTTGCGAACATTTGCGGACAGGCTGGAGTGACAACCGGCGCTTTATATCATCGCTTTCCAAGCAAGGATGCACTGTTTCGTGCTGTTGTTGAACCAGCATCCAATGAACTATTAGAAAAACTGATATGTCCCCAGGAAAATGTCAATGCTATTATTCCTGAACCATGCTTGACCTTTACCTATACCTACTGGGATGTGTTCAGGACGATTGTTCGATGTAAGGATGCCCCCTTCTATGCTGAATTTCGCACAATGCTATCCGAAACATTGTATCAACGATTATTACAGTGTAGAGGGGAACTATCTCGACAAGCGCATCTGCCATTCTTCTTGTCCAAAGCATATTTGGCTGGGTTCTTAGAAATTATCCGTTGCAACTACGATTTTGAAACAGCACAAAGAAGCATCCAGATAATGGATAAGTTTATGCTTCTTTAAGATTGGGGGAAAACCTTGAAACTCCGAGCATCGGGCGAAGATTACCTGGAGGCTATCCTTGTTCTCCAAAGGCAAAAGGGCATGGTGCGCTCCGTGGATGTTGCCCGGCACCTGGAGGTGTCAAAGCCCAGTGTGAGCCATGCCGTGACCACTCTAAAAGAAGGTGGGTTCCTTACGATGGATGAGGACTTCTTTCTTCATCTGACTGACTTAGGGCGAGAAATTGCCGAGCAGACCTATGAGAAGCACCGCTTTTTCATGGATCTGCTCACCAAGGCCGGTGTTGATCCGGCATCGGCGGAGCGGGACGCCTGCCGGATGGAGCATGTCATCAGCCAAAAGTCCTTTGAGCATCTACGGGATGCCTACAACTCACATAAAGAAGATTGATTTGCCCGCATGAAGATGGGGTAAAACAGTAACGCGGCCGGGCACATCAAACCCGACCGCGTTATTCGTCTTTTTGGAAGGTCTCCGCCTGTTTGCAGAGCGCGATATATTTCTGGATCTCCGCTTCGCTTTTCCCGGCGAAGAAATCAATGACTGTTTTTGAAACGGTCCCGGTCACCATTTCGGGGAAGATTGCGGCATCCAGGCTGATATTCAATTCTTTTGCCAAAAGCGCCACGGTTTCAAATTTGGGGTTGCTTTTACATTTCTCTATTTCAATGATCGTGCGGACACTCATGTGGAGCCGTTCAGCTAACGCCTTCTGCGTCAAGTGCTGCCGTTTCCGCTCCGACCGCAGTTTCCATGCAAATAAATCAAGCGGATTGTTCACTGCACATCACCTCTACTTCATTTTAGGATGTGCTACCGCTCACTTAAATAACCATGTAAATCATGTTATATGATGTTTAACTCATATTTCGAGAGTAAAGGAAGATATGGATGAGAACAGCAGGGACAAGGAGGTTAAAATAAGGCGGGGTTCGTCACTCATGTGCCAGCCCTCCCCGCCATCTCGAAAAATATTCAAATAACGAAGTAGCGAGCCACGCTCACAAAAGTGAGC
>OEQS01000138.1_pt1 | contig 11482 bp, 13 predicted proteins | sample 1539731 | NCBI WGS metagenome assembly OEQS01 (sample SAMEA3891890, study PRJEB23780) | metagenome | biome: terrestrial biome; feature: animal house; material: Caecal content | place: Italy | collected 2015-05-05 | reverse complement strand
ACTTAATTTTTTTCGTTTACCCTAAAAAATTTTTTAGGTAGCACCTAACTTTCAATTTTGGTAAACGTAAAAATAAATTTAGGTAACGGTAATAAAAATTTTAGGTAACGAATAAAAAACGAGTAAGGAACGATTAAGAAAAATTTCAAAATCTTGTAAGAAAAATAAATTCAAAAAAGTTTTTCAAAATTGTTGACTTACATTCTAAATATGTTATTATAAAGATGTTCAAAAGGAACAAGAAAAAAGAAAGGTAGTGTTACATATGCACTCAAACAAAATTTATATAGTAGCAAGTACAAAAAACCTACGTGATGTATACGTGGAAAATGTGTACGACGGGAATATTTTTACACTTGATAATATTGTATATGGTATGAAGAAAAAATTGCAAGGTAAAAATATCCAAGTTTCAGTATTAAATGATAATGCTTTTATTGATGTTGTAGATGACAACAACGAACTTGTCAAAACATATTCAATTATAAGTAAATTAGTATTATTAGAAAATAAATAATAAGGAGAGTAAATAATATGAGTTTGACAGTATACGAAAAAAACAGCGTGGCAAGTGGTGTAAGTTGTTTGGTAATGGGTGAGTTAGTTTTCAATGTTTTGGATAAACCACGTACACAGGCACCTAACGCATACGTTCCAAATCCTAAACCAGAATATGTTGTTGCTATTAAGAATCCACAATATGTAAAAGGTGATGAAAATCTAATCAACGCTTTACGTGAGACCCAATACGGTGAACATAAAGACCAATTATCATTACGGGACAAATCACCATTTGCACCTACAATCTTCGGTAAAGATAATGAAAAGGATTCAAGTGATAAACTTATTCCAGATGGTAAATGCTTAAAGAATGGGCAATCAGTTCTAATTCATGTAACAACTTTTAAGGGTTATGGTAATGTTGGTTGCGGATTCGACGCGATTAAGTTAACAACACCGTTAGAAAAAGTAGAATTACAAGACGCTGGTGGAAGTGTTGACGCAAGCGTGTTCGACTTGTAAAAATTATAAGGGCGGGTATACCGCTCTTTTTTGTTAGTAGGTGATTAAATATGAATACAGAAAAACAAGCAGAAAGAAGAAAAATAAAAGCCCTTGAAATAGGTAAAATATGTAAACAGTATCGAGAAAAAGAAAATATTTCAGTTAGAGATATCGCAAACAAGGCGGGGTATTTACCGCAAACTGTTTACGCTTTTGAAAACGGCAGAAGTAACGCAACAATTCTATTATTCGATTGTTATTTCAATCAATTAAATAAACAACACCAAAAAGATTTATTTAATGAAATAAAGGTGGTTTTAAACAATGGGTAAACAATCTAAAAAATACAGAGAGTATTCCAAGCATTTAAGTAAGTTAGTTAGTAAAGCTAATCATAGATACGATAGAATGAAAAAAGCAGGTTGGAACAGTCCCGCAATGGAAACAGCAAACAGAACGGGCGGTAGATTTAAAAATAGTCGGTCTATGAGTTATAAGGAAATGCAGAAAGAAAGAAAACGAGTAGAAAATTTCCTTAATAGTAAAACGAGTTCCAAAATTGGTACGAGAAAATCTATTAATAATATGTTAAAAGCAACAGGATTAGATAAACATTTTAAGACTAAGGATATAATGAAAAATAAAAAGACCCTTGACAAGTATTTTAAAGTTTATAAGAAAGTGCGAGAGTACGATAGAGTTAAGGGAGTTGGACGTTCCTACCGCTCTACAATGAACGCTGTTACCAGTGTTTTTGAAAGTGTTAAGGGTAAGGGGTCTGTTGATGATATTCTAGACAATGTTATATCTAGTTTAGATACGGCAAAAGATGATTATTGGACTGGTGAAAATAAATTTAATTGGTTAATTAACGGGTAAGGTGATTTTATATGGAACATGTTAAAAATGTAAATTGGAACAAAATAAGAAGCATTTTTAACAATGCTAAAATTACTAAACCGAGCAAGAAAAAACCCGCCGTTTATGAATTAGTTTCTAGTTTTGATATTGAAACAACAAGTTATAGTAAAGATGGTGAAGATATAGCTTTCATGTATATATGGCAATTATCACTAGAAAATTACGTTATCTATGGCAGAACGTGGGAAGAGTATTTTAATTTTATGGATAAGTTAAAAGATGTTGGTAACATATCATCAGAACAACAATTAATCATATGGGTTCATAATCTACCTTTTGAATTTCAATTCATTAGAAAAATGATAGAATGGAAAAAAGTCTTTGCTACTGATGAACGTAAGGTAGTTTATGGTATTACTAATCAAGGTTATGTATATCGAGATAGTTATATTTTAGCAGGGTATTCCTTGAATCTAGTGGCAAAGAATCTTCACACCCACAAAATAAAAAAATTAGTTGGTTTTCTTGATTATGATAAAATCAGAACACACCAAACACCACTCACACAAAAGGAGCTAGAATACAGTGCTAATGATGTTATTATAGTAGTAGATTATATACATGAACAGATAGACGAGTACGGGTCAATTACTAAGATACCTTTAACAAATACGGGACGGGTAAGAGATTTTACTAGAGATTATGTTTTTTATAATCACAGAAAAGACCACAGAAAAACGGGTGGAACATTCGGACAATATCGACGGTTGATGTCTATTCTAACAATTGATAAGGGTACTTATGAACAAGCTAAACGTGCTTTTCAAGGTGGATTCACGCATGCTAATGCTAGGAAACAAGGGAAAATTATAAATAATGTTTCTAGTTTTGATTTTACAAGTTCATATCCAACTGTAATGGTATCTGAAAAATTTCCAATGAGTAGACCATTCTATCCTAAAATTAATAGTATAAATGATTTAGAAAAGTTAATAAAAAAATCTTCATGTATGTTTGATGTTAAATTTAAAAATTTACAATCTAAAATAGATTATGAAAATTATCTTTCAGTTTCACGCTGTAAAGTTTCATCTGATTGTATTGAAGATAACGGAAGGATATATGCAGCAAGTACTGTAATTACAACAGTTACAGATGTTGACTGGTGGATACTTAAACAGTGTTACAGATGGGACAAAATAGCAATAGGAACGGTACGAGCATTTTATAGAGATTATTTACCTAAGAATTTCATTCGTGCAATTGCAGACCTTTACCAAAATAAAACAAAATTGAAAGGTGTATCAGATAAACATGGTGAATATATGAGAAGCAAAGGTATGTTAAATTCTATGTATGGTATGAGTGTTACTGATATTGTTAGAGATGAAAGTGTATATAATGGTGATGAGTGGTCAACAAATAAAGCAGATGTGAATAAACAGCTAGAAAAATACAATAAAAAAATAACTAGGTTTTCTTATTATCTATGGGGTGTATGGGTTACAGCATATGCAAGGCGGAACTTATGGTTAGGTATATTGTCATGTAAAAATGATTATTGTTATAGTGATACTGATAGTATTAAAATTGAACATGGTGATAAACACCAAGGCTTCATAGATAGATATAATAGTTGGATAGTTGAAAAAATTAATGCTATGTGTGAATTTTACAGTTTAGACCCTGATTTATTTAACCCTGCGACAATTAAAGGTGAAAAGAAACAATTAGGTGTATGGGATTATGAAGGACTATATACAAAATTTAAGACCTTAGGAGCTAAACGTTATTTAGTTTTACAAGATGGCAAACTTGCTTTAACGTGTGCAGGACTACCGAAAAAAAGCGGGTTAGAATACATGAAAAAACAAGGTAAAACAATAAAAGGTACTTTTAATTATTTTAGTGATGAGATGTATATACCTAGTGAATACACAGGGAAAAACACACACTTATATATTGATGAAGCAAAAACAATGTTAGTAACTGACTATCTAGGAAATACAAGTGAAGTACATTCAGAAAGCGGGGTTTACTTATACGGGGCAGACTTTACACTTTCAATTAGTGAACAATATTCACAATTTATTAAAATGATGAAGAAAGGTTATAAATTCAAGGGGTACAATACTTATGAGTAAAAAGAAATTTAAATATTATAGTTTGAAAAATATTCAAAGAAAAGAAGCAACATATAATGTAATATTTGGTGAACGTTCAAACGGTAAAACGTATGCCGTTTTGAAGCAAGCATTAGAAAACTATAAAAAAGACGGTTCACAGTTTGCATATGTTAGAAGGTGGCAAGATGATATAAAAGCAAGGCGGGCAAGTACCGTTTTTAATGGCTTGCAAGATGATGGAACTATTGCAAAATTATTTAATAATGAATATACGGGAGTAACTTATTACAGTGGTAAATTTTATTTATGTACTTATGATGATAAGGGCAAAGCAATTTATTCAGATAGTGATGTGCTTGGGTATACTTTTGCACTTTCAGAAACAGAACACGGTAAAAGTAATTCATATCCAAATGTTACTCTTATAATGTTTGATGAGTTTTTAACAAAACATTTATATTTACCAGACGAGTTTGTTTTGTTTATGAATACTATTTCAACAATTGTACGATTGAGAACTAACGTTAAAATTTACATGTTAGGTAACACTGTAAATAAATTTTGCCCTTACTTTCAAGAAATGGGACTTAATCATATAAGAGAAATGAAACAAGGTTCAATAGATGTTTATTCATATGGTGATAGTAAATTAAAGGTTGCTGTTGAGTATACAGCAAACACAGCAAGCAATAAGAAAAATAACTTTTATTTTGCATTTAATAATCCTAAGTTGTCAATGATTACGGGCGGGGCATGGGAGCTTAACATATATCCACACGTTCCAATTAAATATAAACCAAATAATATCAAGTTTATTTATTTTATTGTATTTAACGACCAAATTTTTCAATGTGAAATAGTAGATAAAGACCCGTATTATTTTACGTTTATTCACTTGAAAACAACACCAATAAAAGATGATGACAATGATTTAATCTATTCTACTGATTATGTTCCAAAAATGAATTATAATAGAAATATACTTAAACCAATAACAGAACTACAAAAAAATATTAAATGGTTTTTTATGACTGATAGAGTTTACTATCAAAATAATGATGTTGGTGATAGTATTAATAATTATATTAAATTATGTAAACAGGGGTTGTAAATGTGAGTGAATTAAGTAATTTTATTTCATCTGTAGGCTTTCCAATAGTTGTATCTGTTGCTATGTTTTACCAAAATAACATTTTATCTGCAAATTATCAGAAGCTAACAGAACAGTTACAAAACAAAATAGAAAGCAACACCGAAATATTAACGCGACTAATTGAAAAATTAGACCAAGATGAACTATTAAAAGAAAAGAGTGATAATAAATGATTAACTTAACAGATAAAAAAGGACTGTTAAAACAGTTTAAAGAAAATCAATTAAATAAGTCATTAACTATGTTTGAATGGCAAAATTTACCAGATACTTTACCTATGGTGGAACTTGAAAAAATGCTACAAATAAACGGGTATGCAATCATAGCAAAATATAAGGGTGATGTTTATGCTTTTAATGGTGGCTTTTGTGGTCAAGACCCTTACAACAGACCTACGCATGTTGTTATAAATAACCCTGCTTTAAAAATGAATGAAACATACAAAATTAATGATGATTGCATTGTTATTATGAATGATGACATGAAGCAAGGGTTAATTAAAATATATGAATACTACGGTCAAAGATTAATAGAAAACCAAATAACAATGTTAATGACTGACTATAATTTAAGAATGCCATTTACAATTTCATCAAGTGACGACCAAACAACACAGTCAGCAAAAGAATATTTAAATAAAATTATAGATGGTTCACTAGGGGTTATTGGTGAACAAAAGTTATTCAAAGCGTTAAGTGTGACACCAACAAATACCAAACAGACGACGACTTTTTCGGATTTATACGGGTATCAACAATTTATATTAGCACAATTAAATAATACTATTGGACTTGCTACAAATAACAACATGAAGCGGGAACGACTAACCACAAATGAAATTGAAATTAATAAAAATGCTAGTTATCCACTTGTTGATAATATGTTAAGAAACAGACAGCAAGCGGTGGAACAAATCAATAAAATGTTTGGATTAGATATTACTGTTGGTTATAGTTCTATTTGGAGTACTGACAATACTAATGATAGTAAGGTGAGTGAAGATGAAAGTAATACAACTGATACTCTTAATATTATGGATAGTAGTGATAGTAAGCCCGTTGCTAGTGGTGATACACAGCAAAAGGAAGATACAGAAGCAACAAAAGAAGATAACCCAGAAGAAACACAAGAAGCTAATATAAAAGATGACCCAGAAACAGAAGCGGAAGAACCAGAAGCAGAAGCAGAAGCAGATGACAAAAAGAAAAAGGAAGATGACAAAAATGAAATATAGTGATTATATTAAACAAGGTGGGAAAGGTATCATCACGTTATTAGGTGAAAATCACGCACTGAAATTTTTATTAAGTGATAATATCAAACCGTTAGATGATACCTTTTTGATGGAAAATGGAAATAAAAATTTTACTATTTCAGTTGAAAACATGTTAAAAGCTAACAACGATTTAACACCAGTAGCAAACATGCTAAAAATTAAGTATGGCAACATATGGCAAGTTGTTTATAATTCACAACCAGATGAGAACGACAAAATTTATAGCATGGTAACAACTGGAAATGGTGAAACAAATACCACAGGAAATACTAAAAATCAAGTTAGTGGTTATGATAGTGATACAATGGTTGATAGCGACGGAAGCAATACAACAGGAAACACCACCAATACAAACAGTGTAAAAACATTAGATTATTCAGACCTTACTAATTTATTGAGTGAATTGAAAAATAATGTTTTTTATGATAAACTTTTTACAGATATAAGAAATTTTATATTTAGTACATTTTATGGTAATGAAAGGGAGTAACAAACAATGAAAGTAACACAATTAAAAGATATTGTAAATACCGTTACAAGTGAAGTTTTAGGTAAGGAAGATGTTGTAAGTGAAGATTTATCTAATTTAGTTGATGTTGGTAATGAAATTATTAACACTGATAACGTTGATAATTATGTAAAAAAGTTAATTGATAGAATTGGTAAAGTAATTTTTGTCAATCGTTTATATGCAGGCGGGGTTCCATCTGTTTTAATGGATAGTTGGGAGTTTGGTTCAATTGTTGAAAAAATCAGTGCAGATATGCCCGACGCAGATGAAAATGACAGTTGGAAATTAGAAAACGGGCAAGAGTATTCACAGGATACATTCTACCAACCAAAAGTAAGTGCAAAATTCTTTAACAGCAAAGTTACTTTTGATGTTAAATTATCTTTTACAACTCAACAAGTGAAAGAAAGTTTTGCAAGTGTTAACGAACTAAATGCCTTTCTTTCAATGTTGGAAACAGGTGTAAAAAACTCAATGACTGTTAAATTAGACGGTTTAATTATGAGAACTATTAACAACATGACAGCTCAAACACTATACAAAGGGCAAGCAATGCAAAAAGTAAACTTATTAACAGCTTACAATAAAGCAACAGGGCAAACACTAAAAGCAGATAAAGCTTTATTAGATAAGGATTTTTTAAAGTTTGCTAGTCTAGTTATTAAGAAGTACCAAGCCCGTATTACTAAGATGAGTACATTATTCAACCAAGGACAAAAAGCACGTTTTACAAATATCAATGATTTACACACAGTGTTATTATCCGATTTTGCAGATAGTGCAGAAGTTTATCTTATGAGTGATACTTACCATAATGACACTGTATCACTACCACAGCACGAAACTGTTCCATACTGGCAAGGAAGTGGGAAAACATATTCATTTAATGATGTATCATCAATCAAAGTAAAAATTAACGACGGTACAAAAACAGCAAAAGATGTAACACAAGCGGGTATTGTTGGAGTTATGTTTGATACAAATGCCTTAGGTGTATCTAACTTAAACCAAAGAACAACAACAGCATACAACGCACGAGCAGAATTTTATACTAATTTTTATAAAATGGATGCCGGTTATTTCAATGACCTAAATGAAAATTTTGTAGTATTCTATATTGCAGATACTGATTTTACAGTAGGTGGATAACCTAAGGGACTCACAGGGACTATGTTTTGCATAGTTCCTTTTTAGTAAGGAGTGAAAAATAATGCAAGTTGAATTTTATCATACAGCAGACAATGCAAACACAGTTAATAAAACATTACAACCAATTAAAACACTAAACATTATTTTTAGACTGGCGGTTAATGAATCAACACCGTTCATTATAATGAATAAAGATAATTTAACTGGTTCAAACTATGTTCATATACCTAATTTCAATCGTTATTATTTTATTAGTAGTGTAGATAATTACACAGCTAATTTAGTACGTATAGAATTAGTTACTGATTTATTAATGACTTATAAAGATGATATTCTTAATAGTACCGTACTAATTACAGCAACAGAAAAACCCAGTTATTTTAGTAGTAATTTACCAACACAAACGAAAACGATTAAAAGGGTAGTAAAATCTGATGTAACTTTAAATAAAGAAAGTAGCTTAATTCTAACAACAATAGGTGGAGTAAGTAAATAAGGTGGTATATTATGATAAATTATAAACAATTATACAAAGACGAAATTATTGTAACTATTGAAAATAATGATGGTGTGAACCAGTTTGACACAAATTTAACCAGTAATAAGGCTTTTTATGCTGTAGGTTCAAAAACAAGCAACGATTTATCACAAGTTTCACAAGTAAGACGCATTTCAATATGGTGTGTAAAACCTAATTCTATTATTAATTTTGCAGATGGTGGAACGTGTGAAATTTTTGATGATGATGGAAAACTAACAACAATGAACTTTAACGGGTATCAAAATTATCAATGGACAGCGTTTAAACAAAATTTAACACCTAATTTAAATTTTACAAACAATGATAGTAATATCCAATTTAAAAACTTTAATTCTAATGGTATGACTTTAAATATTAACGATTTAAATGATAAAAGCAATGTATCAGAATTTAATGCTACCGTTACCGTTCCTAGTGATGTTAAATGTAATTACAATACAGGTACTTATAAATTTATTACTAATCAGGCCGTTAATATTATGTTTGATGGTAATATTAAAAAAGGTGATACCATCACAATTAAACGTAGTGGCAGGAGCGACTTTAACACCACGATTAATTTTGATACTGATTTAGCTTTCTCTAATTTAGGTATGAGTGGTGTAAACCATATGGAAATAATCTACAAACACACCACAGAAGAACCACCAAAACCACCAGAAACACATGAAGTAACATTTACAAGTGATGATGATGGTATTAAGTGGAGTAATACAACAATGCAAGATTATGGCAAAGACTTTCAAAACTCTATTATCATTCAAAAAGGATATGAATTAAAAAGCCCGCTTGCTGTTGAATTTACCGACAAGCAAAACCAAACAAAAACACTAACATATGGAACAGGTCAAAATATTCATTATGATGGTGATGATACAGAAAAAAATAATTGGAACTTAACTATTAATACAGGTTACAAGAAAATTAATATTAAGGCGGGTCAATCTAAGTATAAACAATATGAATTAATACCTAATTTACAAAATGCTAGAATTATTGTTCCTGAGTCTGTTGAAAATGATTTTGGTGACCCAGTTTATTATTTAGACCCGAAACATACAACAATTACAATTCAATCTAACGACGGGTACACTTTTGAAAGTGATGGTACATTGACTTATTACATTGATGATGTTGGTGATACTGGTGAATATACAATTAAAGCAAGCCATACAAACACCGTAACATTTAATTTACCAGATGATATTAATTGGTTATATCAAGGAAATTTCATGTTAAAAATGGGAGCGGTAAAATCTGAAATTGTAGAAACAACGGGCGGATTTACCAACATATATAAAGCAGATTACACCAATTTATTGAAATTTAGTAATGAAGTTATTCTTAAAACTGTTGGCGGGTCAAGTGGTAATTTACAAGCATATGATGTAACACCATACATTAATAACTTAGTGTTGATTCCTTTTGATGTTCCTAGTGGTGACAAATCTAATATTGTTGCAGGTAATGAAATATTTAAAACTCAATTACCAACAGTTGATAATAATTACTTAAATGTTAATTTAGGTAATATCACAGTTTCAGAAACTTATAAAAATGGTTATGATTATTACAATGTAAAAACCCGTTTAATGTTACCATATACCAATATGATTGAATTAGACCCAGTACACGTTATTAACCAAACTGTATCAATTAAATATATCGTTAATGTTGTAAACGGTGATACAACTATAAATTTAATGAATGGTGATGACTTATTTTACTCGGAACAAGTTAATTTAGCTAGTGAAGTACCATTTATTAGTAATGCCAGAAAAGGTACTCAATACGCTGTTATTAATAGATTAAAAACGGTATTCAAGAATAGTATTAAACAAGCATATATCATAATTGAACAACCAACACCAATTTTAAACAGTGAATACTATCCAACTAATGAAAAAGGAACTTTAAAGGGTTATAATGGTAATGTAAAGTGTACTTTATTAAATAATATAAATATCAATGCTAATGAATTAAATGCTTTACAAAATCTTTTAAATAATGGAGTGAATATAAAATGACTTTACGAACAATTGATGTTAGCTCTAATCAAGGTTCAATTAATATTTCATCTATTGATTGCGACGCGGTTATCGTTAAAGCAACAGGTGGCAATAATTATGTAAATGAGTATTGCGATTTTGTGATTCAACAATGCTTTAAATTAGGAAAGCCCGCGGGTATCTATCACTATGCCCACGAATATGGAAATATTAATGACCCAATAGCAGAAAGTGATTATTTTATTAATAATTGCAAAAATTATTTTGGTAAGGTGCTTGTTGCCCTTGATTATGAAGTAGCAATTAATGGAAGAACTTATACAAATGATGATGTAGAATGGTGCAAACAATTCATTCAAAACGTTATTAATAAAACAGGTGTAATACCTTTACTATATATTAGTAAGTCTCTTATATATGAGTGTGATTGGTCTAGTGTTGCTAATATGAATGTTGGTTTATGGTTTGCACAATATGCAGATAATAATAATACAGGGTGGGTTGCTAACCCGTGGGAAGATGGAAAACCTACAACACCATTTACAACGGTATTACAACAATACACAAGTCATGGTAGAATTAATGGTTATGGTGGTGATTTAGATTTATCATTATTCTATGGTGATGTAACAGCATGGAACAAATACGCACATTCTAAAGATAATAAACCAAATGAAACAGGTGATAATATGAATAAAGATGATTATCTAACATATTTTGCTAGAGATGTTATTGCAGGTAAATATGGTAATGGAAATGAAAGAAAAGATAAAATATATGAAGCAGTTCAAAATAAAGTGAATGAATTGTTAAAATAATATTACTAAAATACTTATAATATACTTTCAACT
>OEQS01000136.1_pt1 | contig 11636 bp, 11 predicted proteins | sample 1539731 | NCBI WGS metagenome assembly OEQS01 (sample SAMEA3891890, study PRJEB23780) | metagenome | biome: terrestrial biome; feature: animal house; material: Caecal content | place: Italy | collected 2015-05-05 | reverse complement strand
GAAAGCACCAGCCGGTCGGGTGAGAAACCGACCTGCGAGAGCAGCGCCTCGGAGCGGTGGCCGCTGAAGCCCACCCAGCCGTAGGTCCAAGGATCTTCCGCATCCGCCTGATAGGTAGTAGTCACGCCGGGGTAGATGAGAAAAATCTGCCCGGCGGTGACCTCGTATACCTGATCGGACACATAATACTTGCCCTTGCCGCTGTAAATCACATGCAGCAGGTAGGAAGTGCGGGAACGCGGGCCGAATGCATAGCCGGGGTAGCACGGCTCATAGCCGCAGTAGTTGACGTGATAGGGCGAGGGGCCGAGATAGCTGCTTTGCAGGTCGGCCACGCCTTCGTGCGGGAATGTACTGGATTGAAAACGTAGCTCGTCCGAATAGACCTCCATCACGAGCGATTGCCGTTCCTTTTTGAATTTTACATCCATTGTGCAGCACCTCGGTAGCCAGTGAGATTGTCACAATTATACTATTTTCCTGTGCGATAGGGCAATCGGAAATGGTGAAGTAGACAAGGAAAAATGTGAGCGAGAATTTTGTGCAAAAAGCAAAAATGCCGGAAAAATAGTCATAATGCACAAAAAAGAAAGAGAGATACAGGCAAAAATAACGATATAGAGAAAAAATTAGAGAAAATGCCACACATTTTTCCATGTTTGCCACACACAAGGATATACTGCTGCCCGATGCCGGATGCTACAATAAAAGCACAGATCAACAGTGGTTGAAAATTGAAAGAAAAGGAGAATGAATTATGAAGATGAAAAGAATCGTAGCTGCTGCAATGGCGGCAGCGATGGGGCTTGGCCTGCTCACCGCCTGTGGCGGCGGTAACAATGACAGCAGCAACGCGAGTTCAGGCGGGGATTCCGGCACGCTAAACGTCAAAATCTGGGACTCGACCCAGCTGGAAGGCATCCGGCAGATCTGCGAAGAGTGGAGCGCAGAGTCCGGCGTGGATGTAGCGGTCGAAGTTGTCAACTGGGACAACTACTGGACGCTGCTTGAAGCCGGCGCTTCCGGCGGCCAGATGCCGGATGTGTTCTGGATGCACTCCAACAACGCCCAGCGCTACATGGACGCAGAACTTCTGCTTAACCTGAACGATTACATTGATGCCGACGATGCAATCAATATGGATAACTACTATTCCGACATTGTTGATCTGTACACACAGGATGACGGCACGCACTATGCCATCCCGAAGGATTACGACACGGTTGCACTTTGGTACAACAAGGACATGTTCGATGCTGCGGGCGTGGAATACCCGACCAACGACTGGACTTGGGACGACCTGTATGAGGCTGGTAAGGCGCTGACCAAGGACGGCAAGTACGGCCTTGCGATGGATACCGACCTGAACCAGGAAGGCTATTATAACATTATTTACAGCTACGGCGGCTATGTCATCAACGACGCGAAGGACGAGTCCGGCTGGGACGATCCCAAGACCATCGAGGCGATGGAGATGTGGGGCAAGATCGTGAAGGATTGCATGCCGCAGCAGTCGATGATGTCCGAGTCCGGCGAGATCGACATGTTCACCTCGGAAGTTACCGCGATGCAGCTGATGGGCTCGTGGCGTGTGGCTGCCCTGCAGGAATATGACTGCAACTGGGGCATCGCTAACATCCCGTACTGTGATGTAAACGGCAACGGCCAGTGCGATGAGGGCGAGCGCGTTTCGATCTACAACGGCCTTGGCTGGGCAGCTTCTGCAGCTACCAAGAACCCGGACGCGGCTTACTCGCTGATTTCCTACCTGTGCTCTGAGCAGGGCCAGCTGGAGCAGGCTGAACTGGGTGTGACCATGAGCGCGTACATCGGCACTTCGGACGCATGGGTTGCCGCCCGCGCCGATAAGTGGGATCTCAGCCCGTACCTGAACGTGACCGAGGGCACGGATAAGCTGGTTATCTTCCCGTACTCTCGCGCGAGCATCTGGGCGGAAAACGCCAAGCAGGAGCTGGTACCCGCCTACAACGATCCGTCCATCATGGCGGATACGCTTAAGACGATGGCGACGAATATGGAGGCTGAGCTGGAGGCGGAGAAGAAGTAACCCCGTCTGCCGGCGAACGGCGAGGCGGCCGCAGCGGGGGACAGTTGTGCTGCGCCCCCGCCTCGCTTGTCGTCCAGGTTGCCCCGTCTGAAAGAGTTCATAGGTTATCAATCGATAAGAGAGTGGTTCTAACCGACAAACTCTGCAGAAAGGAGGGCTTGCATTGACAAAGAAAAAGAAAATGACCAAGGCCCAGAAGAATGAGGCGGTTTGGGGACTGGTTATGGTCGCGCCCGCGATCATCGGCCTGATCGTGCTCAACTTCTGGCCGATCGTCAATACGATCTGGCAGTCGCTGCATAAAACCGGCGACTTCGGTATGGGCAATACCTTTGTTGGGCTGGATAACTATGTCAGCGTATGCACCAGCACGGAGTTCTGGCAGTCCCTGCTCAACACCGTTAAGTATGCAATCATTGAGGTGCCGTTCTCCATTGTCATCGCGCTGGTGCTGGCGGTATTCCTCAACCGGAAGATGCGCTTCCGCTCGGGCTACCGCACGATCTTCTTCCTGCCCATGGTCGCGGCGCCTGCCGCGGTCGCGATGGTGTGGAAGTGGCTGTATAACCAGCAGTTCGGCCTGCTCAACCATATTTTCCACACGGATATCGCATGGATCTCTACCCCGTCGTTTGCGTGGGTGTCGATCGGCGTGATTGGTGTGTGGTCGATCATCGGTTACAATATGGTGCTGTTCCTCGGCGGTTTGCAGGAGATCCCGCATGATTATTACGAGGCGGCCGACATCGACGGCGCTTCGGGCATACGGCAGTTCTTCTCGATCACGGTGCCGCTGCTCAGCCCGACGACCTTCTTCATCGTGCAGACCCGCATTATCGCGGCGCTGCAGGTGTTCGACCTGATCTATATGATCATGGACCGCACCAATATCGCGTTCAGCAAGGTGCAATCGGTCGTTTTGCTGTTCTACCAGTACACGTTTACGCAGGATAACAAGGGTTATGGTTCGACGCTGGTCGTCATGCTGCTGCTGTTTATCCTGATTATCACATTCGTGCTGCAGAAGCTCGAGAAGAAATTCGTATTTTACAATTGAGGGAGGAGGATCGTGATGGATAGCGTTCGTACAAAAGACAAGATCGTCCGTGTGGTGATTCACGTTATTCTGATCATCATGTCGGTCATCATGATCGTTCCGTTCCTGTGGATGGCACTGACGGCGTTCAAGACCGTTGCGGAATCGACCTCGATCGACCCGTTTGTCATCCTGCCGTCGTCGTGGAAGTTTGACAACTTCACGACCGTGTGGAAAAACTACAACTTCCTGATCCTGTACAAGAACACGCTGCTTATGATCTTCTTCCGCGTGCTCTGTGCGGTGGTCACCGCGACAATGGCCGGCTACGCCTTCGGCCGCCTGCGGTTTCCGGGTAAGAACATCCTGTTCGGCATGGTGCTGGTGCAGATGATGGTGCCGCCGCAGATTTTCCTGCTGCCGCAGTACCTGATGGTTTCCAAGCTGCGCCTGCTGGATACCACCTTTGCGCTGGTATTCCCGGGTCTGGTGTCTGCATTTGGTACTTACCTGATGAAAACCTCGTTCCAGAGCCTGCCCAAGGATCTGGAGGAGGCCGGCAGCATTGACGGCTGCAATATCGGGCAGCGCTTTCTGCTGATTATGGCGCCGCTGACGCGCTCAGGCATGGTTTCCCTCGGTATTTTTACCGCGGTATTTGGCTTTAAAGATCTGATGTGGCCGATGATCGCATGCACCCGCAGCGACACGACCTCGCTGTCCGCGGCGTTGGCCAAGATGCAGGGCCAGTTCGCGGCAAACTATCCGCAGTTGATGGCGGCGGCCTTGATGGCATGTATCCCGATGATCATACTGTACCTGATATTCCAGAAGCAGTTCGTCGAGGGCATCGCAACATCCGGCGGTAAACTATAAGCAACTTTCCCATGGTGACAGGGCAAGGTCAAACGGCATCTTGCCCTGATCGCCCCCCTTGTATTGGAGAGCAAAGTATGAAAGAGTGGCTGGAGCAGGAAAAACAAAAGCTGAAACAATTGACGAGGAAACAGAAACTTTGGTATCTGTGGGATTATTACCGGCTGTGGATAATCGGCGGCGTGTCGTTGCTGCTGGTTGTCGGTTTTCTGATCGGCAACTATATCCGCGCCAATCGGGAGAATTACATTTATACGCTCTATGTCAACACCTTTGCCGAGATTGGACAGGGTTCGGATTTCTGGCAGGGCTATGTGGATTTCTGCGGGGTGGATACTTCGCAGGAAAACGTGATTTTTGACGCGCAAAACTACTTTGATATGTCCAGCGGCAGCGTCACAGGCAACCACTATTATGAAAAAGCGGTCGTCCTGATCGACAGCGGTACGGTGGACGCAATCGTTATGGAAACGGAAAACCTCGCCCTGCTGGGACAAAGCGGGCGTTTGATAGATTTACAGGATGACCGGACGCAGGCGCTGGCCGAGCAGTACGCCGACCGCCTGATCACCGTCACGCACACGGATGAGGCGGGCAACACGCGCGAAATTCCGGTCGGCATCGACATCAGCGACAGTAAGCTGGTGAGTCAGGCACAGGCGTACGAGGACTGTGCGCTCGGCATTTCGGCGGGGGCGCAGCATATAGAGGCGGTCGGACAGTTTCTGGACTATATTTTGCAGGGAGTGTGAAACGGCATGAGAGGGATGCTTCGCTTTTTGGATAATGACAGCCCGTTCGGGCGCGTCTGTACCTTTCTGGGTACGGTGATTGCGGTCAACCTGCTGTTTGTGGTGACGCTGATCCCGGTAGTCACAGCGGGCGCCGGTCTGTGCGGCATGTACTACGCCATGCTCAAGCTGGTGCGCTACAAGGAAATTAACCCACTGGCTGAGTTCTGGCGCGGCTTCCGTGACAATTTTAAAAAGGCCACGCTCACCTTGCTTGGGGTGGCGGCTGCTGCGGCGTTCCTTGCGGTTGACCTGCGCATTTGCGCGCTGATGACCGGGCCGCTGCGCTACTGCTCAACCGTAGTGTACGGCGCAATCATCGCGCTGGCTGTGCTTGCCATGTACCTGTTCCCGGTCATGGCGGCTTTCGAAGGGAAAATGAAAGACACACTCAAACTCAGCGTGTATTTTGCAGGCGGCAACCTGCCCGGCACGGCGGCGATCGCGGTGCTCAACGTCGTGCCGCTGGTTCTGACTTATATCAATCCGGCCATGCTGCCGCTGGCGGCCTTTCTCTGGTGCCTCGGCGGGTTTGCGATGATCGCGTTCTGCAACTCCATGATCATGATGCGGCGATTTGCACGTCATCTTGAACCGCTGGAAGCAGATCGGGAGGAAGCGGACCGCAAACGCATCCTTGAAGAGATGAAGATGCTGGAGGGCTGACCGCCCGTCGCCTGCGCAGCAGGGATACACAACATAAAGGAGGATCCGTTACCCTATGAGCATTTATTTTGAACCGCAAAGCCAAACCTTCCACTTGACCAATGGTAAGGTCAGTTATCTGATGAAGGTCATGCCGAACGGCCAGCTCGGGCAGCTTTATTTTGGTAAAGCGGTGCGGCATAGAGCCAGCTTTGACCATCTGTTTGAGATGACCACGCGTTCAATGACCGCGTGCGTTTATGAGGATGACGACAGCTTTTCGCTCGATCATGTCAAGCAGGAGTATCCGTCCTACGGCACAGGCGACTTCCGCTGCCCGGCGGTGCGCATCCTGCAAGCAAATGGTAGTGACATCACCAATTTCACCTATGTGTCTCACGCTATCACGCAGGGCAAGCCCGCGCTCGAAGGGCTGCCTGCGACCTATTGCGAGGCAGACGATGAGGCTGAAACGCTGTGTATCACGCTCAGGGATGAACTGATCGGTATGCGGGTTGACCTTCTATATACGCTGTTTTCCGGCCATGCCGCGCTGGCGCGCTCGGTGCGGCTGGTCAACGAGGGCGGCGAGGTTGTGACCATCGACGCCGCGATGAGCCTGTGTCTCGACCTGCCGGATTGTGACTATGAGTGGTTGCAGCTTTCGGGCGCGTGGGCGCGCGAGCGGCATATCCACACCCGTCAGCTCGCGCCGGGCGTGCAGAGCGTGGGCAGTATCCGCGGCACTTCATCGCACAACCACAATCCGTTTGTCGCGCTCAAGCGGCGCGAAACGACCGAAACACAGGGCGAGGCCATTGGCTTTAGCCTGATCTACTCGGGCAACTTTTTGGCGCAGGCCGAGGTAGACTCGTGGGGTGTCACCCGCCTGACTATGGGTATCCATCCGTTTGGTTTCGCGTGGAAGCTTGCGCCGGGCGAGGCGTTCCAGACACCCGAGGCGGTTATGGTGTATACGGACGACGGCCTGAACGGCATGAGCCAGACCTTCCACCGCCTGTATCAGAAGCGGCTGGCGCATGGCTACTGGCGTGATCGCCCGCGTCCGATTCTGCTCAACAACTGGGAGGGTACTTACTTCGATTTTGATGAGCAAAAGCTGCTCGATATTGCGAAAACTGCGCATGAACAGGGCATTGAACTGTTCGTACTTGATGATGGCTGGTTTGGTCAGCGAAACAATGACCGCGCCGGTCTGGGAGACTGGGTGCCCAACCGCACCCGCCTGCCGGACGGTATCACCGGGCTGGCAGATCGTATTGAGGCGCTTGGCATGAAGTTTGGCCTGTGGTTTGAGCCGGAAATGGTAAACAAGGATTCCGACCTGTACCGTGCGCATCCGGATTGGGCTATCCATACGCCGGGCCGCAGCATGAGCCACGGCCGTCACCAATATGTGCTCGATTACAGCCGCAAGGAAGTGGTTGATTACATTTTTGAGAGTATGGCCAAGCTGCTGCGCGAGGCCAAAATCTCGTACATCAAGTGGGACATGAACCGCTGCATCACCGAGGCATTCTCGGCTGCGCTGCCTGCCGACCAGCAGGGCGAGCTATTCCACCGCTACATCCTCGGTGTGTACGATCTGTACGACCGTCTGACTACCGCGTTCCCGCAGGTGCTGTTTGAGTCCTGCGCGTCGGGTGGTGGCCGCTTTGATCCCGGCATCCTGTACTATGCGCCGCAGGGTTGGGCGAGCGATGATTCGGATGCCGCAGAACGTCTCAAGATCCAATACGGCACGACAATGTGCTACCCGGTCAGCAGCATCGGCGCACATGTATCCATCGTACCAAACCATCAGGTGTTCCGCATCACGCCGCTTGAAACGCGCGGCAATGTCGCCTGCTTCGGCACGTTCGGCTATGAGCTGGATATCAACCGACTGACCGGTGACGAACTGGCTACGGTGCGCGAACAGGTCAAGTTTATGAAGGAATACCGCGAAGTGCTGCAATTCGGCACATTCTACCGCCTGCTCAGCCCGTTTGAGGGTAACTATACCGCGTGGATGGTAGTCAGTGAGGATAAAAAGACCGCCATCGTTGGCTGGTACAAAATGCTCAACGAGGTCAATTCCAGCTTCCGCCGTGTCAAGCTGCGCGGCCTTGCGCCTGAAATGGAATACCGTGTCAACGGCAAGTGGGTACACGCGGGCGATGAGCTGATGCATGTTGGCTTGCTCACAAGCGACAGCTCGGCCGGTGAGTGCCGCGAAGGACAGAAACCGAGTTGCGATTTTGATTCCAAACTGTTTGTTTTACAAGCAGAGTAAGCACGGACGGGGATGGGAGAAAGCACATGACGGAAACAAAAGAACTCAAAAGGCAGCTAACGATGGGCGTGCACGATGCGCTGCTGGAAAAGCTGTACGTCACGCATGATGCGGCTGCGCAGCGCGCGCGACTGACCGCACTGATTGAGGAATATGAGGCGTGTTTTGGGGAAACCGAAGTTGAGCTCTTCAGCGCACCCGGCCGCACAGAGTTGGGCGGCAACCACACCGACCATCAGCACGGCTGCGTGCTGGCGGCGAGCGTCAATCTGGATACGGTGGCCTGCGCTGCGCCCAACGGCACAAATACTATCCGTATCCAGTCGGAGGGATATCCGTTTGTCGAGGTATCGCTCGATGCGCTCGTACCCCAGCCTGATGAGAAAAACCAGACCGCGGCGCTCATCCGCGGCATGGCCGCGGCGATCGCGGCCAAGGGTTATACACTCGGCGGATTTGACGCCTACGCAGTGTCCAGCGTGCTCAGCGGCTCGGGGCTGTCCTCCTCGGCCGCCTACGAAACGCTGATCGGCGTAATCCTCAACCACCTGTTTTGCAACGACGAGCTGGACGCGGTGGAGATCGCCAAGTTCGGCCAATACGCTGAAAACATCTTTTTCGGCAAACCCTGCGGCCTGATGGATCAGACTGCTTCCTCGGTCGGCAATGTGGTCGCCATCGACTTTGACGACCCGGCAAGCCCCAGAATCGAGGAGATCGCGTTTCCGTTTGCCGACTGCGGCCACGCGCTTTGCATCATTGATTCGGGCGCTGACCATGCCGACCTGACGGACGAATATGCCGCCGTCCCGCAGGAGATGCGGGCAGTTGCTGCGCACTTTGGGAAGGAAGTGCTGCGCGACGTGGAGGAAGAGCGGTTCTATGCCGGGATGGCGGACGCACGTCGCGCCTGTGGCGATCGTGCTGTGCTGCGTGCCGCACACTTCTTCGCAGATAACCGCCGCGCCCAGCAGGAGGCTGACGCGCTGCGCGCGGGCGACTTTGACCGCTTCTGCCGTCTGGTCACCGAGTCCGGCCGATCGTCCTTTATGTATCTGCAAAATGTATATACTGCCAAAACGCCCGCGCAGCAGGCGGTTTCGGTCGCGCTGCTGACAGCCGAGCGGCTGTTACAGGGGCGCGGCGCGTTCCGCGTGCATGGCGGCGGTTTTGCGGGCACCATTCAGGCATTCGTGCCGAACGATCTGCTGGATGCATTTCGGGCAGGCATGGAGGAGGTACTGGGCGAGGGCAGCTGTCATGTGCTGGGCATCCGTCCGGCGGGCGGTATTGTATTACTGTCCTGAGTGCGGCATTTGTCAACGGGCGAAATAAGGAGGAAGTAACTATGGCTATTCTGGTATTAGGCGGCGCAGGATATATCGGTTCGCATACGGTGTATGAGCTAATCGATGCGGGCCGTGAGGTCGTAATCGCTGATAATCTGGAAACCGGACACATCGAAGCGGTGCATCCGCAGGCAAAGTTCTATCAGGGCGATATCCGCGACCGCGCATTTGTCGATTCCGTGCTCGAAGCCGAGCAGATCGACGGCGTGATTCACTTTGCGGCCAACTCGCTGGTTGGAGAGTCCATGACCGATCCGCTGAAATACTACGATAACAACATGAACGGTACCAAGGTGCTATTGCAGTCCATGGTGGCGCACGGTGTGGACAAGATTGTCTTTTCTTCCACTGCCGCGACCTACGGCGAACCGGAGCGTGTGCCGATTCTCGAGACCGACCGTACCGAGCCGACCAACTGCTATGGCGAAACCAAGCTGAGTATGGAAAAAATGTTCAAATGGACAGCGCGCGCACACGGCCTGCGCTATGTGTCTTTACGATATTTCAACGCCTGTGGTGCGCATGCGTCGGGCAAGATTGGCGAAGCGCACAGCCCTGAGTCCCATCTGATTCCGCTGATTTTGCAGGTGCCGAACGGTCAGCGTGAGTTTATCTCGATCTTTGGCGATGACTACGATACCAAGGATGGCACCTGTATCCGCGATTATATCCACGTTACCGATTTGGCGCAGGCCCACATTCTCGCGATGGATTACCTGATGGACGGCGGCGAGAGCAACATCTTCAACCTCGGCAACGGCGTCGGCTTTACGGTTAAGGAGGTCATCGACACCGCACGTGAGGTCACCGGCCATCCGATACCGGCTAAGGTCACACCGCGCCGCGCAGGCGACCCAGCGCAGCTGATCGCTTCGAGCGACAAGGCGCGTACCGTGCTTGGCTGGAATCCGCAGCACGCCGACCTGAAGGAAATTATCGGCAGCGCGTGGAATTGGCATAAAACGCATCCTCACGGTTTTGCACCTTAAGGGTTGCCTGACCCAAGCTACTTCCTTTTTCTCCATTTTATACTGGAAATCCCTGCGTGCGGCTTTGCCGTGCGCGGGGATTTCTGTATTTTCTGCAATGACGGCACGAGCGGGGAAAAGAAAACGCAGATGCTTTGCATGTAGATGTGGACAAACTGCTGTGAGAAAGGTAAAATAAAGATAAGGAATGAAATCCATGGAAGGTGCCGGAGGGTGCGCAAGCTGCCGGTACACCGGGTTTTCTTTCCGGGCGGCAAGAGAAAGAAAGGGGAATTATCGAAATGGCGTGGATTTGCAAGAAATGCGGCAAGCCAGTGCCGGAGGGGTCGACGCAATGCCCGAACTGCGGCGTAAAGCTGGCGGCACCCAGCAGCGCAGCGCGCCGGCCGGCGCCGGTGCAGGCGGCCAAGCCGGAGTCAATCAGCATGGGTTGGTTCTTCAGCCGGATATTTTTGTTTTCCATCCCGGTGATCGGCTGGATCGTATGCATCGCTACCGCGTTGTCTTCGAATAGCGACACCAAAAAGAATTATGCCAAGGCGGTGTTGATCTGGCTGTTGGTCGGCATTGTTGTGACTGCGGTCAGCTATATCGCTTTTCGCTGGGTCAGCGCGTTGATGGCCGAGGCCGTTCAACAGGCGCTGAGCGGGCAGGTGGCGCAGTAACACGCAAAACACAGAAAATCCCCGGAACCATAAGGTTCCGGGGATTTTGCATGCCAGGGAGTCTGCGGGCACGCCAATCAGCCGTTGCCGGTGACGATAAAGGGCTGGATGGCAGACGCCACGCCCGAAATAGGCATGGTTTGCAGCCAGATCTTGCCCGGGCCGGTGAGCACGGTGTTGAAAAATCCCTCGCCGCCAAGCAGCTTGTTCTTCAGGCCCTTGACCTGCTGGATGTCAATGGCGACGCTGGACTCAAAGCCGAGCACGTTGCCGGTGTCCACAACCATCTGTTCGCCGGGGGCGAGGGTATACTCGACCAGCTCGCCGTCAACCTCGGCAAAGGCAATGCCGCTGCCCGACAGGCGCTGCATGATAAATCCCTCGCCGCCAAACAGGCCAGCGCCGAACTTTTTATTAAAGTGGATGGACAGCTGCACGCCTGCCTCGGACGCGAGGAACGCGGTCTTTTGCAGGATGAATTCGCGCCCCGGCGCGACTTCGAGCGTTAAGATGCGGCCGGGGAAGCTCGAACCGAACGCAATCATACCTGCGCCGCGTGCAGTGTAGCTGTTCTGGAACATGCTTTCGCCCGAAAACGCCTTGGAGAACATCTTGCCGAGGCCGCCGCCCGTTGTCTCCATTTCCATGTTGGGGGTCATCCAGACCATCGAGCCTTTTTCGGTAATCATCTTTTCGCCGTCGGCCAGCTGGCAGACAACGACCGGGAAAACGCCGCCTTTAAATTCGTATTGCATACTTCTGGTCCTTTCTTATTACTGTGGTGGATGTATTGAACAAAACGGCCGGGTCAGGCCGCAAGCTCCATGTAACGCATCAGCATCTGCGCCGCTTCCGCGCGGGTGACGGTATCTTGCGGCTCAAGCAAACCGCTGTCGCCGAGTATAATGCCGCTGCCGACCG
>OEQS01000134.1_pt1 | contig 11739 bp, 12 predicted proteins | sample 1539731 | NCBI WGS metagenome assembly OEQS01 (sample SAMEA3891890, study PRJEB23780) | metagenome | biome: terrestrial biome; feature: animal house; material: Caecal content | place: Italy | collected 2015-05-05 | reverse complement strand
ACAATACGCAGATCCTCGCGTGGCTGCAATATTTTTCAGAAAACACGCAGGTTGATCTGGAAAAGGTTAAAATCCTCGACATCACCCGCAAAAACAAAAACCTTATCCCGACTGTCGAGTCCAACGACGCGGTGCTCGTATTTACCGAGGCCGGCCACGCGGACATCTTCTACCGCATGTGGGATGCCGGGCTGGGCGAGTGCGACGTGTGGTACAACACCGGCTCCGACCCCTCCGGCCCGATCGAGCACAACAAGTTGCGCGACATGATCAACCGCGGTATCAACGCCTCGGCGGCCATGTTGATTTTAAACCCCAACGCCCGCTCGACCTACAAGATCGGCATGCGCAACTCGAGCTTTTCGCGCGGGTCGATCCACTACGTCGGCAGCGAAATCCGCGCGGTCATCCTCAATAAGATGCACATCGCGTCGAACGACACGGTCTGCATCATCTCGGGTGAGTCCATCGCGGTCGAGTCCGCCATCATCGCGGGCGAGGGCACGGTCATTGCGGTTGAGTATAACCAGAATGACCGCCGCACGATGGAGGAAAACATCGAGCAGTTCGGCCTGAACAATATCCAGATCATCGACCATGTCGACGACGAAACCATGAAGGACTTACCTGTGCCCAGCCTGACCATGCTGGTGGCTTCTGCGAGCATGGAGCAGGAGATCGAGTGCCTGCTGCGTCTCAACCCGCACATGGAGTTCGTTATCTATACGCTCGACTTCCGCTGCGCCGCGTCCATCCCGGATTTGTTTACACGCTATGGCATCGGGAAGACCGAGGTCATCCAGATTGCGGTGTCCAAACTCACGGGCAAGCACACCTTTGTCACCGAACCCGCCCCGTGGCTGATCTCTGGCAAAGCCTGAACCTGTCCGCATGAGAAAAACATCTGTTTTTGTGCGAAATGACGATTGACAGGTTGTTATCTCTTTATTATAATAAAGTGCAGTTATGAAAAACATCCCAAAGATGATGAGGGAGACAGTAGGGTCGTTTCCGAACGCCAAAGCGAGCCGGGGCATGGTGCAAGCCCGGCGCCAGTAGGACGATGTCGAAGATCACTCCGGAGTTGCAGCCCGAACCCCACAGGAAGTAGGTGCTGACGGTTTTCCCCGTTACAGGAAGCGCGTATGATGGTACGCTGTAAATGGGTGGTATAACGTGGGCTGATGCAGGCTTCCGTCCCTTTACAAAGGGACGGAAGCCTTTTTTTGTCCCCCATCGGACAACAACATAACAGGAGGAAGCGACATGAAAAACATGGTGGAAATCCGCTGGCATGGCCGCGGCGGACAGGGCGCGAAGACCGCCTGCCTGCTGCTGGCGGACGCGGCCTTTGCCTCGGGCAAGTACGTCCAGGGGTTTCCGGAGTACGGGCCTGAGCGGATGGGAGCCCCCATCACGGCCTACAACCGCATCAGCGACACCCCCTGCACCGTCCACTCCAACATCTATTATCCGGACTATGTGGTGGTCGTGGACGAGACCCTGCTCTCCGCCGTGGACGTGACGGCGGGATTGAAGAAGGAAGGCGCCATCGTTATCAACTCCGGCAAGTCCCCTGCCCAGCTGCGGCCTCTGCTCAAGGGGTATGCGGGACGTGTATTCACCATCGACGCCGGCAGGATCAGCGAGGAAGAACTGGGGAAGAACTTTCCCAACACCCCCATGCTGGCCGCCATCGTCAAGGTCTCCGGTGTGGTGGAGCCTGACGCGTTTGTCAAAGATATGGAGGCTTCTTTCCATCACAAGTTTGCCTCCAAACCTCAGGTCATCGAGGGGAATATGCGCGCTTTGAAGCGTTCCATGGAGGAGGTGCAGGCAGGATGAGCCATCTGGCAAAGGATATGACGCCCAGCGTCACTTGGAAAGAGATCACCCCCGGCTGCAATATTTTTGAGGGCGGCACATCCCAGGTCGTGGAGACCGGCGACTGGCGCACCATAAAGCCTGTCATTGACTGGGCGAAGTGTAAGCAATGCCTGCTGTGCGCCCCGGTCTGCCCGGATATGTCCATCCCCGTGAACAAGGAAGGCAAGCGGGAGGATTTTGACTATTTCTTCTGCAAAGGCTGCGGGATCTGCGCGAACGCCTGCCCCTTCGGGGCCATCACCATGGTCAGGGATGAAAAGTAAGGAGGGGAAACGACAATGGGAATCAGAGAAAGACTTTCCGGCAATGAGGCCGTCGCCTATGCCATGAAACAGATTAATCCCGATGTGATGGGCGCCTATCCCATCACCCCGTCTACGGAGATCCCCCAGTATTTCTCCGCCTATGTGGATAATGGGGAGGTAGACACAGAGTTTATCGCCGTGGAGAGCGAGCACAGCGCCATGTCCGCCTGCATCGGCGCCCAGGCCGCCGGCTGCCGCGCCGTCAGCGCCACCAGTTCCTGCGGGCTGTGCTACATGACCGAAATGCTGTACGTGGCGGCCTCCGACCGTCTGCCCATCACCCTGGCAGTCTCCTGCCGCGCCCTGAGCGGCCCTATCAACATCAACAACGACCATTCCGACGCCATGGGTGTGCGGGACGCCGGCTGGCTGATGCTCTTTGCCGAGACCAACCAGGAGGTCTATGATAATTACCTCCAGGCCATGCGCATCGGCGAAGCCGTGGGCCTGCCCATCATGATCTGTCAGGACGGCTTCATCACCTCCCATGCCATCGAGAACATCGAGCTGGTGGAGACAGAGAAGGTCCGGGAGTTTGTGGGCGAGTACAAGCCGCAGCACTGCCTGCTCAACAAGGACGAGCCAATGGCAGTGGGCGCTTACGCCACCCCCGTTTATTACATGGAGGCCAAGCGTCAGCAGGCCCAGGCGATGATGGACGCCAAGGAGGTCATCAAGAGAGTCGGCGCCGAATTTGCCGCCATGACTGGCCGGCAGTACGGCCTGATCGAGAAGTACATGATGGATGACGCCGAGATGGCCATTATCATCATCGGCTCCTCCGCGGGTACCGCCAAGCAGGCCATTTTGGAACTGCGCGCTCAGGGCAAAAAGGCGGGCCTCATCAAAATCCGCTCTTTCCGTCCGTTCCCCGCCGAGGCGATCGCCGAGGCGCTGAAGGATGTGAAGGCTTTCGCCGCCATGGACAAGGATGACAGCTTCAACGCCCACTGCGGCCCCATTTTCGCAGAAACCGCCGCCGCCCTCTATGCCGCCGGCGTCAGCGCGCCCAAGGGCATCAATTATATCTACGGTCTGGGCGGCCGCGACGTGCGGGTAGAGAGTATCCAACACGTGTTCGCGGAACTGGAGAAGATCTCCGGTTCCGGCGATACCGGCGATACCTACCGCTATCTGGACGTTCGGGAATAAGGAGGGAAAACTGTCATGGCATATAGTCTGAAAGAAAATCTGATGAAAGAGGAGCGCCTGTCCGGCGGCCACAGAATGTGCGCGGGCTGCGGCTCTCCCATTGCCGTCCGTACGGTGCTGCGTGCCCTGAACCCGGAGGACAAGGCGGTGGTGTGCTCCGCCACATCCTGCCTGGAGGTCTCCACCTTCATGTATCCCTACACAGCGTGGAAGGACAGCTTCATCCACAACGCCTTTGAGAACGCGGCGGCCACCATCTCCGGTGTGGAGACGGCTTACCGCGCTATGAAAAAGCGCGGTAAGCTGGACGAAACGTGGAAGTTCATCGCCTTCAGCGGCGACGGCGGCACATACGATATCGGGTTTCAAAGTCTGTCCGGCGCCATGGAACGGGGCCACGACATGGTGTATGTGTGCTACGACAACGAGGCGTACATGAACACCGGCATCCAGCGGTCCAGCTCAACGCCCCGCTTTGCCGACACCACCACTACCCCTCAGGGAAGTGTGATCCCCGGCAAGATGCAGCAGAAGAAAAACCTGACCAGGATCATGGCGGCCCACGGAATCCCCTACGCGGCCCAGACCACGTTCACCGGCAATTTCAAGGATATCAGCGAAAAAGCCTATAAGGCCATCTACGCCCCTGGCGCGGCCTTCCTGAACGTGATGGCTCCCTGCCCCCGCGGCTGGCGCTATCCCAGTGAAAAGCTGATGGAGATCACCAGGATGGCGGTGGAAACCTGCGTATGGCCGCTGTATGAGGTGGTCGAGGGCAAGTACATCCTCAGCTACAAGCCGAAGAACAAGCTGCCGGTGGAGGAATACCTGAAGATGCAGGGCCGTTTCGCCCACATGTTCAAGCCCGGCAACGAGTGGACGCTCGAAGCCGCGCAGCAATACGTCGACGAGCAGTGGGAGAAGCTACTCGAACGCTGCGAAAACGCATAAAAGAAATAAATGCAAAAGCCGTTTCGCGCCTTTTGAGGTACGAAACGGCTTTTGTGTGCTCGCGCGATAGCGCGCATAAATCAGAAGTGGACGGCAAGCCGCTCGCTTCATCAAAAGCCCAGCTCTGCCGGGCTTTTGATACCAGTGCGAAGCAAAGTTTCGCGCGTCGGAACTTTGCGCAGTTTGGGCGGCGTCCGCGCGCTGCGCGGCGCTGCCCTTCGCACCGAAAACGTGTTTTCGGGCGAGCATCAGTCATGCGGCCGCCGATAAAAATTGCCTGCCACCTGATCGGTTTTCAGGATGTTGACAAAGGCATGCGGGTCAATCTCACGCGCAGCGCGCGCCACCTCTTTTACCTGATCGCTGGCGATCACCGAATAAATCAGATCGCGCTCTTCTCCGTTGTACAGGCCGGTGCCATGGAACAGCGTCGCGCCGTGGTGCGTGGTATCCTTGATGTGCTCGTAGATATCCTGCGCACGGTTGGAAATGATAAACAGCGTGTTGCGCTTGAAACGCTGGTCAAGCATATTGACAACCTGCGTCGAAGCAAACTGAAATATGATCGAATAGAGCGCCTTGTCCCAGCCGAACAGCGCGCCTGCAACCACAAGCATCAGGCAGTTGCCGATGAAAATATAGTTCCATGCATCCACGTTCAGCCGCTCACTAAGGGCAACCGCAATAAAGTCGGTGCCGCCACTGGTCGCGCGGCCAAGCAGGCACAGGCTGATAGACAGGCCGCTGAAAATACCGCCGAAGATGGAGACGAGCAGCACATCGTCCGTCAGCGGCATGGAGGGGATGATATCGGTCAGCACGCTCGTCAGCGCAATCATCAGACAGGAATAGATCGTAAACCGTTTGCCGATCAGCCGGTAGCTGACCACCGCAGGCACAGCGTTGAGCAACAGGTTAATCGCAGTAAACGGCAGCGCGATACCTGCAAACTGCTGCGCGCTGCGCTGGATGAGCAGGGTCAGGCCGTTAAACCCGCCGGGGAACAGGCCGCCTGCATCGACAAAACTCTTGATATTGACCGCCATGACGACCGAAGCCAGCACGATCAGGAACAGACGGCGCGCCTGTCCGGCGAGCGGCGGCTCCCAGCCTGCGGCCGGATGGCTGTTAACGGATGACGGTTGCTTGTTCATCGCGATCCCCCTTTTCGCCTTAGCTTGGACAGCTTACGCTTATTTTATCACAACGACGCGCCGAAGTTAACCGACTTCTGCGCGCCGTTGCGAAAAATTATATGCGGTGATCCGTCAGCCCTGCGGCGGCTGGCCATCCTGCGGGGGGATGGGCGGCTGTTGCGGCTGCACCGGGGGCGTAGGCGGCTGCGGTGCCCGATTCTGCGGCTGTGCCGGCGGGACGGGCGGCTGCTGCGGCAGCGGCCCCATCTTCCGGTTGATCTCCTGCGTATTGCGGCACAATACCAGCAGCAGAAGGGCAAATTCATAGGTGATGCGCGCGACGATATTACCGCCAACGAACAGCAGCAGTGCAAGGAAGAAGTGCGTAAACAACAAAATCAAGCTGTAAACGCCCAGCGCGACCACAGTGATGCAGTACAGCGCGCGCAGCAGCGCCTCCGTGAAGAAATGCCGGAAGTTCAGGATATCGTGCAGGTGGGCAAGCGCGCCCGCATAGCGGTTTGGCTGGCGCACAAACAGGAAGTAGAGTGCGAGGCCACCTGTCACGATGACAATCAGCGCAAGGATAGGCAGCGCGACCGTGAAAAACGGGGAATAGGTATAGGTCTGCGTATACATATAGGGATAGCTGGACATGGGTTCCTCCTGATAAACTCTGGACTGCGCCGCAAGCCTTCTTTATGGACGAATGCGGCACTTTCCTTGTAGTTTTTGTGTATTGAGTGTAACATATCTGGGAAAATGTTGCAAGTTAATTCAAAATGATGTACCCTATTAGGGAGAACGCAAAAACGGAGAGGGATTGCATGAAGATTTTGCACACCACACCCGCGCAGGACGGGTATTTTATGCCGGCGGAGTTCGCCCCGCACGAGGGCTGCTTGATGATCTGGCCCGAGCGCGCGGACTCATGGCAATATGGCGCATATGCCGCGCGGCGCGCCTTTCTCAAGGTGATCGAGGCCATTTCCGAAAGCGAAAAGATGACCGTGCTCTGCTCAGAAGCGCAGTACGACAACGCCCGCGCCCAGTTGCCGGAGCGCGTGCGGCTGGTCGTGATGGAAACCGACGACGCTTGGGCGCGCGATGTAGGGCCGACGTTCGTCGTCGACGGCAAGGGCGGCCGCCGCGGCATCGACTGGGGCTTTAACGCATGGGGCGGCGACGTGGACGGCCTGTATCCCAGCTGGGAGCGCGACAACCGCGTCGCGCGCAAGTTCTGCGACCTGCTGGAAAACGACTGCTACAACAAGCGGGACTTTATCTGCGAGGGCGGCTCAATCCACGTCGACGGCGAGGGCACCGCGCTCGTCACCGAGGCATGCCTGTTGTCCGCCGGGCGCAACCCGGACTTGTCCCGTAAGCAGATCGAGCAGGTGCTGTGCGATTATCTGGGCGTTTCCAAGGTGATCTGGCTGCCGCGCGGCATCTATAACGACGAAACCAACGAACACGTCGACAATGTGAGCGCGTTTGTCGCGCCCGGTGAGGTCGTACTGGCGTGGACGGACGACCAAACCGACCCGCAATACGAGCTGTCCGCGGCGAGCCTTGCCGCGCTGGAAGCCGCAACCGACGCGAAGGGGCGCAAGCTCCGCGTACACAAGCTGCCGCTACCCGCGCCCGTCACCATCACGGCGGAGGAGTGCGAAGGGCTTGACCTGTGCGACGGCGAGCCAACGCGCACACCGGGCGAACGGCTGGCGGCAAGCTATGTCAATTTCTATATCGCAAACGGTGCGGTAGTCATGCCCGCCTTTGGCGACCCGATGGACGAAAAAGCGCAGGAAATCCTGCAAACGCTGTTCCCGACGCGCAAAGTGATTGCCATCCCCGCGCGCGATATCCTGATCGGCGGCGGCAACATCCACTGCATCACACAGCAGATCCCAAAAGCATAAGGAGAGGACAAGATGAGCAAAGTAACGGTAGCGGCCATCCAGATGCCCTACGGGCTGGAAACCGCGGTGGAAAAGGTACGCGAGGCGGCCGCGCAGGGCGCACAAATCATTTTGCTGCCCGAGCTGTTTGAAAACTGGTATTTCTGCCAGGAAAAAAACTATGAAAACTACCATCTGGCAACGACGCTTGAGGAAAATCCGGCGATCAGCGTGCTGCGCACGGTTGCGCACGATTTCCACGTCGTGCTGCCGGTCAGCTACTATGAACGCGTGGGAAACACAACGTTCAATACGGTAGCCATCATCGACGCGGACGGCACCATCCTCGGCCAGTACCGCAAAACCCACATCCCGGACGACCATTTCTATCAGGAAAAGTTCTATTTTACGCCCGGCGACACCGGTTTCCGCGTGTGGGATACGGCCTATGCGAAAATCGGTGTGGGCATCTGCTGGGACCAGTGGTTCCCGGAGTCCGCGCGCTGCATGGCGCTGATGGGGGCGGAACTGCTGTTCTACCCGACGGCTATCGGCTCCGAGCCGATTTTGGACTGCGACTCGATGCCGCACTGGCGGCGCTGCATGCAGGGGCATGCGGCGGCGAACATCATGCCGCTCGTCGCGGCCAACCGCATTGGCACCGAAGTGGTCACGCCCTCGCCGGATAACCAGAACCAGACTTCCAGCCTGACCTTCTACGGCTCGTCCTTCATCGCAGACGAGACCGGCGCGCTGGTTGAGCAGGCCGGGCGTGACGCGGACGAAATCCTGACGCACACCTTTGATCTGGACGCCATCCGTGAATTGCGCCGCAGCTGGGGCGTGTTCCGCGACCGGCGGCCGGAGATGTACGGCGCAATGGGGCATTTTGGCTGAAAAAGCGCCGTGCTTGCACCTTTGGCGCGATAACCTTTGCATAAACAAACCCGCGGGCAGCGCAATGCGTTGCCCGCGGGTTTTCAGTTTGTGTCATTTTCCGGTGAGTCGGCCATATTAGATAAAGCATAGCGAATACATTCATTGATAAATGCATTGCGGCTCATGTCATATTTATTGGCGGCAGCTTCCACCTGTGCAAGTAGTTCTGTATCTAATCGGATAGAAACCTGCTCGGTTCGATATGGCTTCGGAATAAAATTCCCCATTTTAATGCACCACCTCTTGCAAAGAGTGTAGTTTATATTGTATCCTAATTATATGGTTTAAAATAAACCACATAACACAACACAACGAGGTGGGAACATGGCAGAATTTTGTTTGGACTGTTTCAACAAGCTGAATGACACCAACTACACAAAATGGGACGTAAAGTTATCATGGGGGCGGGACTTTTGTGAGGAATGCTGCGAATTCAAGCATGTGGTGGTGGTAATACGCGACCACCGCTCATTTTTGCACTGGTTCTTCCGTCACTGACCCGCAAAAAAAGACCGGCATAGCCGGTCTTTTTTGTTATGATTCCTGCCTTGCCTGCTCAATTTCCGCAAGCAGGTGTTTTTGCGTATCGTCAAACAATAAACGCTTATTGTGTGCGAAATACGCTTCGCTCCCGAAGTTCTGGATAAACCACGAGGTAAAGTAATTCGCGGTTAGCTCGGTGGCGAACAGCACCATCTCCTGACTGTCCCCCAGCGCTTCGTCGAGGAAAGCAAACGCGTTTGCCAGTGCGCGGTCGGTTTGGTCGGCCGCGTCCGCGCGCGCCTGCACGTCGGACTGGAATTTCTCCTTGAGATAGTCGAACGCGCGCCCAGTCGGGATTTTTTCCAGCGATAAGCCCTGCCGCATCGCGTCCAGCCGTTCGACTTCGCGCGCGGCGATAAACAGCGCGTCACGGTCGGTCGAGCCAGCCGCCCGGCGGCGGGACAGCGCGGCACGCTTGTCGTCCAGTAACGTGCCGATGGTCTTTTCGCCCTCGCGGATGTGGATCAAATCCTGATGCAGTGCGTCGGTCAGGCCGTCCAGACGGTAAACATTGCGCGCACTGTCAGCCAGCCGTGCAAGCAGCAGGCCGAGCACGCCCAGCTTTTCGTCAAACGGTGCGCCGGACAGCTCGGAGGCGCGCACGCGCTCCCAAGTGCCGTCAAGAATTTCCTCGACGCGGTAAACGCGCTTATATTTGTCATATAATTGCAGGTAGTTGGCAAAATCGCTTGCTACGCGCGGCAGCTGCAAGTATTGCTCGACCACCTGCCGATCTACCGGCAGGCCGAGGGATTCATACACCTGCATCAGCTCGGACAAGTCCTCCCAGCCGCGCGCGGTGACAAATTGCAGGCCGTCCGCAGTTGCCTCCACGCGATAGAAGTGATCACGCCGGATTTCCAGATAGGACAAAATCGCGCCGTGGATGCCACGCCGGTAAGCGTATTCCTTCCATACCGCGAAGTCCTCCTCCACGTCGATGCGCTTGACGCGGTCGAGCGTGACGACATCAAACTCGCGCACAGATTTGTTGTATTCGGGCGGGTTGCCCGCGGCGACCACCACCCAGCCCGCCGGCAGCTGCTGATTGCCGAAGGTTTTGCACTGCAAAAATTGCAGCATCATTGGCGTGAGCGTTTCAGAAATGCAGTTGATCTCATCGAGGAACAGGATGCCCTCGGCGACGCCTGTGCGCTCGATCTCACGGTAGACCGAGGCGATGATCTCGCTCATCGTGTAGGCCGTAACCGCATATTCCTGCCCGCCGAACTTCTCATGTTCGATGTAGGGCAGGCCGAGCGCGGACTGGCGTGTGTGATGTGTCAAAGTGTAGGACACCAGCCCCACGCCGGTTTCCTCCGCGATCTGCTCCATGATCTGCGTTTTGCCGATGCCCGGCGGGCCCATCAACAGGATGGGGCGCTGCCGGATAGGCGGGATGCGGTACGCACCGAACTCATCGCGCGCGAGATAGGCGCGCAGCGCGTTTTTGATCTCGTTTTTGGCTCGTTTGATATGCATATAAAACCTCCGGTTTCCACGTTGGAAACGTGTGTTTCGCTGTATTCGTTATCCTCGCACGATTTCATCCTCACGCAGCACGGCGCGAATCGCCCACGGCGGGACGTTGTCGGGATACGCGCCGCCCTCGAGCATCACAAAAGCAGCATCATACTTCGGGCGCTTTTTGGGGTAGATGCCCAGCCCATCGGTGAAGTAAAGCAGCCCGCGCAGATGATGAAATGCGCCTTCGCTCACCAGCCGGTCGACATACTCAAAGACCGGCCGGAAGTCGGTCGCGGACTGGCCAATCAATTCAAAATGCGCCATATAATCAGCCAAATCGTGCGCGTTCGTGATGCGCTTGTCCGCGCGGATCTGGTCGTCGCACTGGATAATGCGCAGATTGATATGCCGGAAAAAGCTCTCGCTGTCCTGCAATAATTCATAGGTACGTGTCAGGAAACTGCGCACCAGTTCGCCCGAAGTGGACATGGAAGTGTCAATTGCAATGACGAAATCCTCAATTTTGCGCACCTCGCGCGTTTCGAGCGGCTCGATGAGCGGCATGTTGCCGAAGTGTCGCAGGCCGTAGGCATAATAGCCGTAATCGAACGAATCCGCATCCACCGCAACCTCTTCGCGCAGGGCGGCGAACCGCCGCAGGAAGGCGCGGTAGTCGGTCGTGTGCCGGGTGGCGACGGACAACTGCTCGCGCACGGCCTCGCCGCCCATCGCCTGATTGGAGAATACGGTCTCCATCGCGGTCTGGGTGCGCTCGGCTCGCTGCTGCCACTGCCGGTCCTGCTCGTCGTCACCCTCCTCCGGCCAGAGTGTGTGCTCGTCGACCGCGAACACGCGTGCGAGCGTGGCGCAGTCGTAAGAATTCAGACGGTCACGCCGAAATTGGCGGTAGACCGCCTCAGCGGTCAGTACGGGCATTTCCGCGCGCAGGCTGCGGTACAGGTTCTGCCGCCGCACGGATGGACGCTCTGCCTGCAAGCAGCGGTAATCCAGCGTGTCTAAAATGCTTTCGACTGCCACGTCGCAGGCCAAGTCCCACAAATCACGGTCGCGGCCGCGTGTTTTAGCCGGATGGCGCAGCAGGCAGTGGAACACGCTGTGCAGATAGGCGCGGTTGACGCGCGCACGGTCGCGCTCCAACTGCTGTGCAAGCCACGCGCCGTTAAAATACAAGCTCTTCGCGTCGGTTGCAAGGGTAGCGGTGTCAAACCCGTCCAAGACGGCAAGCGCAGACAGCGCTGCATCCAGAAAAGGCAGGCTCATATATAATTCCGTGCGGGCGGAGAACAAAATCTCGCGCCCAAGGGCGTTCCAGCGTTCGCTTTGGGGCATGGAAAGGCTCCTTTACAGGTCGAAGGTCTTGGCGCGGCCTTTGGCGGCGGCCTTGCCAGTCGCAGCGAGCAGCACGGACAGTGCCGCAGTCTGCTCCTTTTCGCGGGC
>OEQS01000132.1_pt1 | contig 11821 bp, 9 predicted proteins | sample 1539731 | NCBI WGS metagenome assembly OEQS01 (sample SAMEA3891890, study PRJEB23780) | metagenome | biome: terrestrial biome; feature: animal house; material: Caecal content | place: Italy | collected 2015-05-05 | reverse complement strand
GGCTGTGCCCTGCCCCTTGGCTGCATGAGGTAAGCCCGGGGGAAAAGAGCTGCCAAATGAAGTGTCAAACAGTCATGCCCAAAAGAGCTGCTGAAAATCTCCGTATCGGAGGTTTTCAGCAGCTTTGAGAGAGCTTTTTGGAAAACTCAGCTCTCCATGTGCTTGCCCAAAAAGGCGGCGATGGTCTGGGCCAGCTTGTACTCCGTTTCGCCGGTGACCAGGGGCTCCCCGTCCTCCACGAAGAGCACCAGCCCCAGCACATCCCCCTCGGAGATGATGGGGGCCGCCACGGAGGCGGTATACTTCTCCCCGGAGTCTGTGACGAACACCTGCCGCTCCCCGGCGGCGTGCTGGTAGATCTTTCGGTCCTCCATGATCTGCTCCAGCTGGGGGCTGATGCGCTTGCCCATCAGCTCCCGCTTGCCGCCGCCGGCCACGGCGATGATGGCATCCCGGTCGGTGACGGCGGTGATGGCGCCGCAGCTCTTGGACAGTGTTTCGCAAAATTGAGCGGCGAACTCATCCAATCCGCCCATCAGGGAATACTTTTTGAAGATCACCTCGCCGTCCCGGCTGGTGTAAATCTCCAGGGGGTCGCCGTCACTGATAACATTGGCATGGAACACCTTGTCCGGCCGCTTATTTGCGCTCTGGACGATGGTGACAGGTGAGATATGCTCCATGCCTCCCTTAAAATTTATGCGGCCCTCCCCGGCTGGAGCCATGGCGGCCACAGTCTCCGGCGACTGAGCAGCCAGCGTCCCGGAGCGGAGAATGGCGTCCACATCCGCCTGGAGCTGGATCTCCAGGTGATCCTCGTACACCTGGATCTTCCGGATGATCAGCTCCAGATCGTTGCGCTCCAGGGTGTCCTTGCGGAGAATGTCCCCAAAGACTTCCATGGCGGTGCGTGCCGCCCGGTTCACCTGGATGATGGTGTTCCGTTTGTCCGAGAGCATCTCGATCTGGTGGCGGATGCCCTCGATCTTTTTCTGAAGGTCGGCCTCCAGTTCGTCATAGGTCTCCGACAGAAGTTCCTCCTGCTCCGGGTGCTTCATGAGATCCCGGATGCGCTGGCGCTTGGTGACCTTCAGCTCCTCCTGGAGGTCGGAGAGCACCTCCGCCAGGCGGTCGGCGCTCTGCTCCGTCTCCGCCACATCCTCCTGCTCCCGGGCCAAGTCCTCATTGAGGCGCTGGAGCATATCAGAGGAGTGGTCCATCACCTGCTGGACATAGCTTTTCAGCAACTCGTCCAGCTTGTCCACCCGGATGTGGTGGGAGGTACATCCCGACCGTCCCCGGCGGTGATAGGTGCCACAGGTGTAGGCGTTTTTCAAGTCCTTGCGGCTCATGGCAAACATGGGACTGCCGCAATCACCACAGAAGAGAAACCCGGAGTACACATTGTCGTACTTTTTCACTCCCCGGTAGTTGGAGGTGGTACGCTTTTCCCGCAGGGCCCGGGTGGTGGCGAAGGTGCGGTAGTCGATGATGGCCTGGTGGTGGTTTTCAATGACGATCTGCTCGTCCTCGTCCCGGAGGATGTCCTTGCCGTTGATCTTCTTCCGGGTGTACTTCCCCTGGCGCAGGGTGCCGATGTAGAAGTCGTTGTCCAGGATGCCCTGCACCGTCACAATGGCCCAGTCCCGCTTGACCGTCCGATTGTACTCCTTTCCGGCGGCCTCCTTCCGGTCCCGCTCTGCCATGCGGGGGGTTGGGATGCCCTGGTCAGTGAGGTAGTTGGCGATTTTCTTGTAGCCCCAGCCCTCCTCGTTATAGAGGCGAAAGATGGTGCGGACGATATCCGCTTCGGTGGGGACGATCTCAAACTCCTGCCGCTGGTTGATGATGTAGCCGTAGGGCGCGGCGCAGATCCATTTTCCGTCGGCCTGCCGCCGCTTGATGACATTGCGTACCTTTTTGCTGGTGTCGGTGACGGGCATCTCGTTGATGAGGAACTGGAACTGGATCTTCAGCCAGTCGTCGTCGTTGGGGAAGTCGATACCGTCCCCGATGGAGATGATCCGCACCCCGGCGTCCCGCAGGTCCTCCAGCTCCACCAGCCCCCGGCTGTTGCGCCGGGAGAAGCGGGAGAAGTCCTTCACCACCAGGATGTCGTACTGGTGGGACATGAGACCCCGCCGCATGGCCTGGTAGCCCTCCCGCTGCTCGAAGGTGTAGCCGGAGCGGTCCCGGTCCTCGTAGAAGGTAAGGGTGCTGCCGGGAAATTTCTGCTTTACAAAATCCTCGATGATGGCCTTCTGGTTTTCAATGGAGATGTTTTTCTGATCCAGCTCATCGTCCACCGAGATACGGGTGTATCCGGCAATATCAAAGGTCTCGATCACGGGTTGCCGCCCCCTTTCAAGTACCGCTCCATAGCCCGGTCAAACTCGGAGATGTAGTCAGCATCCTGTTTCTTTCGGAATTGGGCATAGATGTCGCTGACCTTCTTCACCGCCGCCTCCCGGGAGATATGCCCCTTGCCCTCCAGCACCTTGCGCCGGTTGTTGGTGAGGAAGCGGTCTGTCTCGCGGAGCCAGTCCTCCATGCTCATAAGCTGCTCGTCCTCTGCCATCAGCTCGGCGTAGTCGATGAACATGGTCACCAGACGGTTGAGCCGGGACAGCTCCTTCTCGTTGAGATAGTTTTTTGCCACCAGAGTATCGCTTTTCAGAATTTTTCCGTCCGGTGCGCCCTTCCAGGTGGTCAGGCCCATGGTGGGGCTGTCCAGAGTAGCCCGTTCCGAAATCAGCTCCGCCGCCGTCTTGCCGGTGACGGCAAAGTGCAGCTTGTTCTGTACGAAGGCATAGAAGGCTTTCGTGGTTTCGCTGTTCTTGTCGTAGTCATAGCTGCACTGCTCAAACACATCGGCGATCTTCTGATAGGCTCGGCGCTCGCTGGCCCGGATCTCCCGGATGCGCTCCAGCAGCTCGTCGAAGTAGTCCCGGCCGAAGGGCTTGCCGTTTTTCAGCATGTCGTCGTTGAGGACAAAGCCCTTGGTGATGTACTCTTTCAGTGTCTTGGTCGCCCACTGGCGGAACCGGGTGGCCTTTTTGGAGTTCACCCGGTAGCCCACGGCGATGATGGCATCCAGGTTGTAGTGCTCCAGGATGCGGCGAACCCGCCGGGAACCCTCCTCCTGAACTGTTTCCATTTTGGAAACGGTTGCGTCTCGGGTGAGTTCCTCCTCCTCATAGATGTTTTGCAAGTGCTTGGAGATGGCGGGAACATTCACATCGAACAGCGCCGCCATTGCCTTTTGCGTCAGCCAGAAGGTCTCGTCCCGAAATACAACACTGACAAACTCCTTCTCGCCGTCATTGTTGTAGAGCAGGATCTCACCCTGCTGCATGGGCGTTTGATCCATAGTATCCCCCTTTCAACAATATGGTTTATTTTCATTCTTCTATTTACAGATAACATTGTATATTGGTTTTTCAAAAATTGCAAGCGGAAAATAAAAAACAGGGGGAGGCAATTTTTCGCTGCCTCCCCCGATCGGTTACATGGTCATCGCCTGTTGCTCCTGCTTTTGCGCCAGCACTTCCTTCTCCGCCTGTCGCCGCCGGTTATAGAGCAGCAGATCCCGGGTCTGCTGGTACAGGTCTGCCTCTCCGGACAGGAAGACCGCCACCAGATAGTTCTGTGCCTTGTACTGCTGGTAGAGCGGCTTCAGCGATTCCCGGAATGCCGCGTCCTCTTTTTCCTCTCTGGGCAACCAGAGCTCTACGATCTTGTTTTGTTCCCTTACTTCCATGCGCAATGGGCTGTCATCTCCTCTCCAGTATTTTCCTCTTTGCGGAGGAAAAATATTCACATGGTCTGCTGCCAAGTCTGTTCTTCTTCGTGATCGTCCTCGGCATGGCCTTGGGCGATTTTCTTTTGCTGCTTCTTACGGAGCGTCTTCCTGTCTGTATGCGGATGTGTGGTGGTAGCGTCCATCACGGGAGCAGACCCCTGGTCGCGCTCCAGAGCGTGTCCAAGCTGGACCACACCACCCACAGCACCAGCCCAGTCAGCGCCAGGGCCGCCAGTCCCAACAGCAGACTGGTCCATGGAATGTCCGGCAGACTCAGTCTGGGCAGTCTGATGCTGGGCAGAGAAAAACGCTTCTCGTTCCGCTTCCCAGCCTGTTCGCTCATCTGCTCCAGATGCTTCACCGCTTTCAGCAGTTCGCCCATCTGCGTCCGAGTCGGAAACTGCGCCAGCAGTTCGCTGATCTTCTTCAGATAGCCAGTCTGTCTCTCGGTGTGGTACCCCAGTGTGTAGAGGCTGCTCAGCAGTTCCTCCCACTCCGCTTTCGTAGGATGGTCTTCGGGAGGCGGTGTCAGCTCCTGCGCCGGAAGCTGCGGTGTGGCCTGTGCCATCTGCGCAGGTCGGTTCTTCTCCAACAGCTCGTCCATAGATAATTTCTTCTCTGATCCTGAATTCATATTCCATATTCTCCTTCAGATATTTGTCCCCGAACAGCAGGCGGTCACGGCACTGCCAGCCGCTGGGTGTGGTGTAGGTGATGTTCCGCCGGGAGGTTTCCCAGCGTACCTTGTAGCCCTCGCTCTCCATCAGCGCAATGAACTCCTCACGGTTAGAGGCGTGGCGCATACAGTCGTTGATGATATTCATGAGCTGCAGTTTTTTGCTCTGGCCACGGGCTGCGGTGTGATACTCGCCGATGGACATCGTCTTGGTCTTCTCTTTCTTGTTCGCGGGGTTGAACACAGGGAGAGAAAACTCCGTGCAGACTTGATCGTTGCGCTGCCGCAGTTCCTGGAGCTGCTCCTTTGCGATGTGCAGTTTCTTTCCCGTATCGAAGTTGACGGAGTTGATGAGAAAGTGGGAATGAATGTGTTCCCGGTCTGTGTGGGTGCAGACCAGAACTTCATAGCCCTCATAGTACTCAGCCAGCTTCAATGCCGCTGCATGAGCGGTGACCGGATCAACCGCTTCGCCTTTTGGGAAACTCTGCACCATGTGGTAGAACAGCACACCGTCGGTTTTGTGATGCAGCCGCTTGGTAGTCATGAAGTCCGCATAGACAGATTCCGGCTGGCAGTTGATGCCTGTGACCAACTGTTGACCGTCACACTCGGTTTTCTTGTTCTGCATGGTGTACCGCATCACGGCTCCCATGCATCCGGTGGTCTGTCCTCGCTTGTAGTTAGTGAAGCTGATGATCGCCATTTTTCACCACCGCTTTCGTTCCAGAATCAACCGGACAGCGGCGCAGAGTTCAGAGAATGCCTGGCGTACGCTGTCCAGATTGACTACCGTGATGCGTCCCATATGTGCCAGGGTGACGAGTTGATTCAGATTTCTGCCGATTGACTTCAGCTCCTTGAGCACTTCTTTCAGTCCATCGACGACCACAACCTGCTTTCCCAGACAGCAGGCCGTCACATAGTCGCTCATGGACATTCCGGAGCGTTTCGCCAATTCCTTGATGGCCTCCCGGTCTGCGGATGCCATCCGGGTACTGAACTTGATATCTTTTTTCATGTCGTTTCCTCCAGTCTTTCATAAAAATGGGGTGTGGGGCAGCGCCCCGCAAACAAGCGGAAGGCGGGCGGCGGCTTTGCCGGTGACCAGACAAACGCGATGCTGGCCACCTCCAAGGAGGTGATTCTCCCGCGCCGAACACCCGCGCTCCTCCTTCGGCCACAAGCGGCCCAACACGGCGTTTCTTTTGCCTTGCGGGAGTTACTCGCCGCACCCAGAAACCGCCCGCAAATCGCCGCACAGCGCCTCGACAGGGTCGATAGGGACGATTTCTCCGGCACCCTCCAAATCGACACTATCGGCACGATTCAGCTCGATCACACGCTTGCCGTTGCTTCGGCGGACCACTGCAGCAATTCCGTTCTTCCTTAGGGCCTCAACGCTTTGCAGGATCAGCCTTGAAATCTTTTTGGGCGTTACCCCTTCGATTCTGTCAGGGTCGATCTTTTCGGAGAGTTCCGTGGGAGTGCCGATAAATATTGTTCTGGTGCTCATAAATGCAGAGAGGAGAACGACGATCCGATCCTCACGCAGCACGGGCTCATCTCTGCTGTCCGAAACCAGCTCCCACACATTTTCCTCGCCGCGTCGGAGCTCCAGTTCCCGGTATTCGATGTCCCGGCCCACGCAGGTCAGTCTGGCCCTGCCGCTGCCCCGCTTTTCTTCCACCAGCGTGAAGCTGGAATCCACCGCGCCGCTGATGGCGGTGGTGCCAGAGATCCGATGGAACACATCTTCCGCCTTTTCTTTCCGCAGATGGTGGATGAGCAGGATGGCAATGCCGTGCTTGTCCGCCAGCCGCTTGAGCACAGACAGATCCCGGTAGTCATTGGCGTAGGTGGCGTCGTGGATCGGACGGACCATCTGCAGGGTGTCAATGATGACCAGCACTGTGTCGGGGTGTGCGGCGACAAATGCGTCCACCTGTTCCCCCAGTCCCTGACCGATGAGGGCGCACTCCGTGCAGAAGTGGACGCTGTCTGGTGCGTCCTCTGTGATTTCAAAGAGTCGATTCTGGATGCGGAGGACGGAATCCTCCAGACAGAGATAGAGGGTGGTGCCCTGCTTGGTGGTCATGTTCCAGACCGGTTCTCCCTTGGCAACTGTCACCGCCAGCCATAGAGCAAGCCAGGACTTGCCCACCTTTGGTGAACCAGCCAGGATGTGCAGACCCTGAGAGATCAGGGTGTCCACCACAAAATTGGGCGGCTCCAGCGGACGATCCATCAGGGTTCTGCCGTCCACTGTGATCAGGGGATGGTTCATTTTGTTGTTCATGTTTGGTACCTCCATTTCAAGAATTTGAATACAAAAAGCTCCCACCTCAAAAGAAGTGGGAGTAGTATTCATTTTGATTTTGAAATGGTCTGTGGTAGAATAGAGCAAACGGAGGTGAGCCAATGACGACCTATCAGATCTACGAACTCTCTGCCCGGGCGGTGATGAGCTATGCCGCGGAGCAAAACGGTATCTACACCTTTGCTCTGAACCGCAGTGCCACCGAGCACTGCAAGGTACCGGGTGCCAGGCACGAGCAGGACAGCTGCGCCATGTTCCATCAGCTGATGTACCAACTCCACGGGGAGGGCTGGCGGGAGCGTAGCGATGAGAAAGTCACAGCGATTTCCGATGTGCTGTTCTATATGGACTTCGCCGGGATCTTTGACCGGCGTGGAACCGGAAGGACGCAGCAGGCCCGCCGGGAGAAGGCCAGAGACATGTTCCGCCCCGAGGGGATCACTCTGGACTTCGGCAGCGGCCCACACCGCTATGTGGCCTTTGAGCGCTCCGCCAGTATGAGCCGTCAATCTCGTCTCTCCTTTATCCGGGCGGATCTGTATGAGCCTATGCGCCAGCGGATCATGCTGAATATGGAACTGGGCCGATGCCAACTCAGTAAACTCTACGCCTACAACGGTCTCATGTTCTCCAGCGGAACCCGGGTAGACGGCATCCGCATTGACAAACCTCACCGGGTCATCGTCATAGACAATCCAACCAAGAGAGTGGAGCGAACCCCTGTCATCACCCTGCGGGAAGACAGAGAGCCGGGAACCTTCTACCGGGCAGATACACTGGAAGATCTGGACATCACCTGCTTTGACGGTGTGGGCCTCATCTCCAAAGAGTACGCCCAGGTGGTGGACAAGGCCTGTTGCAGTAGCCACACCCACACCTCCTTCCAGATCCGGATGCCCTACATCAAGGGGATGCTCCATCAGGTGGATTTCAAGGACTTTTTGAAGCGCAGCGGCACCCAGACCATCGTGGACATCTGGGGCAAGGCGCACCCTGTCCGCAGTGTGGACATCATCCTCACCCGCAGTCAGTTCAAGGCATACGGCTGGCTGCGGGAGAACGGTATGACCTGGGAGGACTATTGGGACGCTTTTCGGGACTACAACCACGCCCTGTACATCACCAACCTGAGTAAGACCGAGCCAGAGAAGCTGGTAGAGCTCAACTACCAGTTTCTCTCCACCCTCTCCATCCAGCCGGAGGAGTTTCGCCCCGCCGACCTGCCGGAAGGCTGGAGCCACAGCCCGGAGGACGATCCCCGGCAATGGCTGACCAAGTCCACCGAGACGGCCTACTATAACTTTCGTGCCAATGAGGCATATCAGCAGGAATACTTTCGCCGGAGCCTGAGCCAGCCAAAAGGAAGCCGGGCAAACATCATGGCCCGGGTGCTGGAGAAGAACCCGAAGTTTATCCGCGAACCTATCTACACGGAACAGCTGGATGGACAGGCCCGGAAGATCCTCCGAGGCTACGCCGTTGGGCGGTTGCTGGTGCCGGGGGACAACCGTTTTCTCTCCGGTGATCTGCTGGAACTGCTGCGGCAGTTAATTGCGCCCCGTGTGTTCCAGTTGCCCGGTGAGCGGGACTTCTGCAATCAGGTGATGGGAGATTTCTTTGCGGAGGACAGTTTCTTTGCTCCTGGTGCAGCCTATGACCATGAGGACAGCTGCACTCTGCTGCGCAATCCCCACATCGCCCGGAACGAGGAATTGCAGCTGTCGGTGTATCCAGAGGGAGACGCACTGCGCCAGCATTACCTGGGTCACCTCACCGATGTGGTCATGGTGTCTGCTGACAGTCTGGCGGCGGAGCGGCTGGGCGGCGCGGACTACGACGGCGACCTCATCAAGACCATTGCCGATCCCATCCTGAACCGCTGTGTGAAGCGGAACTATGACTACGATGTCCACCAGCAGCTCTCCAACAACGCCAATCTGCCCCTGCTGAAGATCCCCGCCCTCTCCGCACCCAAGTCTGACGCCAACGACTGGCAGGCTCGTTTCCAGACGGTGGAGAACACCTTTGCCGCACGCATCGGACAGATCTGCAACGCCGCCCTGGATCGCAGCGTCATCGCCTACAACGACCACGCCGACCCGGAGGAGCGCAAGCGGTGCCGCCGGGACTTGGAGGCCCTGGCCATCTACAGCGGGCTGGAGATCGACGCGGCCAAGACCGGTGTGCGGCCCAACCTGGATGAATTTCTGGGCGGACGGAAGGTAAAGCGCACTCCTTTCCTCCAGTACAAATATCTGTTGGAGCGTGCGGAGGAGCGTAACCGCACCTGGTACGAGCCCACCCACCGGGAGCGGCTGGAGACCTTCTTTGCCGGGATTGACTGGGATCAGGTGGACTCTCCGGTGGAGCGATTGCCCTGGCTGGCCCGCCAGCTGGAGCGCAACACGCCCAAGATTCAGGAGAAACCAGCGAAGGATAGCGAACTATTTACCTTCGCCCAGGAACGAAGTTGGAAGAAACAGCTGAATGAGAACATTCTTTCTTCTGTCTCTGCCTTGCTGTGGGACTACGAGCACTGCCTCTCCCGCATCCGGTCCTGCCGCGCCCCCACCAAGGGACAGCAGCGGAAAACGGACATTGACCGCATCCTCTACGCCAGGGGACAGGAAGAAGTCTACGACAGCGACGAACTGTATGCCTTCTTCCAGCAGCTTTCATCGGAGCGTATTTCTACTTTGAGAAAGGCGATTGTGGATCAGCAGTGGCACCTGATGACAGAAACACAGAAAGAAACATTCCTGCGGGAGTGGCTGCCGGAGGGAGCCGACTACTACGATCTCCTGACCGACTTCCGCTATGGCGGGTTCCGTCTGCTGGGAGATCTGGTCTGCGATATGGATGATCTGGAGGCAGCCCGGGAACGGAAGCAGCTCCGCCGTCCGGCGGACTCCCCGGCCTTCCAGAAGATGATGGAGGCCTATCTTTCTGCCCCGTTCAGCGGCAATGAGCGAGCCGTGGTGTCCAAGGTCTGCCGCAAGCTGCTAAATAAGATCGTCCGGCCCAGCCTGGCAGTGCCCTATGTGGTGGCCCTGGGTAAGCGGAACCTGCTGTGGGATCTGCTGCCGGACCACATTGAGGAATATGTTCTGGAGGTGGACCATGCTGAATGAGTGGAAAGAGTTTCAGGACTACACCGGTGTGGTAAACTATACCGCCCGGAACAAGCAGGACACCACCTACCTGGGGCGCTTTACCTTCGACACCATCCTGGACTTTGAGGGACTCAACCGGGTGCTGACCATCCTGGCAAGAGGGTTTCTGTTTCATAACGAGAATGGCAGCCCGGTCAAAGCGCCCCGGGAACGCATCGACTATGCCAAGCGGGGCCTGTGCGCCTGGTGCAGTGTGCCGGACAGCAAAAAAGCCACGCCCCGGGAGGCGTGGCAGTTCGGCAGTGATTTTGGAAAACTCCATGGGGAGTTTCCCGGCCTTGTGGAGGAAAACGGCAGCGGATGGTTTCATAGGCATGTGCATCGGGTAGTTGCCTTTGTGCGGGAAAATCCGGAGAAGGTGTCCAGCAGTGCCCAGAAGAAGTGTGCCGCCATTGAAAAAGGCTTTAACCAGGCCTGGCGGGACAAGGTGATCCAGATGCAGATTCCCCTGTTCGCCCCCACCACCAAGGGGCAGTGGGGCCTGCGGTTTGACAGTTTTCTGGCCCAGGCTCTGGAGCTGGGGCCGCTCCGGACGGAGGAACCGATACTTCCACCCGCATTGGTGGAGCAACTTCGCAACCTCACGCCTAAGGGCGTTCCGATGGAGATGGTGGAGACGCTGGCGGCCTACTACCTTGCCAATAAGCCGGAGGACTCCGACTGGGTGGTGCTGCCGGTGGCCAACTTTGACGCGTACTTCGGCACCACCAGCTTTGGACGAAAGTATCTCAGGCAGATCCCGGAGGCCATTTTGGAGCGCTCCGAAACAGGCTTTGGACTGTGCCGGTATCGGCTGGGTGATGGCGTCGTAATCGAGTAGATAGAATCAGGCATCCATCTCCGTTTCTTCCTCTGGAGATGGATGCCGGTTTGTTTCAAAATGATTCAGTTCGTTTGCCAGTTCCCACGCCAGACGGAATCCGCAGATAAAACTGTCCACGGAGCGTTCCTCCGCAATCAGGCCCTGTGCGTCCATGATCCGGAGCACCAGTTTTCTCTCGGGTTTTTCCAGGCGCTCGATGAGTTGCCGGTGACAAGTCTCGATTTCCTGCTCGGCCTCCTCCATAGGCACCGGAGTGTAAAATCTGTCATACAGTCGCTTCAGCGTATCGTGCATGTGTTTCGCCTCCTTACAGCGCAACAACATATCACAGTCTTTCAGCAAAATCCACTGTAAGTTTCGCATCATTTTTCATATGCTGTACTGCCTTGACCCCTTGCCCTGCAATCTTCTATAATAAGAAAAACGCTATCGGGGAGGCGCCTATGGAATACATGACAGTGCAGGAGGCAGCAGAGAAGTGGCAGGTTTCGCTGCGCCTGGTCCAGCGGCTCTGTGTTACCGGTCGGGTTGAGGGCGCTCGGAAGTTTGGCGGCGCCTGGGCGATCCCGGCCGATACCGACAAACCCGAAGATCTGCGACGGACAAAAAAAGAGCCCCCTGCGCAGCAGGAGCCTATTTTGAGCAACAAGTCCGGCCTCATACTCCTGCCCCTGATGAACACCCCGTTCCGGCCGGGGCAGTGCCGGGCCACGGTGGAGGCAATGGAGGGCCCCCTGAGAGACATTGCCTGGGCGGAATACCACTATTTTTCAGGCCACCCGGAGGAGGCAGCCAAAGCAGCGGGGCAGTATCTCACCAGCCCGAACCCTGGATTGCGCCTGTCCGCCTGCCTGCTTTATGCCTATGCCAATCTCTCCATCCACCAGATCCAGCACGCCCGGTTTGCCCTGGATGAAGTAAAGAAAGCTCTGGCTACCGGGACGGAGACCGCGCCGGAGCTGCGGGCCGCCGGGGCATTTGTGGCGGCGTCATCTGCCGTGCTGCTCCACTTGCCGCTCCCCAGGAC
>OEQS01000130.1_pt1 | contig 11841 bp, 12 predicted proteins | sample 1539731 | NCBI WGS metagenome assembly OEQS01 (sample SAMEA3891890, study PRJEB23780) | metagenome | biome: terrestrial biome; feature: animal house; material: Caecal content | place: Italy | collected 2015-05-05 | reverse complement strand
TGCGGTGGTCGATTGCAAGCTGCCGGATTGCACTTATCCGTTTGACAGCCTTGCGGGTGTTGGCGTGGCATTCAAGCTGGTTTGCGCGCTGGAGGGCAACACGCAGGCCATGCTTGATCGGTACGCTGATTTGGTCGCGTTGGGCACGGTGGCGGACGTGATGCCGATTACGGGTGAGAACCGCATTATCGTTGCGGCGGGGCTGAAAAAGCTGGCCGAGACCGGTAATATCGGCTTGGAAATGCTGCTGCGCGAGGCTGGGATGAAAAACCGCCGTCTGACCTCGTCCACCATCAGTTTTGTGCTTGCGCCGCGCATCAACGCGGCTGGACGTATGGGGCGCGCCGAGCTTGCCGCTGAACTGTTCCTGACGCATGACCCGGTGCGCGCGCAGGCGCTTGCCGCGCAGCTGTGCGAGCAGAACAAGCTGCGGCAGAACGAGGAAAACCAGATTTTGCAGCAGGCGCTTACACGCCTGCGTACTGAATACAATCCGATTGAGGATAAAATCATTGTGCTGGCAGGTGAGGGTTGGCATCATGGCGTGATCGGTATCGTGTGTTCGCGCCTGTGCGACCGATACGGCTGTCCGGTTGTGCTGATTGCGCTGGATAAGGATGGCACAGGCAAAGGCTCGGGGCGTTCGGTTGGCGGCTTTAACCTGTTCGACGCGCTGACCTCGTGCGAAGATTTGCTCGAGCGCTACGGTGGGCACGCGCTCGCCGCAGGGCTGACTGTGGACGTGGGCAACATTGACGCGCTGCGTGACCGCTTGTGCGCCTACGCGGAGACGCATGTCACGATGGCCGAGCTGGTGCCGCAGCTGCACATCGACTGCATGGTGCGGCCGGATTGGCTGACGATAGAGCAAATTGAGGGGCTTGCTACTCTGGAGCCGTACGGCATGCGCAATCCGGAGCCGATATTCTGTATGAAAGACATGGTCGTCGAGGACATTACGCCGATTTCCAGCGACCGTCATGTGCGCATGACGCTGATTAAGGACGGCGTGCGCTTTTCTGCCATCTGGTTTGGCACGGGCGCAGGCGGGCTGGGTTTTGTCGAGGGCAATTATGTCGACGCGGCCTTCCATCTGGAGATCAATGAATTCCGTGGCCGTCGCTCGGTGCAGCTGACGCTGTGCGACGCGCAGCTCAGCGACTGTGAGCATCTGGCTGACCAGAAGCTGCTCAACGTATATAACACCTATATGGCCGACGGGCCGCTGACCGCGCGCGAGGCGCGCCTGCTGCTGCCCGACCGTGGCGATCTGGTTGCGGTGTGGCGGCACATCACCTGCCGCGCGGAGGATGGCCGCCTGTCCGTGCCGGACGGCGCACTCTCGCGCCGTGTGGCGTGGGAAAGCCGCCGCGATATCAACATCGGCAAGCTGTTTGTGTGTTTGGACGTGTTTTCCGAGTCCGGCCTGATCAGCTATCATTTCAAGGAGGGGATGGTCAACATCCTGCTCAAGCCTTATGAAGGTAAGGCGGACATTTCCGGCTCCGTCGTGTTGGCCACGCTGCAAAGCATGGCGGGCTGAAGAATGGGGGAACGAAGTATGCAGAACAAATTGGATTTTTTGCTCGACCGCGTGCAAAAGCAAAACCCACAGGCCAATATCCGCAAGATTCGTGCAGCCTATGAGTGCGCCGCGAACGCGCACGAAGGGCAGAAACGCAAAAACGGTGAGCCGTATATCATCCACCCGGTTTCGGTGGCCGAGATTGTGGTCGAGATGGGGTTGGATACCGACTCGATCTGCGCCGCGCTGCTGCACGACTGCATTGAGGATACACAGTTCGGCTATAAGGAGATCGAAAACAAGTTTGGCACGCCGGTCGCTGAGCTGGTCGACGGCGTCACCCGTCTGGGCATGCTGCGCTACTCCAAGGAGCAGGAGCAGTTTGAGGATTTGCGCAAGATGTTCCTTGCCATGGCCAAGGATATCCGCGTTATCCTCATCAAGCTGGCTGACCGCCTGCACAACGCGCGCACCTTCCAGTTCCTTCCTGAGCGCAAACAGCGGGATAAGGCGCTCGAAACGATGGAGATTTACGCGCCGATCGCGCACCGTCTGGGCATGAGCCGTATCAAGTGGGAGCTGGAGGACCTGTCGCTCAAGATTCTCGACCCGATTGGATATAACGAGATCGTCGAGGGTCTGAAAAAGCAGAGCGAGCAGCAGGAGGTTTTTCTCAAGCGTATTCAGGACCGCATCAGCGGCAAACTGGCCGAGGCGGGCATCAAGAATACGATTTCGGCGCGCGTTAAGCACATCTATTCGATCTACCGCAAGATGTATGCCCAGCACAAGACGATGGACGAAATCTATGACATCTGCGCGGTACGCGTCATCGTCGATACGGTGGCGGATTGCTACAACGTGCTCGGTTATGTACACGACCTCTACAAGCCCATCCCCGGCCGCTTCAAGGATTATATCTCGACCCCCAAGCCCAATGGCTACCAGTCGCTGCACACGACAGTTATCGGGCGTGCAGGCGTGCCGTTTGAAATCCAAATACGTACGACCGAGATGCACAAAATGGCCGAGTACGGCGTGGCTGCGCACTGGAAATATAAGCAGGGGTTAACCAAAAAGGGCAACGAGGAAGCGTTCGCGTGGATTCGGCAGCTGCTTGAGGCACAGCAGGACACCGAAGCCGAGGATTTCATCAAGAACATCAAGGTCGACTTGTTTGCCGATGAGGTATTCGTCTTTACGCCCAAGGGCGACGTAGTCAACATGCCCGCAGGCGCGACCCCGATCGACCTTGCCTATGCCATCCACTCGGCGGTCGGCAACCGCATGACCGGCTGCAAGATTAACGGTCGCATCGCCCCGATCGACAGCCAGCTCAAAAACGGCGATATCGTTGAAATCCTGACATCCAAGGAGGCGCACGGCCCGACGCGCGACTGGGTCAAGATCGTCAAGACCACCGAGGCGCGCAATAAGATCAAGCAGTGGTTCAAGAAGGAGTGCCGCGAGGAGAATATCATCAACGGCCGTGAGGATCTCGACCGCGAGCTGCGCGCGAACTTGTTGTACAATGGTTTTTACGAAAATGAGGAAGTGCGCAAGAATACGCTCAACAAGTTTTCGTTTAACTCACTTGATGAGCTGTATGCCGCCATCGGCTACGGCGGCATCACCCTGACCAAGGTCATCAATAAGGTCAAAGATGACGTCGGCAAGCTGCGCCGCCAGCGTGAGCTGGCCGAGCACGCCGCCCAGCCGCAACCTGAACAGCCGCATCGCCGTGTTACACGCTCGACGACCGGTGTAGTTGTCGAGGGTATCGACAACTGTCTGGTTAAGTTCGCGCGCTGCTGTACGCCTATCCCGGGCGACGAAATCGTAGGCTTTGTCACACGCGGCTATGGCGTGTCTATTCACCGCCGCGACTGTGTCAATGTGCATATGCACGAGGACCCCGACCGTTGGGTACGCGCGTGGTGGGACGAAGATTTGGCCATGTCTGACCGCTCGAGCCGCTTCTCGACCGGCCTTCAGATCTCGACGCGCAGCCGCATCGGCGTGCTGAGCGATGTCACTGCTATACTGGCCGCCTGTAAGATCAACGTGCATGAAATATCTGCGCGCGACCTCAACGACGGTTATGCTGTGATCAACGCCTTAGTAGACGTGATTGGCGTGCATCAGCTTGATAACCTGATCAGCCGCCTACGGTCGATCAAGGGCGTGGTCGACGTGACGCGCACGGTGGATACAAACTGAAAAATCAATAACCAAGGAACAACCATGCAGAAAAAATACTTCTTTTTTGATATCGACGGCACGCTGAGCCTTGGGCAGACCATGGTCATGCCCGAGAGCGCGGTGTGCTGTCTGGAACAGCTGCGCGCAAACGGACATTTTACCGCACTTGCGACCGGACGCTTGCAGGCGTCTGCCGCGTGGTTTGCTGCGCAGCACGGCTTTGAGAACTTTGTCGCGGACGGCGGGTATAGCCTGACCATCGGCGGAGAAATTGCCGAGATGCGTGCCCTGCCGGTCGCGGAGTGCATTGCGCTGATCGGGCGGCTGGAAGCCGCGGGCATCCCGTGGGCGGTTACGCCAGTCAACAAGCGCATGTGTGTGACGAGCGATGAACGTTACCTGCCATTTGCGCCGCCCGAGTACTTCCCGACGGAATATAACCCGATGTTCGACTACCGCGCGCTGAATGTGCTCTACAAGGTCAATATTGCCTGCACAGCGGAGCAGCAGGATGGGATCGACTTTGCCGGCCTGTCGACCGTGCGGTACAACCCTGATGTCCTGCTGGTCGAACCGGTGGAAAAGCAGGAGGGTATCCGCCGGATGATCGAACGGCTTGGTATTCCGGACAGGGATGTGGTTATTTTTGGCGACGGCACAAATGACGTATGCATGTTCGGTCAGGGCTGGTTTTCGGTTGCGATGGGCAATGCGCGCGACGCGCTCAAGCGCATGGCCGACTATGTGACCGACCCGGTCGATCAGGACGGCCTCTGGAACGCTTGTAAGCACTTCGGCTGGATTTGAGGTGAACGATCATGCTGTTTGATACCCACGCACACTATGACGATAGCCGTTTTGACGACGACAGAGACGCGCTGCTGTCCTCCATGCCGGAGCATAATGTTGGCCTGATTCTAAACCCTGGCTGCGATGTGGAGACTTCGCGCAAAGCGGTCAGCTACGCACAAAAGTATCCGTTTGTGTACGCAGCAGTCGGTATCCACCCGGAAAATATAGGCGAAAACTGGAATAATGACCTTGCGGTCATCAAAGAACTGGCCGAAGCAGAGCCGCGCGTGCGCGCGATTGGCGAGATAGGGTTGGACTACTACTGGGAGAAGGATGAGCGCGCCCGCGCGCGGCAGCAGGTCGTGTTTGCACGTCAGATGGAACTGGCGCGCGAACTGGGCAAGCCGGTCATCGTGCATGACCGTGACGCGCACGCAGACTGCCTTGAGATTGCGCGGCGGTATCAGGGGGTATCCGGTGTGTTCCACTGCTTTGCGGGCAGCGTCGAGATGGCGCGCGAGCTGCTCACGCTTGGCTACCATCTGTCGTTTACCGGAGTGATCACCTTTAAAAACGCACGCCGTGCGATTGAGGTCATCCGCGAAGTACCGCTCGACCGCTTGATGGTCGAGACCGATGCGCCTTATATGGCGCCCGAGCCGTACCGCGGGCGGCGTAACTCCTCGCTGTATGTACACCGTATGGCAGAAACCATAGCCCAGATCAAGGGGCTGGATGTGTCCGAGGTCGAGCGTGTCACGACTGAGAACGGCAAGCGGCTGTTTGGCATCAGTTGATCCCATATGTCACAACAAGGGTAACTTTGTCGCATAGAAAAACAGGGTATTGTCCCATGGGACAATACCCTGTTTTGGTTTATCACCGACTCAGCTGAGTCATTCCATGATATGCAGCTTGGGCGCCTCGGCATTGGCCTGCTCGACACACACGGCCAGCCGGTAGTTGCGGTCAGCAAAGTCGGGCAAGAAGAGCGAGTAGGCACCTTTTACCTCGCTGCAATCCAGCCGTGGCGGCATGCGTCGGATATCAATCCAGAAACTGCGCAGCGGCAGGTCAAGTCCACGACCAGTGGACTTGACAAAGCTCTCCTTGAGCGTCCACAGCTTATAAAATGCGTCGTCACGCGAGGAGGGCAGCAGCGTATTCAGGTAACGGACTTCCTCACGGTGGAAAAAGCGGGATGCTACGTCGCGGCGGCCGGGCTCACAGCGCTCGATATCAACGCCGACTGGGTGGTCACTGACCGCGCACACAGCCCACTCGCCCGAGTGGGACAGGCTGAAGTGGATGCCCGGCTCGGACACCAGATAGGGCTTGCCGCCATCGGCAATCGAAGTCGCCAACGGATGCACCACCCATGGAAACTGCTGTGCAATCGCATATTCGAGCAACAGCGAGGCCGCAAAGCCCTGCGCCCGGGCCGCGCCACGACGGCGGTCGACCTGTTCCAGACGGCCGCGGGACAGGCGGGCGCGTGATGCGCTGTCGTCCGGATTCACGGCGGATACCGGAATGGCATATACAGCAGTCAAGAGAATTCCCCCTAAAAGAATCAGCGTCGCGCATGGCTGCGCCATGCGAACTGGTATATGGATATTATACCACGCAGTACGCGGAATTGACAATTATCTTTCGCATGTGGATGGAAAAAATCAAACCCATGTCAGCGCCGGGTTTTACGGCAGGCAGGCGCGGAGATACCCGTACGGATTGCGCTATGCGGACAGGCATTGCGGCAGTCGCCGCAACGGATGCATTCGGCGCTGTTGGGTGTCTGCCAGACTGGGATATCCAGCTTGCAGACATGTTGGCATGCGCCGCACTGGGTGCATTTGTCAGCGTCGATCTGAAAGCGGTAGAGCGCGATCGGGTTGAACAGTCCGTAAATCGCGCCAAGTGGGCACAGATAGCGGCAGAACGGCCGATAGACGATGATGCTGAGCACCAGCAGTACGGCGAGGATGGCGGCTTTCCAAGTGAACAGCCAGCCGAGCGCGGCGCGCAGCGGCGGATTCGCCGCTATCAGCGGGATGCCCGCGAACAGTGTGCCTGATGGGCAGATATACTTGCAAAACCACGGTTGCCCCTGCCCGACAAGGTCGAGTACGGTCAGCGGCAGCACAATGACAAAGCCGATCAGGATGGCATATTTGAGCCATTTTAGGATGCGGTCGCCCGGCAGACGGCGCAGCTTTTTGGGGAATGGGATCTTGTGTAATAAATCCTGTACCAGCCCGAACGGGCACAGCCAGCCACACACCAACCGCCCGAACAACGCGCCGAACAGCAGCAGGAATCCCAGCACATAAGCCGGGAATTTATTCGTCCGTCCGGTCAGTGAGGCTTGCAGTGCGCCAACGGGGCACGCGCCCAAAGCGCCCGGACAGGAATAACAGTTCAGCCCCGGCACGCAGACCAGCTTGCTCGTGCCTTTATAGATTGTACCCTGCATAAAACCGGCGGCGTAGCCATTGGTCAGCGCGGCAAACAGGAGTTGCACGGCTGTGCGCAGATGCGCGCGCAGCTTATCCAAGGCCGATGCACTCCATGCAGATATTGACCGTCTGGCGGAATACGGTCTGGTGTTGCCCCTGCATCACGCCCCATACAAGGCAGAATACGGCGACTACGCACAAAAACAGCGCGGTACGGTTGCGGTAGACAAAGCTCATGACTGTACCTCCGCAAGCATGGCGTCGATCGTTTCGACCCATTTGTCCTTGCTTTGCGCACTGATGACCGCCGAGCCAACCTGTGCACCCGTGCTGTCGACAAAGAAGGTGGTCGGTACATAGGAGATTTGGCCGAGCACGCCGAACAGATCGTTCGACGGCAGCAAATGGGTGTAAGCGGCGCCTGTCTCCGCGACAATGTCGCGTGCGGTCTGCACCTGTTCTTCGTTGATCGTGCCGTCGGCGTTCAGCACATCGGACACCAGTCCGACGATCTGCACGCCCTTGTCCTGATATTCCTGTGCGAGCTGACCTAAGTCGGGCATTTCGCTGATGCAGGGGCTGCAAAACGTCGCCCAGACGTTGACCATCGTCAGGTCATAGTCCGCAAGCATGCCTTGATCGACTTCATTGCCGTCCAGATCGGTTGCAGAAAAGCTGCTGAGCACACCGGCTGGTGTAACGTCGCTTTGTGTTTCATCATCGGTAGAAGGTGCCAACTGGCCACCGTCCGTAGCATTTTGACCACAGCCAGCAAGCGCCAGCATGCCGCACAGCAGTACGCCGGACAGCAAATGATGGAATTTTTTCACGCGGTATTCCTCCGAATCTTGGTTTTTTTATTATACGGGCAAGCAATCCGGTCTGTCAACTGTCAACCGTCATCGGATGTAAAAAAGAAACCGGCAAAATTGTGGTAATTTTGTGAAAACGACTTGTTGATAAGGGGCTTTCCGGTGTACAATACTACCAGACGGCTTGGCATGGCGCATCAGCTGCCGCGCGGCCGACAAATCCCGAACCCAAAGGAGGCACTCAAAATGGCGGTATCCCGCGAGACTGTGCTGCTTTACCAGCCAGAGGGCAGTGAACTGGGCGCACAGCTCAAGCCTATTTTGGTGCGCATGGGCGTGCGCATCAAAAACGTCACGTCCGACGCGGTAGGGCAGACGGTCGGCTGCTTGCTCGGTCGAAAGGGCTTTGATGCCCGCGAAAACCCAGAAGCACCTGCGCTCGGTCAGCCTATGCTGGTGATGGACGGCTTTACCGACAAGCGGCTGGAAATCCTGTTGCGCGAGATGCGCAGCGCGGGCGTTTCCGTGCCGTATAAAGCGGTTGTGACCGAAAATAACCTTGGTTGGCTGTTCCATCAGTTGTTTGATGAGCTTGCCGCTGAGCATGCGGCCATGCAGCGATAAAACAGGATGCCGCGCGGCAATACTATGTAGGAAACCCCGCAAACCGGGCGTGTTTCTGCACACTGGATGCACAATATCGGATAAAACAAAAAGGAGTGTAAAAATATGGAGGTTTTAACGATTACCAAGGAAAACTTCGAGAGCGAAGTGCTGCAATCGGATAAGCCGGTGCTATTGGACTTTTGGGCTGTATGGTGCGGCCCGTGCCGGATGGTCTCGCCCATCGTAGACGAAATCGCCAATGAGAGGGACGATATCAAGGTTGGCAAGATCAATGTTGACGAGCAGAGCGAGCTTGCGCAACAGTTCGGTGTGATGAGCATCCCGACGCTGGTCGTGATGAAAAACGGCGAAATCGCGAACAAAGCGGTTGGCGCATTGCCTAAGGACGACATCCTCGCTCTGCTTTGAGGGGAAACAAAAACGGAAGCCGCGGTGCCGCTTCCGTTTTTGTTTTCAATATCAGTTTTTTCGCACGAATTGGATCGCAGCAAGCGCAGCCTGCGCGCCGTCCGACACCGCTTTGGCGACTTGCAGCAAGCCTCCCGTGCAGTCGCCTGCGGCGAACAACCCGGGTACGGCGGTTGTGCCGTCTGCGCCGGCCTGAATTTTGTTACCGTCGACCTGTGCGCCCAGTTTGCGGGCAAAGTCGCCGCTGCCTGCCGTACCGTAGGCGATGAATACGCCGTCAACAGGCAACGGATCGCCGTCCGCAAATGCCACACGTTCCACTTTGTCGGCACCTTCCACGGCGGATACCTGATGCGTATCGACGTGTAGGCCGTCCGGCAGGTCGTCCGGCACAGGCGCGCCGTTTGTCAGCAGTGTGACCGACGCGGCTACGGGCAATAGTGTGCGCGCTTCCTCCAGCGCATACTCGCCTTCGCCCAGCACCGCAACTGCCTTGCCGCGGTAGAAAAATGCGTCGCAGATTGCGCAGTAGCTGACACCACGGCCTTCCAATTCGCGCACACCCGCAATGGGCGGTGTGGCGCGCGGCGCACCGGTCGCAAGGATGACCGCGTCGGCTGAAAACACGTCCGCCGTCGTCTTGACCGCAAAGCCTTTTTCAGCGTACTCAACGCCGGTTACCTCTGCCTGCGTCAGCTGCGCGCCGAGGCGCATTGCCTGCGCTCGGCCAAGCGCCAGCAGGCCGGGGCCGGAAATCACATCGGCAAAGCCAAAGTAGTTTTCAATTTTGTCAGTCTTTTCCAATGCGCCGCCATCCTTGTAGATGACCGTAGTCTGGATACCGGCGCGTGCAGTGTAAATAGCGGCGCTCAGCCCGGCTGGGCCGCCGCCAATGATGAGTACAGATGGCATATAGTGGAATCCTTTCGTTACTTGTCTGTGTCCTGCATGAACCAATCCTGATAGGCTTTTTGCAGCTTGCCTAGCAGCGCAGCGTCCTTGCCGCCAACCGGCTTGCCATCCACATGGCTGACCGCGAGGCAATGCGAGCCAGTGGACAGAATCATAATTTCGTCTGCACCCAGCAGTTCGTCTATGGTAAACGGCGCGATACGCGTCGGCACGCCGAGTTTGTCGCACAGTTCGAGAAAATGCTTGCGCGTAATGCTGGGCAATATCAACTCATCCGCCGGGGGTGTGCAAAATACGCCGTCCTTGAGAATGGCAAGGCTGGAATGTGCGCCCTCGGTCACGCGGTCGCCACGGTGGAAAACGACTTCGTCGCAGCCTGCCTCAACCGCACGCTGCATGGCCATGCAGTTGGGGATGAGGTTGAGCGTTTTGATGTTACAGTGCAAAAAGCGTGTATCCTCGACTGTAATGAGCTGATAGGGCTGATTCTGTTTGTCGAGCGCGCAGGGTTCTGCGAAAGCCATCAGGCTGGCCTTGCCGCCGGTGGGGAAGGCGTGCTTGCGGTGTGCGACCGCGCGCGTTGACTGCCAATATAGCATATGCGGCGCGTCTGTGTCCAGTCGGCCGACTAAATCATTCAAAACAGCGGCAAGCTCGCCGCGTTCCATCGGCGGGTCGATGCGCAGCAGTTTCAGACTGTTGTAAAAACGGTCGAGGTGATCGTCGAGTGCAAAGATTTTCTTGTTGCGCACCATGGCTGCGTCGTAAACACCGTCGCCAAAATAAAAGCCGCGGTCAGTAATCGGAGCCTTGATTTCATCGATGCGGCCGATTGCACCATTATAATAGGCGATATCCTTCATAAAGCAAACGCCTCCCTTTGCTATATTGTATAACTTCAGTATAGCGGTTTCAGACAGGCTTTGCAAGAGTGGGGAAATATGATAGAATAGACAAAACAGGAGAGTGATTTTTGATGAAAACGCTGTTGCACATCTGCTGCGCGCCATGTTCGATCGTCTGTATTGACACGCTGCGACAGGAGGGCATCGAGCCTGTGGGCTTTTGGTACAATCCGAATATCCATCCGTTTACGGAATATAAGATGCGCAAGAACACGCTGGTTGAGTACGCAAAAAGCATCGACCTTAAACTGGAAATCGAAAATGAGTACGGTCTGCGCCGGTTTATCGAGGGCGTATACCCGGATTTCGATCGTCGCTGTGCGTTCTGCTACACGCTGCGTTTTGAGGAAACAGCGCGCTATGCGGCGGAGCACGGCTTCGACCAGTTTACGTCTACGTTATTCGTCAGCCCATACCAGAATCACGAACTGATGCGCGAAGTGGCCGAGAAAGCGGCTGAAAAGTACGGTGTTACTTATCTGCACCGCGACTTTTCGCCCCGTTTTCGTGAAGGGCAGGACAAGGCGCGCGAGTTGGGACTATATATGCAGAAATACTGTGGCTGTATCTTTTCTGAAGAGGATCGGTACAAGAAACGGTCGAAAAAGAAAAAGACAGGGCAGGACGCTTTACAAACCGGGATTGAAATGGTATAATACTTTTTGTACCCGCGCCCGTAGCTCAGCTGGATAGAGCGTTGGACTCCGACTCCAAAGGCCAGAGGTTCGAATCCTCCCGGCCGCACCAAAAAAGCAGTACCCAATCGGGTGCTGCTTTTTTTATTTTCAAGAGAACTCTACTTGCAAGGAATCAAAAAATAATACTTTCAAAATAGTTTGAAGTTACTTTGAACTGCAAAAAATAGCGCCCTCCCCTTTGATAGGGAGGTCGCTGAACATATCTAGCGGCATTTATTAATCGGTAGATTTGGATTCACAATTATCATCGATGTATTCCATCAAATCTCCCGGCTGACATTTCATAATACGACAAATCTTTCCAATCGTGTCAGTTGTAACGGCCTTATCATGCCGTATTCTCTGTAAGGTTTGCGCATCGATTCCTTCGTTGGCCAACCGATAGAACGATATATGATTATCTTCCATAAACTGCCGCATCGGGCGAAAAGAAATCGGCACTGCATCACCCCATTTTCTAATATTATATGGGGCTTGCCTCTCTCTATTATAGTGATTATAATC
>OEQS01000128.1_pt1 | contig 11914 bp, 13 predicted proteins | sample 1539731 | NCBI WGS metagenome assembly OEQS01 (sample SAMEA3891890, study PRJEB23780) | metagenome | biome: terrestrial biome; feature: animal house; material: Caecal content | place: Italy | collected 2015-05-05 | reverse complement strand
GGAGTGCTGTTGACTTGTATTGGAATTATCATTATGAAAAAACGAGATATAAAATAATCAATCTGCCGGACGACGGCAAAAGAAAAAAAGCCGTCGTTTAGCAGGCAATCACCATGCCCTCACTATTTCGGCGGCTTTCAAAAGCCGCCGTTTCTTTTGGCCTTTGAAGGAGATGACGACTAAGGCATAACCAACTACGGCGGCCTATTTGGAGGTGCCGCCGTGGTTTTTATTTGTAAGCGACGATTTTTGACAGGGTATGACCTGTCAAAAAAATCCCTACTTTTGCACAGGGATGTTGCGGCACTGTATGCGAAATTTGTCTTGACCTGACAGATAATGTGATTTCATGTACCTGTACGGCTATGTGCCGTCCGGGTACTTTTTGTTTTCCTGGATATGACTTCGGGCCATGTTGGCCCGAGGTCATACCCCGGTGTCGCTCTCCACCACCTTCGTTTCGGCTACCCGTCAACCCGAACACCCGAAACGGAGGTATTTATGAAAGTTATCAATCTGCGGGATATTTACCCTCATTATACACAGGATTGTTTTGTTGAAGTGACTGACGAAGTGGCCGATCTGTTTTCCGAGTTCGACCACAAAGAGGCGGCTTACCGTCTGCGTACATACCGGCACAAGGCGTACTACTCCCTTGACCGGAATGACGGCATTGAGCATGAGGCTCTTTTCGTTGCACTTTCTCCGCATGAACTGTATGAGCGCAAAGTGACGATGCAGGAACTCCACGCCGCCATTTCCCGGCTGCCGGATAAGCAGGCGAAACGTATTTACGCCCACTTCATTCTCGGCATGACCAAAAAGGATATTGCCCGGGCAGAAGGCGTCCATGAAAAAGTCGTGCGGGTCGCCATTGAGCGCGGTCTGCGGAGTCTGGAAAAAATTTTGAAAAAAGTTCTGTAAGGCGTACCGATTTAGGCCAAAAAATGAAATGGTTTATGAGAGGCAGTCAAAGCCTCGGGCCACATTGGCCCGAAGTTCGGACAAGCCTTACGCAGCTTGAAAACTGAATAAAAAGATACCCGGATACGAAGGGTGCTTGTGTCCAGCGACAGGCCCGCCATGATCTCTATTGTCAGAGGATAGAGGGAGCGATAAGGCCCATGCCGCAGGCGGGCCTTGGCAGGTCTGCCGGATAAAACACAAAATCCCGGATACTTGCGATTAGTCACAATCCGAGCGTGCAGCGGTGTTGCGAACCGTGAGCCGTCGCAGGTAATGAGATCGCCTTGCCATCAGAATGGGGAGAGCTGAAATGCTATGGGGCGGAACGCCAGCCGCCCGTCCGGTCTATCTGAAAAGCACTTTTGACCTGTGGGGCCTCGCCGCTATTCTGTCTGATGATAGAGCGACCTTTCCGGCGGGGCCCCATACTTTTATGAACAGGAGAACCTTATGAAGAAAACTTATCCGTCCATTCCGGGATTGGAACCGGACGCATGGAGCAACGATGCCTGCCGTGGCTATGTGATTATGGCAATGCAGGACTGTGGCTTCTCCCATGAGGATATTCGCCGTGTGGTACGGCAGCTTTACGAAGTCTTTGACTTCCATACTATCAATGAGGCCGAGCAGAAATACTATCATGGCGACTATTGACCTCGGGCCATGTTGGCCCGAAGCTGGGGAAAGCTCAAAGAGCGGCACCTCTCGGGGTGCCGTTTTTTGACGTTTCCCCATTCGGACAAGAGGGAGACTGGTCTGCATTAATCTATACTGGAAAAGGGAGGTTTTCAATGGTTCAAGCTGTTACATACCAAAGCGACAAGCAATCTGTTTATTTTCAAGGCAAGCTCATTGTACTGGAAAACCTGACGCCGGTACTCTCCCCGGAGGAAAAGAAGAAGCGGAAAAGAGAAATCGAAAATAACCTGTACGATATATTCAGCAAGTACGGGGACAGGTTTCGCTAATCAATCGCAACATTGTTGTCCGGGGCTGCTAATAGTATAATATAGTTGTAAGGTTGGTAGCTCCATTCCATACGGAAAGGAGCCCAATATGGACATTATCAGAGAAGATTGTATTTACGCAAGGCAGTCGGTAGACCGCAAGGACAGTATCAGCATTGAAAGCCAGATTGACTTTTGCAAGTACGAACTGAAAGGCGGGAGCTGTAAGGTATTCAAGGATAAAGGCTATTCCGGGAAAAACACGGACAGGCCGGAGTTTCAAAAGCTGCTGGGAGAAATCCGAAAAGGCAGGGTACGGCGGGTAATCGTCTATAAGCTGGACCGGATCAGCCGCTCCATTCTGGATTTTGCGAACATGATGGAGCTGTTTCAAGAGTACGATGTGGAGTTTGTTTCCTCCACCGAGAAATTCGACACCTCGACCCCGATGGGACGGGCCATGCTGAATATCTGTATCGTATTCGCACAGCTTGAACGTGAGACAATCCAGAAGCGCGTGACGGACGCTTATTATTCCCGGTGCCTGAAAGGCTTTCACATGAGCGGGCAGGCTCCATACGGTTATCAACTGGAGCCCACCGTGGTAGAGGGTATCCGTACAAAAAAGATGGTTGCCGACCCCGTAGCCGCCGACCATGTACGGCTGATGTTTGAGATGTACGCCGAGCCGGAAACCTCTTTCGGAGACATTACCCGCTACTTTGAGGAACAGGGTATCAAGATTTACGAAAAGTCAATGGTTCGGAGTTTCCTTTCCCAGCTTTTACGGAACCCTGTTTACGCACAGGCCGACTTGGAACTGTATGAGTTTTTCAAAAGCCAGGGCGCGGCGATTGTCAATGACGCTTCTGATTTTGCCGGAACCAACGGCTGTTATCTCTATCAGGGCCGTGATGTAAAGGAGGATAAGGACAGGTGCCTGAAAGACCAGATACTTGTGATTGCTCCGCATGAAGCACTCATACCGTCTGACGTTTGGCTGAAATGCCGGAAGAAGCTAATGATGAATAAGACCTTCCAGCAAGGCCGCAAACCGAAAAATACATGGCTTGCCGGAAAAGTCAAATGTGGGTGTTGCGGATATGCCTTGAAAGCAACCCATGTTCCGAACAGTCCGGGATATTTCCGCTGTACAAAACGGGCAGAAAATAAGGGCTGTCCGGGATGTGGGAAAATCCGCAAGACTGAATTTGAAGAATTTATCTTCAATGCCATGCGGAAAAGATTTAAGAACTTTCAAGTCCGCCATGACAGGGAAGAAAAAGTAAATCCGAAACTGACCGCCCATCAGATCGAGCTTGCACAGGTCGAGGCTGAAATTGAAAAACTGCTTGATACACTGACCGGAGCCAATGCAACACTGCTTGCCTATGCCAACAAAAAAATTGAAGAACTGGACACTCGCCGCCAGACTATTTCAAAGGCGATTGCAGAATTGTCCGTTGAAACAATGTCACCCCAAAAGGAACAGGAGCTTTCCTATTTCCTTGACCACTGGGACAGCATTGACTTTGAGGACAAGAGAAAAGCCGCTGACGGCCTGATTATTTCAATCAGCGCAACCAGCGACCACGTTCAAGTAGAGTGGAAAATCTGAACACTCTTGATTTTGCCACTCTACTTACTTTCAAATCTAACATTTCTTTTTAATCTTGTTTGTACCCCTTGTACACCGATGCTTTGTATTTGTCAGTATCATGCACGTTAGCATAAATAATTTTTTGAGTTGTCTCGTTGCAATTTATACGCTCTCTAAAAGTTTTCCTGATTTTAAATAATGCCCTACTACATTTGCCACAAAAATGTCCCCGTACCCGAAAAACGCACCGATATTCTTCATAAGGGAGCAAGACACACGAATTTTTCGGAGAGTTTTTTTACAGCAGCAAACATTCTTCCATTAATGTTTGCGCTTGTAATTTCAACCGATTTAGCACCGAGCATATGTAGTCGATTTGCGATTACTTCAATTTCCGGCTCAGAATAAGTGTTTTGCCTTTGTATTCGGATAAAACACGTCTCCGTGATATGTGGCATTCTGTTCGGTGATTTTTTCTTTATAGAGCTATTAGTGGGTTAAGAAAACAGGACGCCCCTATATTGGGGGGCTGTCCTGTTGAACTTATTAAGTCCGAAGCCGAAAAGTCCGCGGCGCATATTTGTAAACCAAAATTCTGGCAACAATGGAGTACCAAACACAAAAAACAATGCACGCCACACCGAACACCAAAATTGGCAGGCGAAGGTTCATCATAGCGTAGCACACCACATAAGTCAAGATCATGACAATGCGGTAGGTACCGCTTTTCATCTCTGTTCCTGCCGTGTAGGGTTGCAGCAGGTAGTAGACGGTCAAATAGTGGATGGAGAAAAACATACTCATGAATAAAACAGAAACCACCAGAACCACATAGTTCAAAGGGTTTTCCGTACCACCGGAGACAAAAAGGATTACCGACAGCCCCACACCGATGACCAAAGCCGGTACGGCGTTGATCTTCATAATTTCCCGCAGTCGGATCTGAAACAGCCTCAGCACAAATTTGGGCTGCTTGTAGAAAGAGTAGGTCAATAGACTGTGGTCGCAGTTCATGAACAGCGCGTTGGTAAAGCTGGTTCCGCGATTGATCGCATACAAAATGAAAGCAAAGTAAGGAAGCCAGGTCATAACCATCTCATTGATGTCTTTGTTCCACTCCGGTTCATAGGCCATCAGTAGCAGAATGCCGCAGCAGAGAATGGCACAGATTACAGCGATCCGGAGCGTTGATCGCCATAGAATCTTGCGATGACGCTTGATAAACAGCTCGTTGAGAAATTCAAAACCGTTTTTCTGGCTGGTGATGGTGAGATCAGCGGAGATGACTTTTTCATTGGCTTTCTTAACCGACTTTTTTGCCGTATCGATTTGGGTAAACAGACCGGCCAGCAGCGCCTGATTGATCTCCCGATAATACCGGAAGGAGCAGATCTGACGAAGCCCCAGCAATCCCGCTGGGATACAGAGGACCCACAGGACGGCAGATACCTTGAGCGGCAGAACGGCTCCCATCAGCAAGGGGAGATAGGCCAGCGCCAGCAGAACGGCAGTAAGCAGCCAGGGCAATTTTTTCAAATTACTGTCGTTGCGTACATGGCCGGTTTGCGCATAATCCCACAGAGAATAGGAGTCCACCGTCAGCTTTGTCCCTGCTACGGCAAATGGAATCAACAGGCACAGCCACAGGGGAACCCCTCGGCCAAGGCCGAACAGAAGTACCCAGGGCAGGAAACCAACGACTACCTTCAGTAGGAAATAGCCGTAATTGACCAGCGTGTAGGAGCGAGCGTTCATTCGAAGCAGGATGATGGCATAGTATTTGTCCCGTTTTGCATCGAACAAGTTGGTGTTCATGAAGGAACCGATCAGCGTCAAAAGCAATAGGATGTGCAGGAATGCCTCTTTGGACTGAAGATCCGGACGGATCAGCTCCAGGCCGCAGACCATAACAAAAAAGTAGAGGTATTTGAAGAGAAAAATGGTGATCAGTTCCCAGATTACCGCCAAAACATTGGCGAAAATCTTCAATCCCCGCACCTGATACAGCGTATTCGGCAAAAGGCATTTCAGCAGCGGGATCTGCTTGAGAGAATGCAGAATGGCATTCACCCGATAGGTATTCTTCAGAGAAAAGGACAGCCGTAATGTATTAAGCATAGGATTCCTCTTTCAGTGCCGCAATAATTTTTTCTTTAAATTCCTGATTGTCCAGATTGGACTTTTCTACGACCTCCAGCACTCCGTGACTGAGCAGCACGATTTCATCGCACAGATCCAGGGCCAGGTCCATGATATGGGTAGAAAAAATGGTGATCTTGCCATCCTTCTGGGAGCGGAGCAGCTGCTTCATCTCCTCTGCCACCACCACATCCAGGGATGTCAGCGGCTCATCCAGCAGCAACACCTTGGGCTGGGCAATGATGTTGATGAGCATCTGCATCTTGTTTTTCATACCGTGGGAGTAGTCCTTCAGCAGCTTGTCCCGGTCTTCCGGAGCAATATTCATCATATCAAAGTATTCGTCCATAGAACGCAGATGCGCAATGGAAGAGGCATTGATGTCCAGAAAGAACTTCAAAAACTCACGCCCGGTGAGAAATTCCGGGACAGTAGGGGTGGAGAGCACATAGCCGATGTCCTCCGGGGCTATCTCGCGTCGCACGCCATCCTCCTCCAGAAAAAAGCTGCCGCTGTCCACTCGCAGATCCCGATTCAAGCAGTTGAAAAGAGTGGTCTTGCCTGCACCGTTTCGGCCCAGAAGGCCATAGATTTTTCCTTCATCAAAGGTAAATGTGATTTCCTTCAAAACCTCCTTTTTCTCAAAGTGTTTCGAAAGATGGTCAATGACAAATCTCATACAGATCTCCTTATAATTTTATGGAATGATTTTTATTGGATACTAAACCCGCAGGAACACTTCTGAAACACAAATTCCATTTTGTCATTCCGGTTTGTAAATACGAATCGCTCATAGTCATGCCTTACACTTCATGGAATGAAACGATACGGAATAGTCAAGAAAACCGCACATCTCGTCTGGGTTGTGACTATACCAAATCCGCACAGTCTCTCCCTGAGTGGCCCGGTCCAGGATTGTATACAATGCGTCTTGAGGAGAGCGGATTGATTTCTCGATATGGCTATTTGGACAGATGCAGGATGCCTGCTCCATAACCGCTCGGCGACCGTCACCGATATCAGAATCAGAAAAATATCTCCCATGCTCCACGCCATATCGATGCAAAAAACATCCGCCCGATCTCCAACAAGGGGAACTGCACTTTCCCATTCACGTGGGGGCCCGTGCGCCTGCTTCTCCCTGTGCTGCTTCCAGTTCTTCTTTGAGCGAAGTCTGACCGTCTGCCACAAAAGCAATGGAACTGCTTGGGTAGTCACCAATACCGTACCGCTGTGCTATTGGCAGGCTGCCGTAAGCACTTTGGCTGAATACAACCCCTATCATACAAGTTCCTACTTCTATTATCAGATCAGTTTCAAACCAGAAGCACCTTCTGGCCGTTCGGCATGATGCGGAGACTCCCCGGCTTCCGTTCGAGAACTTTTCCTGCATCAAAAACTTGCGCCATAACATTGGTCTGCCCAGTTCTTGGATGGGAGCCATGGAAACAGGTTCGCACGCGGTTCTATCCGGGAAGTGAACCAACCTCAGTTGGTTGGTCCTGATAGATGGTTCTTCAAAAAGGTCCCTCGGCCGCGGTCATTCCTGCCGCGCTTGACTCTGTCATTCGACATCGAGATTATATCATAGAGAACTATGGAAGTCCATGAATGGGCGTTTTTCCTTTCGACTTTGTTTATCGAACAGACAGAGGACAAAACAGTCTATTTTCCCGCATGATCAGCTTTTCTCCTATATATGAAACACTACTGATCCGATTTCAAAAATAATGCCAACTGCGGCAAAGGATTGGATACCCGGTGCCGTCATAACAAGACCCAGTTTGGGAAGGTACTTCTCGATGGTAGACAGAATCAAGGATTCCAGATCGTGCTTGCAGATATCCGCAATCCATTTGGCATCCCGCTTGTCTGTTTTCTTACCCTGAATGGCTTTCGCATATTGGGGATGAGCGAGGACACAATGCTGCAGGTGTGCTCCAGAATGTTGTAAATGGGGGATACCGGTGGATTCCATACATACTTCCTTGCAGTTGTTCTCGGAAAGTCAATCTGCACACTGGCATAAATCCCCGGTGAAAGTGTAAAAGCGCTTTCTTTACTGTCAGATTTCTTGGAACCACCTCTTCTGATCTCCGTGGTTCCAAACGGGGCAGATTTGAGCGACCTTCCATTTGTGCTGCCTTCTGATGCCATAATCAAAGTTGTAGATCACCCGTCGGAAGAATATAAAGCTGTTGAACGATGAAGCTACTTTCTATATGTGTCGGAATCAGTCCTGTCTGCCGCCCATGAATAAACGGCAGCTAATGACGGAAATACTAAAACCGAACAATATTTAGGAGGTGTTCGCATGGATAACAAAAATGGTTTTACCATTACCAACCGCGACCATGTGCTCAGAGCTTGGCAAAATTCAACCGAACTTGTTCGGGACTATCAGGCCTATGCCCATGAAATGGAGAAAAATGACAAGGGACTTACCAAACTGTTTTCCGAGTTTGCGGAAGATGAAGCACTGCATGCCTCGAAACTGCTTGATCTGCTGCGTGAGTATGAAAAATAAGCATTTAGGAATGGTATAACTCCATTTATAACCAGATCTCCGAGTTATGAAGAGGCTATTCAAAGTTTTGTACAAATCTCCTGAGTGGTGTTGAATAGAAGCACCACTCAGGAGATTTCGCATATGGATGGAAAAATTGCAACTCGGAAGAAGATCGGCTATAGAAAATACTGCTCCCCGTCTCTTCTGGACTGATTTTAAATCAATCCAAAACCTCGTCTGATTTCCAACGGGCTCATGCCGCCCAGAGAAAGCTTAATCCGCGTTTCGTTGTGCCGGCGTATGTAGTTGTCCAAAATTTTCGTAAATCGGTCAAGGCTCACACCAGCCCACGAGCGTCCATAGAACATCTCGTTTTTTAGCCGTCCAAAGAATCCTTCACAAACGAAATTGTCTGGCGCGCATCCTTTCCTTGACATGGATCTGTTGAGACCTGCATCATCAATCCGCATGATCCGGTTCGGACAGCGATACTGACATCCTCGGTCTGAATGAATAATCGGATGCTCCCCCGGGCGTAGAGTTGTCAGAGACTTCTCAAGCATAACATAAGCTTCAGTTTCTCTTGGCGCATAATACGACGAATTTCTAAAATCCCTCGTCTCAGCACATAGCGGGTGGGATAGACCGATGCCCGACAAGTCTGGGTCAGCGTTGTACGATTTGTTCCGTAGTATTTAACCGCCGCAACCTTTTGCTCTTGCGTATAGCGAGGCTTGGGCTCGCTTTCCATACGGAGGCAACCCGTCGAGAGATACTCTTTATACCAATTTCTAAGCGCCGTATGAGATGGATATCCCGATGTACGGATAACAGTCCCCTCGCTGCACCCAGACTAAATATAGAGTTCCAAGGCCTTCATATACATTGTTTGCCTCCTGTCCTCTCTGAGATCTAGGATTTTGTTCGCATCCCCTTTACATTCAGCAGAACGCTGCATGGTTTTTTATACGAAATCATGTATGAATACTATTCATTCGACACTGTTCGACAAAATACGCACTTCATTTGTGCTTTGATATATTTATCGAAAAAAATAGAAACTTGTCGAATGGAATGGTGATGTCAATGAAAACATAAGCATTTGACGCTCAAATCGTAAAACTCTACTCTATGTGAAGCGATTGTGACTCGCTGTAATTGCGAAATGTGATATGCTTACAGCAGGAGAAAAGAGAAGAATTACACGCAAGTACTATTGATGGAAAATCGGAGGCAACAGCATGCAAAACGAGTTAGCTGTAAAGCTACGTACACTAAGAAAAAAGCAAGGTGTTAAGCAATCCTACATAGCCAAGGCCATTGGTGTGAAGGAAGCCACGATTTCCGCTTATGAAAAAGGAACCCGGAAACCGTCTTTTGATACTTTACTCAAAATAGCAAACCTTTATGGCGTTTCCATTGATTATCTGGTTGGAAACGAATACGAAAACGCAAATGTGTTTTCTCATCTGCATGGTTGGCAGCGGGAATTTTTGACCGAAGTAGCCAATCTTCTGATAGAGAAATACGACTGTTAACTTGCCGATAACAGCTGTAGCCGTTTGGGGCATCTCATAACCTAATAGACGACACAGCTTTATCATATTTCTAAACCCAGTGTACCTTGAAAAAAGAACAGCATGGGTGCGCTCCTATGAAGCAAGCGCCGGAAAGCCTAGAACCGTTACTCAACGAGAAAAGATGGGCAGCGATCGCATACGGCTTAAAATATGCGAACATATAGGTATGTGAAACCTAAATTTGAAAAACAGGAGGCTAGAATCACACGTTCTCATAAATTCTTTAACATATTTTGAACAACGAATCTGGTGCCTTTGCATTTTTTGCCCTTATTGCTATAATAGACCTACCAACATATCAGAAATCTGCTACAAGGAGGTGCTTGCGATAAGGGCGGTGCATGGGCGCTGGCCACAGGAGGGACATCTATATGGAAGAAATCATATTGCAGGAACAGGCTGTAGATAAGAAAACTTACTCTGTACCCGAGGTAGCACAGATTCTTAGTATTAGCACACGTAGTGCATATTATTTGTGCAGCTATACTCACGAATTTCGCGTGTTACGCTTCGGCCGCACAGTCCGGATACATAAAGAATCTTTTGATCAATGGTTTTCATCTTGCTCCTGACCTGCCCGTTCTGTGGAGGCAATCATGGCAACTATTAAAAAAAGAGGAAACAAATACTCCGTTATTTATGACTATCGAGATGCAAAGGGCCAACGTCATCAAAAATGGGAAACCTTTGCCAGCAAAGAGGAGGCCGAAAAGTTTAAGAAAAAAATTGAATATAAAAAATCATGTAACAATCTTCTGAACCCTTCGGATCAAACTGTTGAAGACTTCCTACTGTCTTGGGCAAATATTTATGGAAAGTCCAAGTGGTCATTCAGTATGTGCACGTCTTCTCTTGTACTGATTCGAAATCATATCATTCCTGAAATCGGCCAAATCCCTTTGCAAAAACTTCAGCCGATCCACATCGAACTGCTTTATAACACGCTGAGAACAAAAAAATGTGGAGGAGCGAAGGGCAATGCGTCAAATACAGATGATGTTCCAGCATTGTCTTCCACTACCATCCGTCATGTGCATACCCTACTGAAAACTGCGTTCGATAAAGCAGTAGAATGGAAAATGATCGAAAGCAATCCAGTCGTATGTGATGCTCCAAAGAAAAACAAAACCGAACGCCATATCTGGACTCCAGAAATGGTAAAACAAGCCTTAGATGATATCGAACATCCCATGCTACACCTTGCGGTGCATTTGGCGTTTATCTGCTCGCTTCGCATCGGTGAAACAATGGGACTAACTTGGGACGATGTCGATTTCGACCATAACCTGATCCATGTCCGGCACACGCTCCAACGTGTCAGTACAGAAGCACTGGAGCTCATTCCCAAAGACAGTATGACACAGGTTTTCCCCAGCAGGATCGCTGGCACCCATTCGGTTCTTGTGCTTAAACCGCCAAAGACCGCAAAAAGTAGCCGCATTGTTTATCTGACCCCCGCACTCCGACGGGAGTTGATGCTGAGGAAGGCAGCAACCGCCAAAATGAAAGCATTTTTAGGCGATGAATATCTGGATTTCAACCTAGTATTCTCCCTTGAAGATGGCTTCCCCGTTGAGCCGAAGCTGTGCGAGAAATGGTTTAAGAAGTGGCAGAAAAAAACAGAGTTAAATTTACCGCCGCTTATTTTCCACGAGATCCGACATTCCAGCGCAACTTATAAACTATTGGAAAGTGGTGGCGATGTCAAGCTAGTGCAAGGTGATATGGGGCATGCTTCAGCTGCGGTTTCTGTCGATACATACGCGCACACACAGGATAACCGTCGGCGTGCACTGACTGAAAAAATTGCAAAAGAATTTTATGGCGGTTCATCTGTTGATGATCGACAAGATCAACTCATGCAGATTCTAAATGAAGACCCAGAAATGAAGAAAAAGCTGCTTAATGCACTACTTGCAGAGAATGCGCAACAACGGGATGTTGGCAAATCTGTTAGCAGGCCTTAAACAGCGATAGGCAAAATCATGAAAGGATTGATTAACAAAAGGGAAGCAAAATGAATCTTGCTAACAGACTGCTCACAAAAAAACCCGGAAATTCTGTTAGCACCAATTTTTGCAAAGCTCCAAAAAGTTAAAAAAACAAGCGATTTCTTACGAAATCGCTTGTTTCCCACAAGAAAAAGTGGTACGCCAGAAGGGATTCGAACCCC
>OEQS01000126.1_pt1 | contig 11980 bp, 7 predicted proteins | sample 1539731 | NCBI WGS metagenome assembly OEQS01 (sample SAMEA3891890, study PRJEB23780) | metagenome | biome: terrestrial biome; feature: animal house; material: Caecal content | place: Italy | collected 2015-05-05 | reverse complement strand
TCCCGCCGTTCCGATGCAAATTAACCTGTTCCGTCGTCCTGCCCCGGCCAAGAATCCACCGGCGGCATCCCCTGCGGCTGCACGGGCGGCATGCACAGGAATTCATGCATGCCAAAGAACGATGTCATCTGATAGGTGTTGGTAAACGCGCCGAGCAAAACCAGCAGGCAGAGCGCCGCGATGCAACACAACGCGAAAATCGCAATACCCGTGCCGCCCTGTACCACAAACAGGCCGGCCATCCCCAAGCCGACGCACAGATAAGCCACGCCAATGGTCAGGATCATCCAGCCAAGGAAGCTAAGCACGAATACAAACAGCTTGCCAAACTGCCCCTTGAACGCGGCCGACGCCTCGCGCGTTGCATCCCAGACGCTGCGCGTCTCATCGTCGTATAGCAGCGCCCAGCCAGCCTGATAAGTCATCACCTTAAGCTGCACCGGAATCATTGCAAGCATGAACAGGATGTAAAGGATTGTCAGCGGCACATTCATCGCGTTCGGGTCGCCGCTGATAGCCGCATTCACCGTCATCGCAATCGACAGCACCGTATATACGACCGCCGGGCCGACCATCCAAAGGAAGGAACGGAACCACAGGCAAAACACCATTTTAATACCCGTCCAAGCCGAACGCAGCGAAGTGAACGGCGTCAGCAGCATGCCTACATGCGGCTCCTCGCCGCGCTGCATAGCAACATAAAACCGCATCATACCAAAAGTCAGCGGACCGCTGACAAGCAACATGATGCACAGGATAATCCACATCGAGTTGAGCCCCTGCACCAACGCCATCGTCAGCACATAATCATCCGTATTGCCCGCCATCACCAGTGCAATGGCGCGACCAAACAGCACGGCATACATCAACAGCACCAGCAGCACAAACGGCAGCATGTAAAGGAACTGGATGCCCACGCACCGCCCCCAATTTTCCAACACGCGCCTCTTACAAATCCGCTTGATTTCCCGGCGCGCCTGCGCGGTAAATTCCGACCTCATGTCCCATCCTCCCTTTTATTACGTGTTTTCTGCGGGCTGTTCACTCTCTCCCGCCGTATCACTATCCGTTTCCTCCGTTTCCGATTCGGCAGGCGTTTCCGGCGTCACAGGCGTCGGCTGGATTGTGCCCACATACACGACCTTATCCCGCTTGACATAATTGGAGCTGTTTGCCAGTTCCTCGGTCGTTTCGCCGTTTTCGGTGATGATCTTGTAAGTGCGCGTAGAATAGCCGGTAATCGGCGTGGTCTCCACGCGGCTCTCGCCGACCTTCATCGAATTATCCTTTTTCTCCACCGTCTCCGGCGTATAGGTAGCCAAAACATCTGTGCGCGTTTTCACCGTTTTATCCGTCGTCTTGGTGCCGATGATCGTCATAATCATCTGCCCATTTGTCTGCTCGGCGACGATCTTGATCGGATAGTCGGTGTCGTTTTTGAAACGGAAATCCAAATTGCCATAGTCCACAGTCGCGTCCTCGCCAAGCGGGGTGTAGGCCACGGTGAACGAATGGTTATGCCGTTCAGTGACCTCCAGATCGGCACGCAACACGGCCATATACAGCGTCGAGGACGGCTGGCACACGCCGCCGCCAAACTCGTCGACGACCTGCCCGTTGACATACGCACCCGCGGGCTTGTAGCCACGCGCCTCGGTTCGCTCGCCGACAACGCCGTTATAGGAAAACTCGTCGCCCGGATTGAGAATCGTACCGTTAATGGACGCAGACGCCAGTCGCACGTTATTGGTACGCGGCACATTGCTCTCGTCCAGATTGGTCGAAGCCTGCGCGAGCGTATCGCGGAACAGCACTTCCTTGAGGTCTTCGGCCGTCACCTTGGCAGGCGTGACCGTTGCGGGGATGGTGTAACTCTCCGCCGAGCCGTCGCCAATGATGCTGCGCGCCTCTTCTACGTCAAATTGCACGCCGGGTTTTTCCGAAATGATGGTCTTGCCGTCGGTCTTGTCGACCGTCGCGCTCGTCCCCTCGCCGATCGCCTCGGCAGCGATCTTGTCAATGTCAATGGCGGGGGGATCACTCAGCTCGGTCGAAACCTCATATGGCTCGAAATCCATCAGCCGGATTTTTTCATCCAACAGTTCACGCACAGCCTTGGTGTCAAAACTGACGCCCGGCTTGCCCGCGTGAATCGTAATGGAGTCCGTCCCGACCTCCCATGTCGGCTCGACCGGCTCGGTCAGCGCCTGAGAGACAATCTCCTCGAGCGCCTTTTCCAAACCATCCTCGTCGACCTGTGCGGCGATTTGCGCTTCATTCTTGCCAATCAAAGCCTTTGCCACATCCCACATGCGCGCCAGCGGATTGCCCGTGCGACCGACCGCAAAGGCATTTGCCGCCGATTGTGCGCCGTCCACGCTCTCCAACACATCGCGCACCGGGATATCATAGGTAGTTTGATAAATCGTCAGTGCGACCTTGGCATCCTCATACAGCGCACCGCTGCGCTCCATGATACGGTCTGCCGCGGCCTGCTCGCTCATACCGCCGACCGGAATCGTACCCACCGTCACGCCCGGAAAAATCGACGGATAGGCATAGGTAAACACACACAGCGCAGCCAACAACAGGCCCAACATGATCAATAGGATCTTGGCCGCCAGCGGCATCCGCCTCGGCTTTCCGGCCGTCTTGGCAGCCGCCGATTTGTCGGGGCGTCCCACCACGTGCGTTCCTCCTTTTTGTTCTTTTGTGCGCATACCCAAACTGATCTTCTCCTTTTCCGCTATTGATGATATATGCAACACTGCCGGTTCTCATACAGGGCAGAAAAATGCCAGACAACAAAAAGCGGCGTTCCAACATATCCTTCGACAGGGTTCGCCACTTTCATTATATCCCGCAACAGCATATCGCGCAACAACAATTCGGTAACAGTCACACCTCGCACATCTATCCGTCTTTTTTATAAAAAAGCTGCCAAAACGAACGTTTTGGCAGCTTAACAAGGGATATACCCTATCCCCTGTTCACAAAATCAGTTTACACGTTAAAGCGGAACAGCACGACATCGCCGTCCTGCATGACATACTCCTTGCCCTCCGAACGGACAAGCCCCTTTTCCCGCGCGGCGGCCAGAGAGCCGAGCTCGATCAGATCCTTGTACTGGATGACCTCGGCGCGGATGAAACCGCGTTCAAAGTCGGTATGGATTTTGCCCGCCGCCTGCGGCGCCTTGGTACCCTTGGCGATCGTCCATGCGCGCACCTCCTGCTCGCCGGCGGTCAGGTAACTCATCAGGCCGAGCAAATCGTAGCATACGCGGATAAGACGGTCAAGGCCGGACTCATGCAGGCCGAGCTCGGACAGGAACATCTCCTTTTCCTCTGCGTCCATACCCGCGATGTCCTCTTCCAGCTTAGCGCAAATCGGCAGCACCATTGCGCCCTCGGCGTCCGCGATCTTCTGCACGGCGGCAAGGCGCTCATTCTCGGCCTTGTCACCCGTGAAGCCGACCTCGTCCATATTGGCGGCGTAAATCACCTTTTTGGCCGAAAGCAGGTCGCTCTCGCCAATCACACGCTGCACGTCCTCATCGTCGGCAAAGCCGTCGAACGTGCGGGCAGTCTTCCCTTCTTCCAAATGCGCCTTGAGTTTTTCGAGGATATCCACGTCCGCAAGCAGCTTCTTATCCGCCTTAGCGGCCTTGCGCGTACGCTCAAGGCGGCGCTCAAGGTGCTCGATATCCGCAAGGATCAGCTCAAGATTGATCGTTTCAATATCGCGCGCCGGGTCAACCGAGCCTTCGACGTGCACGATATTCTCGTTTTCAAAGCAGCGCACGACATGGACGATCGCATCCACCTCGCGGATGTGGGACAGGAATTTGTTGCCCAATCCCTCGCCCTTGCTTGCACCACGCACCAAACCCGCAATATCCACGAACTCAACCACAGCGGGTGTGGTCTTTTTCGCATGATACAGTTCAGTCAGGGGCTGCAGGCGCTCGTCCGGCACGGCGACCATGCCCACATTGGGGTCGATCGTGCAAAAGGGATAGTTTGCGCTCTCCGCGCCCGCCTGTGTAATAGCATTAAATAAGGTAGACTTGCCCACATTGGGAAGCCCCACGATACCCAGTTTCATAATCGTTCACGTCTCCTTTATTCTCCCGGTATGTTCCGAATCATTTCCGTATCTTCGCGGGTAGATGCCTCTCCACCCTGCGACAACATGCTCATTATAGCAGATTGCCCCCGTTCCCTCAAGCCTTTTGTCGTCAAGTCTGCCTTTGCGCATGGGTTTTGCCCATCCTGCCGCCTATGCAAACGGTATTTTTTCTTATTTTTACACAAATTCCTTTGTGTTCCCGGCCATTTTATGGCATACTAATAAGGGAAAGCATATTGGAAAGGAGTATATCGCATGGCCAACCATACCGACCGTCAAAAATACCTTCGCCTGCTGGCGTTGCAATACCCTAACGTGCGCGCTGCAAGCAGCGAGATTATCCATTTACAGGCTATCCTCAGCCTGCCCAAGGGCACCGAACACTTTATGAGCGACCTGCACGGCGAGGCGGACGCTTTCGTACATATCCTGAACAACGCCTCTGGCGCGGTGCGCGACAAAGTGGACACCGTACTGCGCGACAGCCTGCCCGCCGACGAGCGCGCCCGGCTCGCCACACTCATTTACTACCCCGAGGAGAAGCTGGAGGAACTGGCCGAGGCCTCGCCCGACCGCGCCGAGTGGTACCGCATCACGATCAGCCGCCTGCTTGAGATTTGCCGTCTGTGCGCCTCCAAGTACACGCGCGCCAAAGTACGCCGCGCGCTGCCGCGCTGGAACGGCGACATCATCAACGAGCTGCTCAACAAGAACAACGACATCTATAACAAACGTGAATACTTCGACACGGTCATTTCGTCCATCATTGAAACCGACCGCGCAGAAGAGTTCATCATCGCCATGTGCAACCTGATCAAGCGGCTGGTCGTCGACCACCTGCACATTGTCGGCGATATTTTCGACCGCGGCCCGCGCGCGGATATCATTATGGACATGCTGATGGACCACCACTCGGTCGATATCCAGTGGGGCAACCACGATGTGCTGTGGATGGGCGCGGCCACCGGCAGCCGCACCTGCATCGCAACTGTACTGAGTAACTCCATCACCTACAACAACCTCGATGTTATCGAAACCGGCTACGGCATCAGCCTGCGTCCGCTTGCCCTGTTTGCGGACGAAACTTACCGTAACTGCAACATCGAGTGCTTCATGCCACGGCTGCTGGATGCAGAGGAATTGTCGTCGCGCAACGATATCAACCGCATCGGCCGCATGCATAAGGCGATCGCAGTCATCCAGTTCAAACTCGAAGGGCAGACCATCCGCCGCAACCCCTCGTTCCACATGGACGACCGGCTGCTGCTCGACAAGATCGACTTTGAAAAGGGCACGGTCAAACTGCCGAGCGGCGAATACCCGTTGCGCGACTGCGACTTCCCGACTATCGACCCGGAAGATCCATACCGTCTGTCCCCCGAAGAACACGAACTGATGGCGCAACTCAAGAACGCCTTCCTGCGCAGCGAAAAATTGCAGCGCCATATCGGTTTCCTGTACTCCAAAGGCGGACTGTACAAGTGCTTCAACGGTAACCTGCTCTACCACGGCTGTATCCCCATGGACGACAAGGGCGAGTTCCTGCAATTCTCTTTCGGCGGCAAGCAGCTGTCCGGTAAAGCGCTGATGGACTGGTGCGAAACAACCGCCCGTGCGGGTTACTACGCGCGGGAATGCACTGCAGAACGCCAATTCGGCAAGGACTTCCTGTGGTTCCTCTGGTGCGGACGCAACTCTCCCTCGTTCGGTCGCGATCATATCGCCACCTTTGAGCGCCGCCTGATCGAAGACAAGTCGACTTGGGCCGAACCGAAAAACCCCTATTACTCATTCTATAATGAGGACGCAGTCTGTGTGCGCATCCTGCGCGAATTCGGGCTGGAAGGTGAGCATTGCCATATCGTCAACGGCCATGTGCCGGTCAAAACCAAGGACGGCGAAAGCCCGATCAAGGCAGGCGGCCGCCTGATCGTCATCGACGGCGGCTTCTGCCGTGCCTACCAGCCGACGACCGGTATCGCAGGCTACACGCTCGTATTCGACTCATGGGGCATCCACATCACCGCGCACGAGCCGTTCCCCGGCAAGGAAACCGCCATCCGCGATAACAAGGATATCCTGTCGACCTCGATGGCGTTCGACCGCTCGGAAAACCGCATCCGCATCTGCGAGACGGACATCGGCCATGCTTTGCAGCAGACGATCGACGACCTCAAGGATCTGCTTGCTGCTTTCCGCTGCGGCGAAATCAAGGAAAATAACAGCGTAAACTGAGAGAGCGTTGAGGCAAACTGAAAGCCCGCAGCCATTGGCTGCGGGCTTTCTTACATCGTTTGGAGTTTATTTTACTCAGCGGCGGCGAGGAAGTTCTCCGCGTAGTAGTCGCCGTTTTCCTCATCCAGTACAACGCAGATCAGGTTGCCCTTGCTTTCTACGCGTACCTTCTCCGGAGCCACGCCGACGCATACCCACTTGAAGGGGTCGATGCTTTCGGCAATCTTGTCCTTGGCTGCCTCGATATCCGCGCCATCCTTGAGACGCAGCAGCACAACCGAATGTGCCTGCGAGGTAATCATCGCCTCCGAAGCAAGGCCAGCTTCAAACTGCACATCCTCCGTACCGATGTACCACGTCAGCGGCTGGGTTGCACCGTCCGCGCCCATGCCGTTATACAGCACAGTCTGACCGACCATACCGCTGTAAGGCTTGTCGCCATAAACCTTTTCCATCAGCGAAACCAGCGAAGCGTCCGCCTCGGGCGTGGTCTCGCCCGGCTGCTCGCCTTCATCCGGCTGCTCCGGCTTGATGTAGCCCCACTCGGCTTCGCCGTACTTCTTCATGAACAGGTCATAGTTCTCGCCGTAGCGCGAAGCATATACGCTTTCGATCTGCGGGTCGAAGGTGTAGGCCACGCCGTCGATCGTGATTTCCGTCCACGCGTGTACCGACTCGCTGCCCTTCGGGCTGACGCCCGTGCCAGGGATCGCCTTGGCATCATAGCCCACCTGACGGGCGAGGTAAGTGAACACGCTCGACCACGAATAGCAGTTGCCGCGCTTCGTTGTCAGCATATTGATCGCCTGCTCGATCTCCCAACCGTCGACCGAGGTGTCGACCTCACCGATACCCAGATAGCTGAAGGTCTTTTTGGCATAGTCATAAACTGCGCGCAGCTTTTCGAGCTGGGTCATCTTATCGTTGACCACGCCCGCAACCGCCTGCGTAAGCAGCTTATCGAGCTGTTCCGAACCGGTGGTGTAACGGCCGTTGCGGTCAAGCTCCAAGCCGTTTACCGTCTTGTTGTAATCGAACTGCTGTGCGTCATTAACGTGGAACAGCAGACCGCTGATATTATGCCAGCCGGGAGCCAACATCGTGGTCTCCTTGTCGTAAGACGTCCATGTCTCGCCCGCCTCGGTCTTTTCATACTCATGGTCGGTCGTCGCCTCAAGCATGGCCAGGTACGCCCAGTGCGTGTCCGGCACGTCGGGCATAATGCGGATGCCCTCACCGGTCGAAGCAGTCACCATGTCGCCTGTTCGATCCAAGATACGGTTGAGCACGGTCACGACTTCGGCGCGCGAAATCGGGTCGTCCGGACGGAACAGGCCGGACGGATCGCCTGCGACCCAGCCCTGTGCCAGCGCGGTCTGCACGGCGTCGTACGCCCAGTGCGTCTTGGACACGTCGGCAAAGCTGCCCTCCGTACCGATATCATCATGCGGGATACGGGACAGGATGGTGACAAACTCGGCGCGGGTGATATTAGCCTCCGGCCGGAACGTGCCATCCTCATAACCGCCGACCAGAGAATAGCCGGTCATTTCGCCAACCGCCTCAGCATACCAAGCGTCAAGCGGCACATCGGCGAACAGATAATCTCCGCCGCCCGAGGATTCAGTCAGCAAGGACGCGATCAGCTTGCACGCCTCAGCACGCGTGATCGACGCATCCGGGCGGAACGTGCCGTCCTCATAACCGTTCATGTACTGCATATGGTCAACCGTGTTGAGCACCGGCGTTTTCACCTGCGCCATATCCTCCGAGGTGGCCGCGCAGGCCGATACCGGCAGCGTAGTAACTGCCATCAGTGCGGCGAGGGACGCCGCGGTCACTTGCTTTTTCATGGAAAAACTACTCCTTTTCATCAGTCTGTCCATTTTGACGGAGCCCGTCCTCATTCTGTTCCCCACTATTCGTATTTTTTTGCGAAGAGCTGTTTTTACCTGCATTGGCATTATCCAACACCACCGGAATGAGCGAAGCGGCCAGCTTACCCTTGCCACGGGTTTTGACATAGAAAAAGCCGATGATCGAAAACACCACCGCGCCGACAAATTTGACCAGCAGGTCTTTCACCGTATCAATCAGGCCGATGTCGATATAGCCGCCGGGAAACTCCATCCAATCCTGCCCATTTACGACCAAACTTTCGATTGGCAGATGCTCCACGTTATTCAGCCCATCCAGGTTGAGCGTGACCGAGTTGATCGTTGTGACAAGGAAATCCTTCTGCATATCTGTTCCAAAGAACTGATCCATGCCAAACTCGAAAAACTCCCACAAAACGCCCACTGTCATCGAAAAGCAAAACGCCACGATTGCCAAAAACAGCGGTGACAGCTTAACAGAAAAACGTTCGCTGCGGTTAAACAGGTCAACCAGTGAGAAACCGACCGCCGCAACCAGAAAACCGTTGATCGTGTGCAGCATGGTGTCCCATCCGGGAATAAGTGTATAAAACGAATTGATTTCGCCCAAAATTTCCGCGGCAAAGATAAAGCAGTAGATGATGCCTTCCATCAGCGGCGGAATATCGATATCCAAGCTGCGCTCAATCAGCATCGGCACGCAGAACAACGCCAGTGACAGCACACAAACGAACATATTTTCATACCGGTGCATAAACGCTGCGCGAATAAACGTCAATGCGATGAAAAGCGATAGCACACCACGGATGGTCAACCGGCGACGGACGCGGCGCCGCTGCTCCGGTGTACGGACGGCGGCATGCTTACCGGCGTCTTTTTGTTTTTTCCCCATCAATCCAGTCCTCCTTTAGCCTATTCAGGGCTTCTTTTCCACGAGTATACCACAGCCGTGCGAAAAAGGAAAGGTCACGCCCCCATACAGACGGTATTTTCCCCCTCGGCACTTGACAAAACAGCCTCTTGCCGCTATACTATTATCATTATCGTTCCTCGCGGGTGTAGTTCATCGGTAGAACGGCAGCTTCCCAAGCTGCATAGGTGGGTTCGACTCCCATCATCCGCTCCAAAACAAAACCCCCGAGCTATCGGGGGTTTTTCATTTTCTCCAGATATGGTGCGGGTTTTTGCGGTTATGTACATAACGCGGTGTTGCAACCATGAACCGCAAAAATACAGTTGAAAACCGCATGATGCAACACGAAAATGCAACACGATATAAGGCGTGTTGCATCATCAGGAATAGAACAGCCCAAGGCATAACGCCACGGGCTTTCCCATGTTCCAATTCAACATCATTATTACGCGGTAGTAGCCAGCTTCTTTACCAGCAAATCACCACACTCATACAATAATACAAACGAAACAGCCCAAGGATTGTATCCTTGGGCTTCTGCCCGCATACTACTACCTATGCTTTAGAGAATAAAGCTTTCCGAAAGCTTTCCATCCTTTTCTCTGCTGATTTTGATTTCTCCATAATTTGTCTTTTGGTGATTTTAGTTAATTCAATTTCTCGAATTAACGCAATATCTTTATGGGAAAAAACATTCGATTGAGTCGATTCACTATAATTCATCTTAAAACTCCACTCTGCAATAAGTCCACAATAGTTTCCTGCAACAGGCGTTGATGATAAGCAACACGCAATACTTCACGATACGGAAGAAGTACTTCAGAAAAAAATGTTCCATATCTTTCTTTTCCCCGAATTGACCTTTCGTATATGTGCATATCTGTAGCACAAACCCTACAGTCTCTAAATTTATTTTACCTACTACTCCAATATACTGCTTCGTATTGATCTTGTGACCCTTAATCTTTATAAACTGTTCGCGTATTTCTTCTTCAGTCGGAAGAATAGCACATTCCTGATCACTCTTAAAGAATACCCTGCAAAAAAAAGGTAAACTTTCTTTATCCTTGATGTCAATTTGATACTCTTGTTGATAGCTATCAGCTCTATCGAGCTTTGAGCTTTTTTCAGCAATCATTTTGACCCACAAATGATCATCCTTTTTATACTGCTGAAAAACAGAGACTTTAAAACGATCGTTTCCAAACAAGTTGCACAGTATCGAAAAAATCGAGACACATACATTATCGGCAATAGTCTCAAAATATTTACTGTTTGAAAACGTTTTATATGATGGATTATTTAGTATAGTTTCGTTCAATCGTGCGGTTTCCTCTTCAATACCATATAATAGCGCAGCAACTTCGGCGTTAAGCTTTTGTTGTATATCATATTTTGCTTCTCTTTTCTTCTTGTAGCGGTTTGAAACCGAAAAGATTATTAACAAAAAGAAATAGAATAGATAAAAAGGGACAATAAATAAAAAATTCCATTTATTGTCCTTAAATGAAAATAAACTTGCAATAACCGCAGCAACAAAATGCACAAATACCTGAACAACATCATTACTGCAAACTCGATATGCCCAAGCCACAAAATGCCCTAGACCCGTGTCTTTATGGCCTAAGGACACCAATCTTTTTTCTATGTACACCTAAGTTCCCCCTTTGGGTTATTATATAACATTTTTTTACATCATGCAACAAATGGTTATATAATATTTGAAAGTCCAAAGTATACCCAATAACACTACAGTTAAAATGATATTTTCGTGGAAAACTTTCTTTTAACACACCAATTCGGGGGAGCACTAAGCTCTATTAGAGCATATGAGCAATGCTCATTATGAACCAGGTCATATCAGCACCTCGTGTAATTAGACACTAGCGCCTCCTATTCAATGATCGGAGGCGCTTTCCCGTATCCAAATTGAACACCGTTATTTCATGGCGTTTGCGAGCTTCACTACCAGATCCGCGCCATACTCATACGCCAGCAGGTACTGCATGGTTTCCGCGGCGAGGCCAGCCTTTTGCTGCACCTTGGTGATCGCGGCCTGCACTTCTTCGTCGGTCTCGAACGCATTGTCCGGCGCGTCCGCTGCCGGTTTGTCCTCTGGCTCATCGTAGGCCAGACCGAGCGTATCAAGGATGCCCTTCGCATACGCTACGCCAAACGCCTGCTGCTCGGCCAGTGTGTCGGCCTGCGCGGCGTCGGCCTTGGTATCGACAAACACGCCCTCGCAGATGACCGCCGGCGCAACCGTCTCACGGATGAACGCATAGTAATCGCCGCTGGTGCCCTGACGGGTTTTGACCCCGCGGCTGTTCTGGCCCATGGCCTTAACATGCTTCTCGATGTTCTGCGCAAGCACCTTGCCCGTGCCGCCATGGATGGTGTGGAACACCTCGAAGCCATCGCCGCCGCCAGAATTATTGTGCACGTCAACCGCCAGATCGGGGCCGTAGGCGTTGCACTCGCGCACCTCGTCATTCACCGTGTCGTTCTCGTCCTTGGTGCGGGACATACACACATCCACGCCGTAGGCAACAAGGAAATCGCGGCAGGCGGTCGCCATCGTGAGGTTTACGTCCTTCTCGACCAGATAACCAACCGCGCCGGGGTCGCTGCCACCGTGACCAACACCGATAAATACCTTTTTCTTACCCATAGGATTGCCCTCCTTATTCTTCTTTCTCATACATACTACGCTGCATACCGGCCTGCCGTCCGTGCCCTCGCGCTCCGGGGCGAACAGATAGCCGTCCGAAACGCGGTACATGCCGGTGCTGCCGCCCGCGTCCTGCACCAGCAGCAGTTTGAT
>OEQS01000125.1_pt1 | contig 12002 bp, 12 predicted proteins | sample 1539731 | NCBI WGS metagenome assembly OEQS01 (sample SAMEA3891890, study PRJEB23780) | metagenome | biome: terrestrial biome; feature: animal house; material: Caecal content | place: Italy | collected 2015-05-05 | reverse complement strand
ATTATCAACTTGGATTAGATACAAAATTCTTAACCAAAGATATAACTGACCCGGACTTTCTTGAAGTACTCAAAGAGGAAATTGAAAATCAAGAAATTGATGTCGTAGTTGGTGGGCCGCCTTGCCAGTCTTTTAGCTTAGCCGGGGTAAGAAAAACAAATGATAGAAAAGATGACTTGTTTTCTTATTACCTGCAAGTTATCAAAATGTTACACCCCAAATATTTTGTGATGGAAAATGTGTATGGCATCTTAACAAAATATAAAGGGAAGGTGAAGGAGCGAATCCTTCACGAAATCAATAGCATTATTGACCTTGCTGCTCTGGAGAAATATGTTAGGATTGCTGAAGACTTGGCGAACCGCCAGCTCAATGGAGAAGAACAAGCAGCAGCAAAGTATTGCATTGATAAACTTTATATTTCAATTGATAAAGAACATCAGGAAGCTCTAGTCAGTAGTCGTTATATGGCTTCAATAAAAAAACTACAGCAGGGTGGATTTAGCAAAGAAGAATTGGCGTTTATCCGAGCTGCATTGCTTCGCGAAAAGCAGTGCCATTCTCATTCGCTGCTTGATAAGGATCTCGATAAGCTTATGAGCATTTGGGTGGACGCTTTTAGAAACAGTAAGACGGTTCCTGAGCATGATCGCAATGTGGTTCGCGAAACTCTTGCATTAATGAAACAAAGGGGACAGCTTTATAATCAAAAAATGGAACTCAAGAAGTTGATTCATGAAGCTCATTTGACAGATTCTGCTTCAAAGAACCAATTTGATGCAGCAGTGGATAGTATGGAGGATGATACTATACTGCAACTTTTTGATGATGGATGTAGTGTTGCTTTGGAAAAAGCAGAGAATAGTCATGTGCAACAAATCGTCAATGAAGTTAAATATGCTGTTGAAGTATTGTATGAATTGACAGTTGATACAGTGGACCGCTTAAATGCGATCTTGTTCAGGCATTTTAATCGGAAGGAAGTAGAGCAATTAAAGAGTGAATCGAAGAGGATTCGCTTGTACAATATCAAGTCAGAACAGGTTTTGCTGGCTTCGGATTATGGCGTTCCACAAGATCGGCGTCGAGTGGTGTTTATTGGATGCAGAAATGACCAAGAAATGATTACAAAGATTTCTGCAACGGTTTCTGAGGACGAAAAAGTCACGGCTAGAGAAGCTCTTGATGATCTTATGGGAATCCCAAATGGATCAATGCAGACGGAATATAATCCAAAGGTTTATCAGCAAGCATTGCTTGGAAAACCTCTCCGTCAAGCAAATGGACAACTTACTGGAAAAGGAGAAAAGAAAACTTATATTGATTGGTCGAGAGATGGTCGATTAAACCCGCAACGTTTTCCACATAGGAGAAAACCTACGTATACCAGCATTAATTTTTGGTCAGATGTTGACGAAGGTGCGTTTGAAGAATATGAATTAGCAAACCATCAGACATCAAATCAAAATGATACTGTGCGTCGTCGATATGCATTGATGAGGGCATGTGGGGATTTTGATCGGGCAAAGGCCAAATATGCGGATGATCCAGCAATGAGGACTGATAAACGAGACTATCATTGCCTTCATGCAGAAGAACAAAGCCCGACCATCATGACATTAGGTGATGATTTTTGTCATTATGGAGAAGATCGATCTTTGACAGTGCGAGAAATGGCTCGTCTGCAATCCTTTGATGATGATTTTGTTTTTCAAGGAAAACGTACAACCGGAGGTGATCGCAGAAAAGTGGAAACTCCGCAATTTACGCAAGTAGGAAATGCAGTTCCGCCTTTGATGGCAAGGGCGATCGCAGAAGAAATATTAAGGCATATAAGATAAAAAGAACCACTGACCCCAATAATGGTCAGTGGTTTTTTCAGATATGAGTAAGATAGGTTGGCTTAAAAATACAATATACCTTTTTATGATTATAAATCCACGGATTCTATTTCGCCAAATAATTCTGACTTGGCATAAGGCTTGATTCTCCATGCATTGCCGTGGTTTTTGCCGCTATAACGGCCTTCCTTAGTAGTATAACCGCGCCAATCATAAGTGATACTTCCTAACTTGATTAGAGATAAAAACGTAGTAAATTGCGGAGCGCGTGAGAACTCGATCGCATTGTATTTGAATTGAACTATATCACCGGAAACACGGCTTTCGGCCTTGAACCAAAGTGTGGAAGGATGTTTGAGATACAACTGTTCCTTTAAATCCTCAAAAGTCCAGAATGCTGCAATTTCACGTTTGAATGTTGTTGGGTTTTGCCATATTAGGTTAACTGTTCTGCCTTCTTCGTTTACAGCAAGGTAAAATCCTTGATTGTTTTGAGGAGCTTCCAAGGAGCCGATTGTGATGTAAAGACTACTGTAACCTGCATGTGCATCGGAATCATATCCATAAATTCGGGTGAAAGCAGAAACGCGGTTTCGGTCGTTGGGTTCCGTTTGTGCGACTCGAGTTCCATCGAATCGCGGTCGTAAGGTGAATAGCGTATCCAGCGTTCTGCCACTGCCTTTGGACTTGATTTCAATTAATCCCTTGAAATCCGCATTGTTCCGATTGTTTGTATTAATTCCAAGCAGCGATTCAAGCGTATCTCCAACATCTTTGGGAGCGATTGCGCCGGAGCCTTTGGAGTTGTCATAAAACCCACCTTGGATAATTTCTTTTAGTTTTGGTTTGATGGACAAGAAAAGTTGCGTGATAGCATCAGTCCCAAGAGCGGCTAAAATCTCTTGTTCTGACGGAATATTGTGCGTGAGATTGATGAAATAAATTTGTGGCTTGCCATCTGGTTTTAAAAATACAGAGATGTATAGCAGATCACCTTCATTGATTTCTTGATGATGCATTTTGCGCTTAATCGTTTCAATGGAAAATCTTCGGTCTCCGCGTGAATTAGCAACACGATAAAATTTCAGTCGAACATTCTCGACTTTTCCGTTTTGTACGAATAATGCATCATACGAAACTCCGTTATTTCCTCCGTTTGTGAGCGAATCATAATCAACGAGACCCCATGTATGTAACAGATCCCTTAAGATACCGTTTGCATCCAGATTGTTCTTATCTATCATGGTGTAGGTCATTCTCACCAATGCATAGTCTTCATTTCGATATTTTCGGATAAGGTTTATCCTTTCAATTTCATCTGAATAAGGGGTGAAAATCACAGTGCTTCCTCCTTTGCATTACGTGAAAATAGGTGATGCATATCACAATGAGATGTAAAAGACATGGCATATAATGTTTTTAAAGTCGGATTTTTGTTGTCACCATGGATCACTCGACTTACCGCGGATTCAGATACCGCGGTATTGATGTACACCTGTACTTGTGAAGCATTGCGCTTTCGCATACTTCTTTGAAAGTTTTTTATAAAAACGAATAGATAGTCATCGTCACAAAATGGTTCGTTGAAGTCAGTTTCAAGATTGGATTTAGATTCCATGAAGTTGCGTGAAAATAGGGCGGGGTACGATACGTTGAGTGCTTTAGCTAGCTTGATGGAGGTTTGATATTCTATGTTCTGGCCTTTTTGTTCTAATTTGGTCAAACAACCACGATCATAATGAATTGTTTCAGCCAAGGTATGTAAGGATACCTGTTTCTGCTTATGCGCTTTCCGGATGTTTTGTCCAAAAACCAGTAAAGTCTGATTAAATTCGTATTCAAAATCCTGCCACATATAATTCACCGCCCTTTGCGCTTTCTGCTGCACCGCTACTCTGATTATACGATATATTACCAATAAGAAATTGACTTATAACCATCAAACAAAGGGTATAAGTTTGAAAAGGAGTTGCAAATGAAAAAGAGAATAACTCACCCAACCGCCCTACCCGGGCGGTTATTTTTATGCCTTGAAATTGCCGTCCACCATGCCCGGCCGCCGCCGGTATCCGTGAAAACCATTAACCAACCATCAAAAGGAGGACAGCTTATGTACTATCACACCTGCCCCTATTGTGGGGCGAATTTAGACCCGGATGAACACTGTGATTGCCTTTCCCGTATCCGGGGTAAAGCGCCGAAGTGGAGCGGCATGGCCGGTGTCCGGGTGCGGAACCACAAGAGGTCTGCCCGTGCCCGCACTTAGGCTCGGCAGCTTGTTTGACGGCATTGGCGTTTTTCCACTGGCTGCCTCGCGCTGCGGCATAGTTCCTGTGTGGGCAAGCGAGATCGCCAGAGCGCCGGTGTCCATTACCCGGCGGCATTTCCCGGATATGCTTCACTTGGGAGATATCACACAGATAGACGGCGGCAGGATACCGCCCGTGGATATTGTCACGTTCGGTTCACCCTGTCAAAACCTGTCTACGATCGGGGCGCGAGAGGGCTTGGCAGGTAGCAAATCCGGCCTGTTTTATCAGGCCATGCGTATTATTGAGGAAATGAGGTATGCAACAAATAACCGGTATCCAGCTTTCGCTGTCTGGGAAAACGTCGCGGGAGCGTTTTCTTCAAATAACCGGCTGGATTTTGCAGCCGTGCTCCACGCATTCACAGGTATCGAGGTTTCAGTGCCTGATAGCGGACTGTGGGCGCACGCCGGAATGGTGCGAGGGGGACGGGCTGATACCGCTTGGCGGCTCTTGGACGCCCAGTATTGGGGAGAACCCGCACTTTCGCAGCGTCGGCGGCGGGTGTTCATCGTGGCGGATTTTACAGGCAGACGTGCCGCAGAAGTATTATTTAAGCCCCGTGGTGTGTTCCCGTATCCTGCGGCTTGCGGCGAAAGCGGGCTGTCCGCCGCCGGTAGAAATCGAATACCTGCTGATGAAGCAGGGCGGCAGATACCCGTCGTCCGTCCCTTCCAGCTTCGGCGTATGCGGGCGATGGCAAAGCAAGGCGACCAAACCGACTTCCGGGCGTGCTTCGGCAAAAACGGAGAACCCTTTCCAACTTTGCTTGCCAGTATAGGCCAGCCGTTTGCCTTTTGGTATGAGGGGGCGGAACAAGACGGGGTTATCCGCGACCTTACACCGTTGGAGTGCGAACGGCTCATGGGGCTGCCCGAGGGCTGGACGGCATACGGCTGCAAAAATGAACCCATCACAGACCGCGCCCGTTGTTTCGCGCTCGGCAATGCGATCGTTTTGCCTTGTGCGGAGTATATTATGGCGGGTATTGCGGAAGTCATGCAGTAAGATCAATCAACATTTGAAAGTGAGGAATAGTTTATGGAACTGAAATTTGTAGTCCCGAACATGGAAAAGACGTTCGGCAATCTGGAATTTGGCGGCAAGGTGGAACCGCGGCGCGGGGATACCCAGCGGGAAGGTGGCCGTATTGTGGTGAAGAACCGGCGGTACAAGCTGTTTTCCGATGTGCAGCGCGCGGACGACATCGAAGTAATTCTGCCCGGCAAGGCAGGCGAAAAGCATTTTGAGTATATGGACGCGGTCAAGCTGGTCAATCCCAAGATCACCGTGGAAGGCTATGCGGTCAATGGCCGCGGCTTCTCGGATTATATCCTCCATGCAGACGATATTGTAAAAGCGTAAGAAAGGACAGGTGGCAAATATGAGACTGGCAAATGGTATTGTGATCGACAAGCAGGCGACGTTTGGACGGCTGCGCTTTTCCGCGCTGCGCCGCGAGGTGTTTGAGCAGAATGAGGATGGAACGCCGTCTGATGTGGTCAAGGAACGCACCTACGATCTGAAAAGCAAGACACAGCGCCGCATGATTCAGGTGAGTATCCCCGCCAGCACGCCGCTGCGGGATTATGCCTATAACGCCGAGGTGGATATTGTGAACCCGGTGGCGAACACTGTGGCAAATGCTACGTTCGGCAACAATGCGGAAGCGGATTGGTATGTCAAGGCGGATGACATTGTGCTGGTAAAGCCGGAACAGGCTGGTGCAACGGGCGGCGGACAGCCCGCCCAGTCGCGTAAGGACGGTCAGCCGGATAAGAAGGCATGACCGTTATGAAACACTTCCGGTATTGCGGTAAGCGTATCCGCCCGGCGGACAAGGATTTGGTGTTTCAGGCAGCGTGCGGTGTCGGTTTTGCTGTGTTTTGCCTATCTTTCGCCCTGCTCAATCTGTGGACGGTGCTGCAATCCGGGTGGCGCGGTTTGCTTGCATCGGGTGTTGATGGAGACAGGGGTTATCTGCTGTTCACCGTTTTCGCAGCGGTGGTTTCCGCTGCTGTGGTGATCGTACTGCTGCGCCGTCTTTTCCCGGATGCTGCCCGGCAGTTATCCCACCGTCAAAAGTTAGCGCGCATGGTGCTGGAAAACCAATGGTACGAGCAGGCTGAACAGACAAGGCAGGACAGTTTTTTCAAGGATTTATCCAGCTCGAATAAGAAAACGAAAATAGCCCGTTTTCCGCGGATTTACTACCGCATGGAAAACGGGCTTTTGTATATTCAGGTCGAGATCACGATGGGGCGGTATCAGGAAGCGCTTCTGCATCTGGAAACCAAACTGGAAAGCGGCTTGTATTGTGAGCTTGTCAGCCGCGAGCTGCGGGAGGGCTTTGTTCTGTATACGCTTTTGTATGACATGGTTGCAGATTGCATTTCCATTGATGAAGCAAAAGCCGGAGACGGCCGCCTGCGGCTGATGAAAAATGTCTGGTGGGAGTATGACACGCTGCCGCACATGCTAATTGCAGTCGGCACGGGCGGCGGCAAGACGTATTTTATCCTGACTTTAATTCATGCGCTGGTGCAAACCCGCGCAGTGATACACGTCTTAGACCCTAAGAACGCAGACCTTGCAGACCTGTCCGCTGTCATGCCGGAGGTGTACTACCGTAAGGAGGATATTGCTGCGTGTGTCAGCCGGTTTTGCGATGCCATGATGCAGCGCAGCGAAAGCATGAAGTCTATACAGGGCTACAAGACGGGCGAAAACTATGCGTATCTCGGTTTGGAGCCGCACTTTCTGGTGTTCGACGAGTATGTTGCGTTCATGGAAATGCTGAACACGCGTGAGCGTGACGATGTGCTGGGCAAGCTCAAACAAATCGCTATGTTGGGTCGGCAGGCGGGTTTCTTCCTGATTCTCGCCTGCCAGCGCCCGGATGCAAAGTATCTTGGTGACGGTATCCGTGACCAGTTTAACTTCCGTGTGGCGCTGGGGCGTATGTCCGAGCTGGGGTATAGTATGATGTTCGGGGAAGTGAAAAAGGAGTTTTTCTTCAAGAACGTCAAGGGGCGCGGATATGCGGACACTGGAAAAGGCGTGATTACCGAGTTTTACACGCCGGTTGTGCCGAAAGGGTATGACTTTCTGCGGGAGATCGGCAAATATAGAAGTAGCAACATTGTTGCTACAAATTTGACAGAAGAATGATAACCTGTTATACTGAACCCAAAGGAGGAATGACGTATGGGTAATGTAGTTTCTTCTGCCAAAACGGATATGTTCCGTATCCGCATGAACCCGGAAATCCGGGAAGAACTGGAACGGATTTATGCGAAAAATGGTCTGACGCTGACGGACGCGGTCAACGTGTTTTTCCAGCAGTCGATCAATGCGGGCGGTTTCCCGTTCGCGGTAAACGAGGATAATGCCGAGATCATCAAGGCAAAGGCGCTGTCGCGGTTGATAAAAGAGCTGCAAAAGGGTGACGAGTGCGCCGAAGTGTACGATGCCGACGACGCGCGCAAGATGCTGGGGCTGTCTGAATGAAGGTGTTATTCAAGAAAACTGCGCTGGACGATATGCAGGCGACGGAACGCTATATTTCGGAAACGCTCGATAATGGAGTAGCGGCGAAAAAGCTGACCCGGCGCGTGTTCGATGCAATCATGCTGCTCGAGGACAATCCTTATATGGGTACAGAACTCAGTCGTAAATTTTCCGTGGAGACCGATCTGCGTTTCTTGGTAGTGGCAAAGCAGCTTGTGTTTTACCGCGTGATAGAGGGCGACCATATCGAGGTTATGCGCGTGCTGGATGGACGGCAGGACTATCTGGCGCTGTTGTTTTAAAAAACGAAATACGGTTTGGCACAAGCTCACAGGAAAACCCTGTGGGCTTTTTGTTTTGCACGCCCCGCCCTGCCGCGCGCGGCGTGCAGCGCGAAAGCCGCAAGCGCGGCGAGGGCGGATGGCGGGCGCGGCGCAGCCGCGCCCGCGCGTCATTACCCCCTGCATCTAACAGGGGGGTACAAATCGCCTATGGTCAGCCCTTTTTCAAAGCAAAACCCTGATGGCGTCTGGCTTTTTCGGCATTTTGGGCTATGTAAAAATCGAGCGATTATGTCACAGCCGGGAAGGAGGTGGTTTGCGTATGGAACTGGACGGATGGATTTTGCAGTTCCGCCGGGAGCGGGAGCAGAACGGGATTTCCCGCAAGGCGGTTGCCGCTGCTGCCGGGGTGTCGCGGGAATACCTGTGCAGGGTGGAAACTGGAAAGATGCCGCTCACAGACCAGATGCAAAAACGTCTTGCGGCGGCGCTTAAGGCGTTGTATCCAGAACCGCTTAACCTGATGATCGACTATGTGCGTATCCGTTTTTCCACGATGGATATAGAATATATCTTGGAACGTATTTTGCGGCTCAAAATGAAATATTTTGTGCAGGAAGATCACGGCTTTTACTCGTATAGCAGCATGTATGTGCTGGGCGATGTAGCGGTTATGACCTCCCCGGACGAGGAAAAAGGCGTGCTGTTGGAACTGAAAGGCAAAGGCTGTCGCCAGTTTGAAAGTTATCTGAACGGCCAGAAGCGAAACTGGTACGAGTTCTTCCGGCAGTGTTTAGCGGAAGATGCGGTATTCAAGCGCATAGACCTTGCCATCAATGACCGGGCAGGAATTTTGGACGTTCCGTTTCTTTGTGATAAGTGTGATCGCGGTGAATGTATTTCGGTTTTCCGCAGTTTCAAGGCATATCGGTCTGGGGAATTGGTTCGCAGCCGGGAAGAAAACAAAGCGAGCATGGGTGCGACGTTGTATATCGGTTCGATGCAGTCGGATTTATATTTCTGTATCTACGAAAAGGACTATGAGCAGCTTGTCAAACAGGGTGTTCCCATCGAAGATGCGGAAATTAAGAACCGGTTTGAAATCCGGCTGAAAAACGACCGTGCCTATCATGCGGTATACGGTCTGGTATCGGGCGAAAACCCGGAGAATACCGCCTTTGGCATCATCAACCGCTATGTGCGGTTTGTCGATCAGGACGACAGTAAACCACGTGAGGATTGGCCGCTGAACCAGATGTGGGCGGTGTTCATCGGGGCGCATCGGGAAAGGCTGACCGTGACTTTTGATGTACAGGTGCTTGACGAAGCGGCCGGTACGACGCTGCAAAACAGCGTGGTCGTGTCCGGTGACAACGGCAGCGGTACGGCGACCGACGACGGCGTGACCGTCCCGGAGGTAGAGCCGCAAAACCCTACTGACCCCACCGGCTTTTATGTCACGAAAGACGTAGACAAGACGGTGGTGGATGTCAGCAAGGGCGCGGCTGACGAACAGAAAACGGCGACTTTCACGATCACGGTTGGCAACAACGGCAAGGAGACGTGGAAAAATGTCGTGCTGAAAGACACGCTGGATACGTCGGTGGTGACGCCCGTATTACAGGATAACGTCTATGTGGACGGCGTCCTGAACAGCAAGTGGAGCTTTGCAAACAAGGTATTTACCTTGGAGCTGGGCGACATTGCGCCCGGTGCGTCCCACGAAATCAAGCTGACCGTGCTTTTTAAGTCGGACGCGGGCGGCAAGACCTATGTCAACTACGCGACTGGTGCAGGCGAAAACGGCAATGCGACCGGCCAGTCGCCGGAGGTCGAGATTATCAGCTCGGTCGATGATCCGGTGACGGATATTCATTACCTGCTGTTTGCGGGCTATGCGGATGGGAAATGGCGTCCTTCGACACAGATTTCCTTGCAGGAAGCGTGTACTGTGGCGTACCGCCTGATTGCCAACGGCGGCAACACTTGGCTGGAGCGCGGCACGGTGATGGTGCCGGACTACGAGTACACAATCCCGGAGGAAGCGAAGTATTTTGTGTCCATCGGCGTGCTGCCTGCCAGCGCGTTCGATACGACGAAGCTGACCGAGGGAGAGGACTATGAGATCATGTTCGAGGTTTCGGAGAATGGTTATCTGCGCATTTGGGCGAGCGCGGCGCAGCTGAACACGCTGGTGAAGTACGTCACGGGTGCGAACGCCGGTGTGAGCGGCGATGTGTCCCGACTGACGTTTGCCAAGGTGATCTGCCAGCTCACCGGACGCGATACCAGCCCGGATACCACGGGTTACAGCGGCAATATTCAGTATTTCCCGGACGTCACTTCGTCCGTCGATCTGGTGACCGAGGTCTCGCATGAGCATGATTATATGCTGGATGCGGACGGAAACGAATACTGGATTTAAGCGGTAGCAAAATAAGAAAATCCCCCGTTTGTGAAAACGGGGGATTCTTCGAACTTGCTGCTATTACAAAATCAAATGTCTTGAGGTAGGAAATTATGAAAGAAGATTCGTTTGCGAACCTGCCTGATATTTTAACGATAGATGATTTGCGGGCGGCGCTTCGCGTTGGCAGAAGCACTGCTTACAAACTCATACAAGATAATCAAATTCCCTCGTTCCGAATTGGCAAGTCCATCAAGGTTTATAAGCGTTCTTTGGTTGAATATGTCGAAAAGGCGCTATATAATGATGGTGAGTTGATAGGTAGCCATTCATCGGAGGGGTGATGAAAGGTTATGAATGCTACCTTGTATGAAAAACACGGAAAATATCACATTTCCGTTTCATGGACACAAGACGGAAAGCGATACCGCAAAAGCAAAGCGACTGGGCTGGCGGTCAAGGGGAATAAACGCAAGGCGCAAGCGATGGCAGATGCGTTTTTGAAAGAAATGCAGGAAAAAGTCACCGAAGGCTATGTCGATATTCTCTTTTCGGAGTATATGAAGCAATGGTTGGAAGATGTGAAATTCCAGATTTCCAAGTCTACCTATGAAGAATATTATCGCCAGATACACAATCGGATTTGTCCGTGGTTTGAGGACAAAAAAATTCGTTTAAGTGAGCTGAAAGCCTATCACATAGACGAATTTTACCGTATGAAAATGCAGAAAGACGGTGTCAATGCTAAAACCGTGCATCGGTACCATGCCAATATTCGAAAAGCATTGCAGCGCGCGGTTAAGCTCGACATGATCCCATCCAATCCAGCGGACAAGGTCGATCTGCCCAAGGTCAAGAAGTTCCGCGGCAGTTATTACACCCCGGAAGAATTGCAGCAGCTCTTTGCTTGCGCGAAAGGGACAAAGTTTGAAACGGTGGTTTTACTTGCCGGGTATCTGGGTGTGCGCGAGGGTGAAGCCTGCGGCTTGCAATGGAAAGACGTCGATTTTGAACGGAATGTTCTTTGCATTCGCGGTTCGCTGAAAATGCACGACAAGTATAAGGACTTGTATTATGGCGAAACCAAAACCGAGTCCAGTTATCGAACCCTTCCAATTCCGCAAAACTTTTCGGTCTATTTGCGACAGCTCAAGAAAAAACAGCTTGAACAACGGATGCTGGGAGGGGCAAGTTATAGCAGGGCTTGGGATGGCTTTGTATGTGTAGATGCAATGGGAGATGTTGTCAATCCCAAATATATTTCCAGATATTTTTCTGATCTTTTACGGAAAAATGGGCTTCGAAAAATCCGTTTTCACGATCTGAGACATTCTTGTGCAACTTTGCTTCTCGAAAATGGCGCCACTTTAAAGCAGGTTCAGGAGTGGCTGGGGCATCACAGTTATGTGGTCACAGCGGACACATACGGCCATGTTTTGGCAGAATCCAAGCGCGAAATGGCCGATACGATGTCGAAACTTTTGGGTAAAGAGCAGGCCGTTTGACCGCTTCAAAAACGGGTTCGAAAAACCGTTTGACAGACATTTGACAGACATCAAAAATCTGGAAATTCTGAAAGCTGCAAAAAGTTATAAAAAAGCAGCTTTTCATCAAAAAAGCTGCTTTTCAGGTGGCAGCCGAAGAAGGATTCGAA
>OEQS01000123.1_pt1 | contig 12014 bp, 17 predicted proteins | sample 1539731 | NCBI WGS metagenome assembly OEQS01 (sample SAMEA3891890, study PRJEB23780) | metagenome | biome: terrestrial biome; feature: animal house; material: Caecal content | place: Italy | collected 2015-05-05 | reverse complement strand
GTATTAACATTGAAGAAGGGGATATTATCGAAAGGATACTTCCCTCTGGAGCAAAAGAGCAATTTTTAGTTGTTGATCGAGGATTCCATAAAGGAATGCACGGCATCCCAGATCATTATCAAATAACGGTTGAACGGCAATCTACATATACAAAAATCAGCAGAGGTCAAGTTATAAACCAATATAATATATCAAATACGGATAAAGTTAATATTCACTCTACTGACAACTCTACAACATACAAAATCAGCGCAAATGAAATTTCCATCATGGAAACAATCCGTACTCTTGCAAAAGGTTTGGAAAATGAAACCGAAATTTTTGCTGCGGTAGATCAAATGCAGGATAATATTGGAAAACATAGTTTTGCTGAAAAATATAATGCCTTTATCCAAAGTGTTGCAAATCATATAACAATTTTTGCTCCCTTTATTCCTGCGCTATCAGCCTTATTAACAAAGTAAAATAGATATAATGCTATAAAACGTTTAAGGAGAATAACAATGGAACTTCTTGATAAAGAAACAGAAACATTGCTCCGAGAATGCCTTGATCGCGTCGACGATTTTCCAGCTGTTCTTGCAGAAAAATTTAAGGAACTTTCATCTGTAGAAAAGAGCCGTCTCAGAAGTCATATCAAATCTCTTTGTGACAATGGCTATTTTTCTAAACTTAAGTGGGCAAACAATGTCCCATATATGGGACAAATTGAACAAAAAGGATATACGTACTTTCAGAAAAAAGATGTTTACATTCGTGCGAAACTACGTCAAGACCCATATTTTTATCTGTTAGATGAGGACTCTGAGCAAGTACTATCTAATCTATCTCAATCTACGGATGCCCATCAAATGGTAAGTGGTAGCGCTGACCAAGGCAGAATTTTAGAGCATCTCAACAAATATGGGTATATTCAGTTTGGCCCTCAAGGGCTGAGGTACACCTTTGAGGGTAATTATTCAGGGGTAATTTCTGTAACGCAAAAAGGCAAAAACTATTTCACTGATAAAGATCGGCGCATAGAGGAAATCATAGTCTTAGGTAATGATGCATTTGTTGTAAATAATATTCAGCAGTACAATATTTCTGATACCAGCAAGGTTAATATTAACTCCACTGATAATTCTACAACATATCAAATAAGTGCGAATGATCTTTCTCTTCTGGAAACTATCCGCACTCTTGCGCGGGACTTAGATAATTCAGCAGAAATTATTGCTGCGATAGATCAAATGCAGGATAATGTTGGAAAGAAAAGTTTTGCTGAAAAGTACAACAACTTTATCCAGAGCATTGCAAATCACATAACCGCCTTCGCGCCGTTTATTCCGGCGTTGTCATCTTTGCTAGCAAATGCGATAGGATAAAAACCTCTTGCTGACGGCATGCAAACCATTGATATGACTGGATTTTTCCAAGTCATATCATTGCACTCCGACCACCCGGAGCGCCCGCCCCCTTTTGCCTTTTCCACTGTCTTTGGCTCCCGTCATGGACGCCAAAACGGACGCCAAATCCGTCACCCCTTATTTTATCCGCTCCAAAAAGAGACAAAAAAGCCGCCTGTTCTTTCGAACAAGCGGCTTTTTTGGTACGCCCGATGCGATTCGAACGCACGGCCTTTGGAGTCGGAGTGTCTATTGTTCAGTTTATTTTGCACAAAATCACGCTATTATAGCGCATTTTATCGAATTTTCCAAGCGAGACATGAACTTTTAGGCGCATCCGCACAAGGCTATTTTGGTGCTCATAAACACCAAATAAACACCAAGTCGAAGAAGCAGAAACCATACTTTTTCAAGCCCAAAATCTGGGGGATTTTGCGGGTCGTAGCATCCACTCGCGGCCGGTTCGCTGACAGTACCTTGCGCGATCGCCCCCATTGATGCCGGTCAAATAAAAAACACAGCTTGTCTCATGCAGTTGGTTCTGGTATACTTCTTTCAAGCACTGTCACCAGACGGCAGGCGGTCGGCTACTCCCTTGCGAAAGGGGGTGATAGCGATTGTGGGAAAGCTGCTTCGGCTTCTTGTATGCACGGCATTCATGCTTTACATACTGACCATATACGCGAAATGACCGCCCTACCCTGACAAAGTATGCGGTCATTTCTTGATCTCTTAACTTGTTCGGGCTGACCGTCTGCCGACAGTGCCCTTTCTATTTTTCAGTATACCCACACCAAGCGGGATTGTCAAGCCGTCCAGTAGGGCGGTTTTCTTTTGCCCATAGATCGCGCTCGCTCGGCTGGCAGCTACCCCACTGTATGATGGGTAGCTATTACGCCTATGGGGTGGCGTTTTACCACCCTCCTGATATGGGGTGATGGTTTACCACCCCCGATTACACGGAAAACTCAATAGCAAACCGCTATCCAGATAGCGCCGAGCCCGGCAGCACCCTATCAGGCCTATTCCTCAAACACACGCCCAAGGTCAATATAACAGCCGTCCAGCACGTTTACCTTGAGCACGTCCGTGCCGCTGCCCAGCGCGGCAGCTGCATAATGGCCACCGTCCAGCACAAAGACCTGTATGCTCTTCTCGGCAGGGTTGACGATCCAGTATTCCCGCACGCCTGCACGCTGGTAAAGATTGAACTTTGTCAGCCGGTCATTTCGGATGCTGGAGGGAGACAAAATCTCTATCACCAGATCAGGCGCACCCTTGCAACCCTTATCGTCGAGTTTATCCCGGTCACACACCACGGATATATCAGGCTCGACAACTGTGTCAACACTTGATGCAGCATCGCCCGGTTTCTCAAATAACCGGACAGCAAACGGGGCAGCGTATACGTGGCACTTCTTGCCCTCAAGGTAATTTGCAATCTGCCGGAACAACTCCCCGCTGATCTCTTGATGAACGCGGGACGGCGGCGACATCATGACCGGCGCACCCTCGATCAGCTCGACGTGTTCTCGTTCATCCCACGTCAGATAGTCCGCGTAAGTGTAATGCTTTTCCTGCGGCAACGGCATTTACTTTCCCTCCCGTCTGTTTATTGTTTCGCCTGTTGATGGATTGATACCGAAATCAATCGAAGTCTGATCCCGCTTGGCTTGCGTTTGAACTGCACGCGCAATAAAGGCAGGAATATTCTCCCCGGTGGCATTCGCAGCTTGCATGGCTGATTCCAGTGTTTCAGGTAAAATGGGAATCATTGGGGAATCCGAACCCGCCGAGGGTATCCCTGTATCCCGCTTGACCTGTTCTTCAATGGCGCGGCCTATAAAACCGTTCAGGCTTTCCCCGCGCTGTTCAGCGTGGAGCTGAAGATCGGCCTTGCGGCCTTTGGGTAGCGTAAGGTTCACTCGATCATAGTTTTTGGAAATCCATTTGTTTTGTGCTGTCTGTTGCGCCTTACTAGCCGGCATATAAAATACACCTCCTCCATCATGACATAATTATAGACCAATTGTCCATATTACGCAATATAAAATATAGCCAAATATATTGCGCAATATTATGCGTATTGCCAATTGTTTTATATTGCGCAATATACTATAATATAATCACAGCAAGGGAAAAGCAAAACAAAAGCCCCCGAGCTGGAAGCCAACAGGCGGCACGGTTGTTCCTCCGTGGGAGGTGATACCGTGGAGATCGTACTTGCATTGTACATCATCTTTTTAACGGTTCTCGTCCTTAAAAAGAAATAACCGCCCTTAGCAAAAGAGCGGCTTTCCTTACAAGTTCTCGAGATTATGAGGAAGCCGACCCGTTGCAGCGGGGCAGCCGCCTTGTTGGTTTCATTATAGCACACACTGCCGTAAAGTCAAGCGCCGAGGGCAAGACAACCCGACCAAGAGCCGTACCGCGTACCTGTGAGCGAGAGCAATAGACACGAAGATGACGCGAGCGGGCGCGAGAATGCGCTGTATGCCATTTTCAAGGCGTAGACGTAAAAAGAACACGTCAAAGCCACCAAAACGCGCACAGCGCCAATTCTGGGGCGAAAGCCAAAGGAGGATTTACAATGGACAGAACCGAGTTAAACAGCAAGGTCAAGGAACTGCGCGAGCTGCGCCGCATGGCCGAGGAGATCGCCACCGAGATTGAGACCATCACCGACGCGATCAAGCAGGAAATGACCGCCTAGGGCGTGGACACGCTGGCCGGTGACGACTGGAAGGCCACATGGAAGCCTGTGCAGTCTGCCCGCTTTGACAGCAAGGCATTCAAGGTCGCTATGCCTGATCTGTACGGCCGCTTCACCCGCTCGACCGAGACAAAGCGTTTTGTCTTGGCATGAGAAAAGCCCTCTTCTGTGCGCCGGGAAGCAATAACAGAAGAGAGCCCGTAAAAACAACCACCATGGGCGGTTGCCTGTATTATACCGCAGCCGCCCGCCGATTGCAAGGAGCAAAACAATGGAATACCCGAAACTCATTGAAAACCACTATCTGGATGCACTGAAACAAACAGAAAAAAACGATGATTTGTATAGCTTGTACAAAAGCGAATTGAGCACGCCGCGCTCGGATATCCAGAAGCTGATGGATGATGGCGATATTTATGCCATGGAGGATGCAATTTCACATTGGCAAGTAAAAGCAGAGGAAATGGGTTTTCTGCTCGGCTATCGTTACGCAATGCAGCTTGCCCGGGAGGTGTTCGCATGAACAAGATGCATGGTATGAATGCTGTTTGTGATCTGGCCAGTCTCACTTCAGTGAACATCGATAAGGCGGATGCAGTATTGAACGAGTTATTTGAATCGCATTTTGTCTCTACCAGCAACGACGCATTCCAGATTCCTGAAACCTATTCGCAGGTACAAAATCTGGTAATGGTCGTCATGGACTACATAACCAATGCTAAAAAGCAGACGAACGAGCTAATGGACATGCTGTTATCGCAAAAGAGGGCGGGAACTGCGCATGAATGATATCAGTTTTCCAATCACACTGGATTCTTTTTGCGAAATGGCAGAACGCATTGCAGGACAGCCAGTTTCGGATGATTGGCGCGAAGTATACAGGTCGGTTGTGCCGATCATAAATGACAGCTATCGCCTTGGGTTAAGCGGAGAACCGCGGAAACCATTCGATGTTGAATCCGTGGTGCGAAAAGTAGCGCATCTGGGCGATGATCCATTTGCGCGTCGTTTTGCGCTATCCCTCGAGCATTGGTGCGAGCTGGCGTATTCATGCGGAAAAACACAGTATGGGGTACTGATGATATTATATAATCGGCTATTGCCGCGCTACCACCAAAGCCACACCATAACAAGCGGGTGTGGCTTTGCATATCTGGATTTATTGCCTTGTGGTAAACTTGCGGTTTTTTGGCTTTTGGGAAGAAATTGGTTTCCACACAAGTGTGGAAAATGGCGTCCCCACTTGTGGGTATAACCCCAAGTTTCCCCAAGGCCTTTCGAAAACTCAGTCCTTTTTTGGGACTGAGAAGTCTCTGGTGTATTACCTTCGACACAAGTGTCGACGCGAAAGCGCATAGTTGAGATTTTTGAAGGAAATTGCTTTCGACCACAAGCGGGAGAAATGGAGAGCCAACTTGCTGACATGGTACAGAAGTGTACCTCATCGACCCCAATTTGCAGCACCCCTGTTTGCAACCTTGCCCCAGCCTTGCCCAAGTTTCCCCAAGTCTTTTTAGGGTCTCCGAAATCTCAGGATAGCCAAACAGAATGTTTTGCATGTTTTTGTTAAACTGCCGAAATAGCAGGATTGCCAAACAGCAAATTACAGCAAGTTTGTTTTCAGGGTGTACAGTTTGTGATACACCCTTGCACCCGCTCGGATTGGTCAATCTATTCTTTTTAAGACCGCCGATATCGCCGGATAGCGGGGCAGAATCCTACCGTCAATTTTGTTCTCAGGGAGTCTCGATATTCGATGCACCCCCTTGAATTGCGCTCATTGGTCGCAACACTCTTTTTAGGGCCTCACAAATGTTACGATAGATCACAACAGCCCCTTTCCCTCCAGATAAACCAGTGTCCGCTCCTCGACGCTGCCGCCTCCATACTTCCATGCGCTAAGTCCTGTTCCGTGGTATGCGTGTTTGCTTATGATCATTTCGCGGTACTGCCACAGCCTCTGTATATTTCTACCGCTGCGCATCTTCCGCATTGCGTCGCGCTCCAGCTGCCCTACACGGCTGGTATTTACACCGAGCCGCTCCCCAATCTCGGATAACGTCTTTTCCTCAAAGTACCGGGCGCGGATCACAGCCGCTCGGTGTTCGTCAAGCGTGCTGATACAGTCCTCCAGATCGACGTGCAGCTGCTCCGTGTAAAGTCGCTCCTCTGCATCTTGAAACTGCCGGCCGGCCGCTGGATCAGGAACGAGCTCACCGCGTGGTGTCTGGCTCCCGTCCTCGCCGCTGACCGGTTCGTCAAGACTGGCACACTGCCCGAGCGGGTCGCGCTTTTGATGCTCAGTGCGCCAGCCGACCAAGTCGAAAAAGACCGCTTTCACAGGATAGCGTAGAAACGATGTGAACAGCACACCCCGTTCCGGCTCGTACAGCCGCACAGCGAGTGCGACCGCAAGGAAGAAGGATTGTTCCACGTCCTCCCATGTCACGCCCGTAGCGGCCATTCTCGCGCCAGCCTTGCGTGCAAGCTCACCGAACAAGGTTGCCAGCAATCCGCGATTTTGCTCCCAGAGCTGCGCCAGTGCATCACGATCGCCCGTCTTGGCCTTCGTGACCAGCTCTTCATTTGTCATTGCGCATAACCTCCCGCTCGTGGTAGAATAAGCTCACAAGAGAAAATCGAGCGGGAGAGCGGCAGGCCGTGCAGGGCTTGCCGTTTTTTTGCTTTCCGGTGCAAAGTATCATTTGACGGGTGATCCTGTCGCGGCTCACGCCCCCAAATTTTCAATGGGGTACGGCGTTTTACCGCCCCCTGAACTTGTCCAACGCAGAAATTATGGAACTGCAATGCCCATCAATAAGCTATCATCTCTACTGAAAACAGGTTGCTAATCCGTCGTAAAACGCGACGTTATTGACCAAGCAGCCATTCAAAGCCCGGAAGCGTGGTAATTCGAGCGGGCGAGATTCCAGCTCGTTTCAGCTCCTGCAGCGCCGTTTGCTCATCCGTTCCCAGCACTTGGGCGGCTTCGGGCAATGTAAAGTATTCGCTTTTTCCGTCTGACTGTGAAAGGGCAAGCCTTGTGCCAATTAATGCTGTTTCAAGATCAAGGCCATATTCCAAGGCTGAAAATACAATTCGCCTCACAGAATCTTCACTTGTGTCATGCCGCCGCGCTATTGCGGTGATCTCTGCTCGGTACGGTTCCAACTGCTTCCGGTGAACATCCCGCTTGTGGGTGCAGCTTTCGCAATAGACGGCCGTGCTGTACAAATCTGCTTCTCCGCTGGCCAGAACGGCCGCCAGATCAATGCTATGTTCCTTGCCGCAGCCCGGACAAATAGCAAAAACATTATCCTCGTGAATTTCAAGCTTTTTGCCTTTATACTTCATGTAAAACATAAATTATTGCTCCTTTTCTGCATTTACAGTATTGGGGACGGGTAGGTGCGATACTGTTTGCATCACTGGTGTTCTGCAAATCTCTGGTTCTTGTCCCCGGATCCGAACTCCACACAATACCCCTTTGACATTTCGTAAATTCGCCCGCCAATCGCCTCATCAATACCCTTAATTTCATCAACCGTGCGCTCGGTAGAGATGATTGTTATCAATTTGCGGTTGCAATATCGGTAGTCGATCAGGTCAAAGGCAAGACGCACATCAGCTGCTGAAGGATCTTTGCCCTGCTGTAGCTTAAACAAATCGTCAATAAACAACACCGGCGCACATTTGAACGCTTCAAGGCGTTTTTCGTATTCGATCGCATCATTTGCAAAAGCTTTCAATCGGGCGCTTTCCTCAACCCAGCGCATCACGCACGCACCAAATCCCCGTTCGATGAGTGCGCCAACCGCCGCAGTGCATAAATGTGTTTTACCGCAGCCAGACTGCCCAGAGAGCAGCAGCCAGCCGCGCTTTTCATCATTAACAAACCGCTGTACAACCTGTTTTGCCGTTTGCTGCCATACCTGCGGTGTCTGAAATGCATCGAATGTGTACCGCTCATAAAGTTCTAACAATCCGGCTTCGCGTAGGTGCTTAAGGCTATTGCGCTTGGCGCGGCAGGTGCAATATTTCGAGTATCGTTCACCGTTGTGATGAACAAATACAATCTCGTGATTGCCGCATATTGCGCACTCGTAACCCTCCCGAGGCTCAACCCGGTCACGCCTGTTATAAATACGATCTAGTTCCTCATCCGAATATGTTTCAGAGCCTGATAATTCCGCTGAGTTTATGCGCATCTTCAGTTCCTGCAGTGGTATTCTGTCCACAGGTTTCCTCCTTTCTGATCTTGTCCCACACAATTCCGCGCCAGCCATTGGACATAGAAAGCCGGATTACATCTGCTACAGCTTGATCGCCGTGACCTGCTATCTGCTTTTCAATCTGTTCCAGCAATGATTGTAAACCAGTAGGCGTATACGCTTCATCACGCTCGTGCTTATAAGCCAACCAATCTAAAACCGCAGACGCAACCAAAGCAGAAAAGCGCATGCAAAGCGCGTCGAATGAAGCCCCCGCGAGACATTCTCCTTTTCCTTTTCCTTCTTCTTCTCTTTCTCCTTCTCCTTTTCCTTCTCCTTCTTCTTTTCCTTTTCCTTTTCCTTGGCATGTTTCGCATTCGTTCGCATGCGGTTGTATGCGATTGCATGCGTTCGTATTTTCTGAATTCCAGCGTTTTATAGCATTTTCTCGGTTTTTTTGGCAGCGTGCAGCATATTTCCCCGAATCACGGTCTATCTGCGCTCTGATGAACGAAAAAGCCATCTTCGAAGCACCGTCAAAGGTCGGAATTGTCCCATTTTCTGCATAGTCCAGAAGGGCAATAATCAACCGCCCGCGCTCATCATCTGGTAGCATTTCAAGCTGCTCTCGATAGCTATAATAGAGGGATATATAGGCCTTTGGCATTCATTCCCCCCCTTTACAACTGCACTTGTCTGGTCATGTTGTCCAGTGCAGTTTGAGCGCTTTCCAACGAGCGCAGGGTATTGTTAGCGCGGTTATTGAGCGTGCGAATGAACGCTGCTATTTCAAGCGGGTCATCAGACAGGTAATAGCCGCCGCCGTCTGTGCAGGTGGACAAGATCACGGCGCCAGACTGCCGCTCCCGCTCGACTGCCCTTTGCAGCTCCCGCACAGTATCGAAACCAAGCCGCGCCGCAAGTTCTTTGCTGGGAATCGCATTTTCTTTGCCGGTTGGTAAGTAATCGGTAATCTTCATAGGCTCACGCTCCCGCTCGCTCATCGACACGCCGAATACCATGCACCTGTTCCGGCTTGTCCTCTACCGGGTTTTCAAGATATGCCAGCAGTGCATCATAATTGATCAGACGGCCGCGGCCTACCTGAACACTGGGAATATCGCCGCGCCGCACCAATGTGCGTATCAAATTCAATGTGACCGGCGTATCAGGATCATCTTTGCGCAGTTGCTCCAAGGCCTGTGCTGGGAATCTCATGCGGATCATAGTTACACCTCCGAAATGCTTTCAACAGAAACATTTAATATCCGAGCAATTCTGCCGACAACATCTGGGCGAACTTCGCATCCTGCCTTAATTTTGCGGCTAGTATTGGGAGAAATACCCGGCATCAAATCGCGCATAGTCTTGCACTGAGTTGCAAGCACAAGATTTAATTTGGTCTGGTCAATCTTCATTTTTGCCCCTCCTTAGATATATATTGGTCTGTTCAAATAATACAAGATATTTTAGTATCTGTCAATGATATAAAAATATAAATTTAGGTCTGTTCAAAATGTATTTTTCAGTATATAATAAATGCAGGAGGGGTATATATGGCAATAGGAGATAGAATTCGCGCAATTCGTACAAAAAAAGGAATGACGCAAAAGCAGCTTGGTGAAAAATGCGGCATGGCAGATTCTGCAATACGAAAATACGAATCGGGACGTATCACGCCTAAAATAGAAACTGTAAACAAAATTGCAAAGGCTCTTGAAGTATCAACGGTGGAAATATTAGATGCTTTTATACCCAATAAAGCGCGCGAAGCCATGGACGCTGTTGTGAATTTATCAGCTGTATGTTCTGCAATTTGCGAGCACTCAGATATACCGGAAGATCTAAAAGAATGGATTCAAAAAGAAATACCTGATGTCTCAAAAACAATTGACAGCTTTGTTGATTTATATATCTATTCCCTTGAACGAAAACCAAAATCAGATGAAGAAATGACTTTGATCGAAAACTTTTATAAACTTAATCAAAAAGGGCAGAAAATCGCAGTGCAACGCATTGAAGAATTAACCAAGATACCAGATTACATGAAAAATGCAATGGATTAGAAGAGGTGTAGCACATGGCCACAATCCAGAAACGCGGCGACACCTACCGCATCACCGTATCCTGCGGTTACGATCTGAACGGAAAACAGATCCGGCGCACTATGACATGGACACCTGAACCGGGCATGACCCGCCGCCAGACCGAAAAGGAGCTTGATCGGCAGGCCGTACTATTCGAGGAACGATGCCGTACCGGCCAAGTGCTGGACGGCAATATCAAGTTCGCCGACTTTGCCGAGCAATGGTTCAAGGACTATGCCGAAAAGCAGCTCCGGCCGACCACGGTTGCCCGTTATCATGTGCTGATGCCGCGCATAAATGCCGCCATTGGTCATATCCGGCTTGATAAGCTGCAGCCGCATCACCTCATGCAGTTCTACAATAACCTTGCGGAAACCGGTGTACGAGAAGATACGCGATACCAAAGCACCGTAGATTTCAAAGCACTGCTAAAAAGCCGTGGCATGACCAAGCGGGAATTTTCCAAGCAGGCCAATCTTTCTGTTTATGTGCTGGACAGTATGACCCGCGGCGACAAGGTCAGTGCCACCAGTGCTCACAAGATCGCCAGCACCTTGAAGCTCCCGCTCGACAAGGTATTCCGCCCAGCAGAGGGCAAAGACACGCTCGCGGTCAGCACCATTCTGCACCACCACAGACTTATTTCCTCCATGCTGTCCACTGCAGTTAAATGGCAACTTATATTTTCCAATCCGTGTAGCCGTGTTGTGCTGCCAAAAAACAAACGGAAAGAAGCAGTCTATCTGGACGAAGATCAAGCGGCACAGCTGCTGCAAGCCTTGGAGGGTGAAAGCCTGCAGCATCAGGTCATTGTTAAGATGCTGCTTTATACCGGAATGCGGCGCGGTGAGCTGTGCGGGCTGGAATGGAAGGACATTGACTTCGAGCGGGCTGTTATTTCCGTGCGGCGTTCGTCCTTGTACCTATCCGGCAAAGGTGTATTCGAGGACGAAACCAAAAACGAGACTTCAGAGCGCTGCATGAAAGTTTCCGATGATGTGATAGCTATGCTGCGCATCTGGCGTGCGGAACAAGCAAAAGAGCGGCTGCGGCTGGGTGATCAGTGGCAGGACAACGACCGCCTGTTTACCGCGTGGAATGGCGCACCCATTCGCCCGGATGTTATCACAGCATGGTTTCACAAATTCGTTACAAAGAACGGTTTGCCGCCTATTCACGTTCACTCACTGCGGCATACTAACGCAACACTGCTTATTGCAGCAGGAACAAATTTGACAACGGTTGCCGCTCGGCTGGGTCACGCCAACACAACCACCACCAGCAAAATCTATGCGCACGCGATCAAATCAGCCGATCAAGCCGCCGCCGAAGCCTTACAGGACATTCTTCACCCTGTCAGAAAGCAGGCATAAAAAAAGGGCGTTCCCATCACCGGGAACGCCTGATTTTTAGTCCTATAAACACCAAATAAACACCAAAGTGATTTATCCCAAAAATAAAATGTGTAGAAAAGTTGCAAAAAGGCCGCCTATTCTTACGAACAAGCGGCTTTTATGGTACGCCCGATGCGATTCGAACGCACGGCCTTTGGAGTCGGAGTCCAACGCTCTATCCAGCTGAGCTACGGGCGCATAAGTCACAGCAATTCTCAAGG
>OEQS01000122.1_pt1 | contig 12022 bp, 10 predicted proteins | sample 1539731 | NCBI WGS metagenome assembly OEQS01 (sample SAMEA3891890, study PRJEB23780) | metagenome | biome: terrestrial biome; feature: animal house; material: Caecal content | place: Italy | collected 2015-05-05 | reverse complement strand
CCCGGCTTGTGATGCGTGATCTGGTCTTTATCAACTGGCGCACAGGGGAACCGGCGAAAAACAGTTCCTATGATACCCACCTCTATAAGATTTGTGATGAGAACGGGATCGAGCGGTTCTGTATGCACGCCCTGCGGCACACCTATGCCACCCGCGCCATCGAACGCGGGATGCCTCCCAAGACACTTCAAAAACTTTTGGGGCATGCCAGCATTAAAACTACCATGGACCGGTATGTTCATGTAACCGAAGAATCCTTGGTGGCGGGAGTGCGGCAGTTTGAGCAGGGCGATCCAGCAAACACCCAACTGGAGCAAACTTCAGCGGGTGACAACCCCAAGAAATCAGATAGCGCGGCCTAAATGGTGTAGAAATGGTGTATGAGCCATCTCCTAAAGGCCGCAAACCCTTGAAAATAAAGGAGATGTAGAGATATATGAAATTAGGTATCGTCGGTCTGCCCAACGTGGGCAAAAGCACGCTGTTCAACGCCATCACAAACGCGGGGGCGCAGGCGGCAAACTATCCGTTCTGCACCATCGAGCCGAACGTCGGCGTCGTGGCCGTGCCGGACAAGCGTCTGGACAAGCTGGCTGAGATGTATCACCCGGAAAAATATACGCCCGCGACGATTGAGTTTGTCGACATCGCCGGTCTGGTGCGCGGCGCGTCCAAGGGAGAAGGGCTTGGCAACAAGTTCCTTGCGAACATCCGCGAGGTGGACGCGATCGTGCATGTCGTGCGCTGCTTTGTGAACGACGATATCGTGCATGTCGAGGGCAGCATCGACCCCGCCCGCGACATTGAGACGATCAATTTGGAGCTGATCCTCTCGGATATGGAGATTTTGGACCGCCGCATCGACAAAACGCAGAAGATGCTCAAAGCGGATAAGAAATACCAGGCGGAGCTGGATTTCTTCAAGCGCGTGCGCGAAGCCCTCGACGCGGGCAAATCGGCGCGCAGCGTGGAGTGCACGCCGGAGGAGGCGGAGCTGCTCTCCACCGTTTCCCTTCTGACGAACAAGCCTGTGATTTACGCGGCGAACATGACGGAGTCCGATTTCAAGGACGGCGTGGAGAACAATCCGTATTTCCAGGCGGTGAAGAAAATTGCGGATGAGGAGCACGCCGCCGTACTGCCGATCTCCGCGGAGATTGAGGCGGAGATTTCCGGGCTGGAGCCGGAGGAAAAGGAGCTGTTCCTCGCGGATATGGGCCTTTCCGAGTCCGGTCTGGATCGCCTGATCAACGCCTGCTACAGCCTGCTGGGCCTGATTTCCTATCTGACCGCCGGGCAGCCCGAGGTGCGCGCGTGGACGATCACGAAGGGCACCAAAGCGCCCCAGGCCGCCGGTAAGATCCATTCGGACTTTGAGCGCGGCTTCATCCGCGCCGAGGTTATCGCGTTTGACGATCTCATGGCCTGCGGTTCCATGACGGCCGCCCGCGAGAAGGGGCTTGTCCGCAGCGAGGGCAAGGAGTACGTCATGCAGGACGGCGATATCGTCCTCTTCCGCTTTAATGTTTAAGGCTCAGCCCGCGCCTGCTGCGGGCATGACGCGCACGCTGCGTCCCGGCAGACTGAGTCTGCGCCTGCGGCGGGCATGACGCGCACGCCGCGTCCCGCGGCGAACCATGCGGAAATACGGCGGCCCCCCTGCGATCTGGCGTCGCAGGGGGGCCTTGCTATGTGTCCCGCGCTGTTCACACGGAGAGATACGGCAGGTTGGCTGTGATTTTGGGCCTGGTTCTTACATGGCTCCGCCAAAGCCGCCGCCTGTGCCGCCGCCGGAGCTGCCGCCGGAGGAGACGTCCCCTCCCCCGCCGCCCGCGGGCGCGCTGGGGGCGGCGGGTGCGCTCGGCGCGCTGGATTGTGTGCCGCCGCTGCCCGAAACATCCGGCGAGCCTTCGGACTCCTGCACCTTCTCGGCGGAGGATTCCTCCTCTTCCTTCTCCAGCACGCTCTTGCAGTCCTCCGGATCCTCCTTCGGCTTGCGCATGGCCATCGCCAGCGTGTACATCTGCGGATTGTTGCGCAGCAGGAAACGCAGATCCTCCGGCGGGACATTGTCCCCTTCTCGCAGGCTCGCGGCAATCTTCGCGCACTGCCGCAGTGTTTTCATCTGCTTTTTCATCGCCTCAATCTGCGGATCCTTTTCAGGTCCGCGCATCAGGGCGATCAGCCCTTTGGACTTTGCCTTTTCCCTCTCCTTGGCGCGCAGAGCGTCCACCACGGCGGCGGAAAGCTCCAGCTTATCCATGCGGCTGGTGGAAAAGGCTGACGTGCGCTCGGTTTTTTCCTGCTTTTCTGTTTGCCGCATGGCCTGCGCGGCTTGCCCAATACGCGAAATCTCCATTTTTCTTCCTCCTTTCCGGTTCCTGGTGAACCAGATGCCTCCTCCCTCCTGAAACGCTGCTGCGTCTCAGGAGGGATTCGGCTATTCTTCCTCTATATGGATCTATCGTCTGCTTCTGTGGTTTTATAAGCCTTGCAAAAAAGATTTTCCGGATTTTTCGTCAAATGAACGAGTTTTTTTTCGTGTGGTTGTGGAAAATTAAGGGCAAAGTTTTCATTTTGTCTGTATCCGGGCATGAAATATGGGGAGTCAAGCTGAAATATTAGGCAAAGCAACCATAAATTTTTACAAAAAGGGCTTGACTTTTATTTCTGCATGTTGTATAAATAGTAACAGAACAAAAACGTTTTCGGAAAGACGCGGAGGGGAGGGCGTCCGTTATGCCTGCTACCATACAGGATGTCGCGAAAGCATCGGGCGTCTCGGTGGGCACGGTGTCCAGGGCCTTGAACAATTACCCGGACGTGAGCGCCAAGACACGCGCGAAAGTGCTCGAGGCCGTGCGGGAGCTGGGGTATTCCCCCAACCTCATGGCGAAAAATCTTTCCTCCAAGCATATACAGAATATTGCTGTTATTCTCTCCGGTTTTCTGGAGGAGAAAATGTTTAACGGGTTTGAAACCATCCTCATGCGCGGCGCTTATGAGTACGCCGAGGAGCATGGCCTGGAGGTTTCCCTGTATGTCATCAACGGCAAAATCCAGATGGAAAAAAGCTACGAGCAGATGTGCTATGAGCACAATCTGGCCGGAGCGATTCTTCTGGGCCTGAAAACAACCGACCCATACTGCGAAACGCTCGGCGCGAGCCGGTATCCCTGCGTCACCATCGATCTTGAGGTCGCGGGCGATAACGTCACAAGCGTCACCATTGATCATATCGCGGCATTTAAGGAATTGACGCAGTACCTGATTGACTGCGGACACCGGAAAATCGTTCTGGTGAACGGCCGCAAAAACGCCATGGTCACACTGGAGCGGTTGGCCGGAGCCTACGAGGCTATGGAGAAAAACGGTCTCACGCTCACAAATGACGACATCATCTATACCAACTTTCTCCGCGAGGAAGCGTATGACGGCGTGCTGCGCTACTTTTCCGAGCACAGCCCCGACAGCGCCACCGCGTTTCTCTGCATGAGCGATATGCTCGCCATCGGCACGATGCAGGCGCTCCGCCATCTTGGGCGGCGCGTGCCGCAGGATTATTCGATTGTTGGCTACGACGGACTGGAGCTCACCGAATACACCGATCCGCCGCTTACCACCGTCGATCAGAATATCTTTGAAAAGGGCTACAAGGCCGCGCAGGTTCTTCACTCCAGAATCCGGGGAGAACGAGTGCCGAACCGCGTGGTCCTTCCCCATACCCTTGCCATTCGCGGCAGCGTCAGAAAAATCTGACGCAATTTTTTCGGGGTATACCAAAAACGTTTTCGACCCAATTCCCCCTTTTTCTCCCTGGAAAATAAGGGGATTTTCCGCAGAACAAAAACGTTTTTGCAAAAATTTGTCGAATTCTCCTCACGGAGATCGAAATAGTAAAAAATTCCTGCTGTTATTATTTAATTTTAAGGAGGAATCTGAAAATGAAAGCGAAAAAGATTTTGGCCAGTGTGCTGGCCGGCCTGATGCTTCTTGCCACGGCTGGCTGCAACAACAATGGAGGCGGCTCCACCGCTTCCGGCTCGACGGCTTCCGGCGGCAGCTCGGAGGGTGTGATCGAGGTCAGCATCCCGTCCTACAAGACGGGCGAGAACGTGGGCGCTGTGTTCTTTGAGCCCCAGGTTGAGCGCTTCAATGAGAAGTATGAGGGTCAGTACAAGATTAACCTCGAGACCGTGCCGCAGGACGGCTTCGGCGATCGTCTCAAGCAGCTGGCCCAGCAGAACAAGCTGCCCGTGCTGGTGCAGGGCGGCGACCTGGATTGGATCCTGAACGTCGTGATTCCCAACGGCCTGGCCTGGGATATGACCGACTGGCTTGAAGAGTCCGGCCTGCTTGAGCGTGCCGTTCAGGACAGCGTGGACTACAACAAGGACAAGGGCGACGGCAAGATCTACACCATCCCGAAGATGACCGTGCGTCCGACCGGCTTCTACTACAACACCGCCATGTGGAATCCGGAGGAGGATCTGAGCTCCCTGACCATGGATGAGCTGGTCACTCTCCTCGGCGATCAGAAGATTGCTTTCTCCACCGCGGAGAACGGCTGGGTGGCCGCTCTGTTCCTCACCGCGGCCATCGCCGATCAGGAGGGCGGCGTGGAGCTGCTCCAGGCCGGCGCTGACGAGAAGATCACCGACTTCAGCGATCCGATCTTTGTCAATGCCGTGGCTTCCCTGCAGCAGCTTCTGCAGAACAATGCGGCTTCCAACTCCATCGGCGCGGCTTATGCCGACGCTGCCAACGCCTTCATGAGCGGACAGGCCGCCGTGATCGCGAACGGCCCCTGGATGTCCAGCGAGTTCAATGAGTCCAACTCCGCCAACTGGAGCAACGGCTTCGGCGGCGCGAACGTGAAGGCTTCCCTCTTCCCCGGCAATGTGGGCATTGAAAACAACCGCGCTTTCGGCGAGTGGTGGATTTCCGCTTCCGCTTCCGAAGAAGAGATTGAGCTGGCCAAGGCGTTCCTCGAGTTCATCAGCAGCCCCGAGGAGCTTGAGGCTTACCTGCTGGCCGAGGGCGGCGACGCTCCGAACATCGAGTACAGTGAGGACTTCAAGGAGAAGCAGGCTGAGACGCAGGTTCTCGCGGATCTGGCTGCCGACACCACCGAGGAGACGGTCTATGTGCCCTGCATCCTCGACGTGATTCCGAACTCCGTTGCGAACACGGAATTCGGCAAGCTCCTGCCCTCCCTCGCAAACGGCACCTATACTCCCGAGGAGTTCTGCGACTGGATGACCCAGAAGTCCGTCGAAGCTTCCGCGGAATAAGCAGAGATACGCAAAAAGGAAGTAAAACGGCGCGCCGGCCTGCTGACGATACAGCCGGCTGCGCGCCGTTTTTCCTTATGAGAGAATCCGACAAGAGAGGAGAGAGCCCTCGATATGAAAGCGCCAAAGAGCAGCCCGCGCGTCAAGGCCAGTAAAATGGAGCGGGCCAACTATAAATGGATTTATCTGTTCCTTCTTCCCACGGTTCTGATATTCCTGATGTTCTATTTCGTGCCGATCATCCAGGTGTTTCTGACCTCCTTCACCAAGTGGGACGGCTTTAACGCCCCGGAATTCAACGGCCTGACCAACTACATCAACATGTTCACCAACAGCGGCTTTACTTACGCGCTGAAGAACCTCTTCTACTGGTGCCTCGCCGGCATGTTCCTGCACGTCGGCTTCGGCGTGCTGACGGCCTTCGTGCTGTATCAGAAGCCGCGCGGATGGAAGTTCACCCGCATGGTGTTCATGATCCCGAACGTGATCAGCGCCGCCGCCTGGGCGATGATTTACCGCTTCTTCTTCAGCGACGATATGGGCATTCTCAACAGCTTCATCCGGCTGATCGATCCGAACTTCCATGTGCAGTGGTTCTATACCTCCCCGTGGGCGTTCTGGGCCGTCACCTTCACCTGGCTGTTCTATGCCGTTATCGTCACCCTGCTGGTGCTGGGCGATCTGATGAACATTCCGCAGGAGCTTAACGAAGCCGCGAAAATTGACGGAGCCTCCGGCTGGCAGCTCGTGCGTCACATCCAGCTGCCGCTGTGCCGCTCCGCGATCGGCACCTCCGTCATCTGCACGCTGACCTCCCGTATCTCCATGTACGAGCAGATCTCCCTGACCACGCAGGGAGGCCCCGGCGACGACACCATGAGTTTGTCGATCCTGCTCGTCAAGGGCATCACGGACTACCGCTACGGCTATGCGAACGCCATCGGCGTGCTAATGTTCGTCATCGGTCTGATTATTCTCGGCATCGTGAACAAGGCGTTCCGTATGGACGTCTCGGATTATTGAGAAAGGAGGGCGCTTTCATCATGGATAAAACGAAAAAGATTCTTACGAAAATCCTCCTGTACTTCGTGGAGATTTTTGTCATTGTCGTGTCCATTTTCCCGATTCTGTGGGTTATCGCTTCCTCCTTCAAGACAAACGGCGAGATTCTGTCCAGCCCTCTGGCGCTGCCCAGCTCGATTTCGTTTGAGCCGTACATTCATCTGTTCCAGGAATACAACTTCCCGATCTACTTCCTCAATTCGCTGCTGGCGGCGGGTATCTCCACCTTTGTTTCCCTGCTGTTCTACGCGATGGGCGGCTATGTGATCGCGAAGTTCCGTTTCCCCGGACGCGGCCTGCTGTTTGCCCTCTTCACCGTGACGCTGCTGGTGCCGGGCCACAGCCGCACGCAGCCGATTTTCTCCCTCATCACCCAGCTCAATCTGTATGACAGCATCTGGGGCGTGACGGTGGTGTACCTCTCCGCCGGTATGGCCATGTCGATCTTTGTGCTCAAAGCCGGCTTTATGGCGATCCCCGCTTCCCTCGACGAGGCGGCGGGCCTGGAGGGCTGCGGCTTCTTCCGCACCTTCTGGTCGATCAACCTGCCGCTTGCCAAGAGCGCCCTTTCCACCGCCGGAATCCTCATGTTCCTCGGCAACTGGAATGAGTACTATTTCGCGTCCCTGCTGACTGTCTCCGATACGCAGCGCACGCTGCCGATCGCGCTGGCCTTCTTTACCAGCGAATTCTCCTACAACTACACCTCCCTGTTCGCCGCGCTGACGGTCGTGGTGCTGCCGGGCATCATTCTGTACGCTTTCGCACAGGAGCAGGTGCAGGCCAGCGTCGTGTCCAGCGGCGTGAAGGGCTGATCGTATCTCTGTCGTTTCAATTCCCCCGCACAGGCCTGGGGAAGGCCGTCTTTCGCTTTCCCGGCTTTTCCCGGGCGTATTCTGAGAAGGAGTGACCGTTTCCATGAATTATAAGAAGGAACCCCTTGGCTGGATCATCGAGGAAGATGTATTTGATCCCCGCCGCACCGGAAAATGCGAGTCTATTTTCGCGCAGGGCAACGGATATATGAACATCCGCTGCACGCTCGAGGAAAGCTACGTCGGCGAGCGGCGCGGCGCGTTCATCACCGGCACCTTCAACAAGGCTCTGCCCGACGAGGTGACGGAGCTGCCGAATCTGCCGGACGTGACGGAGATGAAGATCCTCGTCAACGGCGAGCGCTTTGCCATGGACGCCGGAAAAACCGAGGGCTACAGCCGCACCTTTGATCTGCGTACGGGCGAGGCGGTGCGCGTTCTCGACTGGACCAGCCCGGCGGGCGTGACGCTGCGCTTTTCCTTCCGCCGTTTTGTCTCTCTGAAAAACGAGCATCTGGCTGCCTTCCGCATGGAAGTCACCCCGCTTTCCGGGGATGTCGATCTGGTGATCGAGAGCGGCATCAGCTCCCGCACCTCCAACTCCGGCTCCCAGCACTGCGCCGAGGGTGAAAAGCGTCTGGTTGAGGGCGGCGCGCTGCGCCTGATGACCCGCACCACGCAGTCCGACGTGCCGGTGGTCGTGCACTGCCTGCACAAGTTCACCCCCGCCCCGGCCGCTTCCCTGCCCGTCATGGAGCGCCGCCGCTTTGTGAACCGCTACACCTTCCATCTCGCGAAGGATGAAACGCTGTCCATGGAGAAGCTGGCCGCCTACCACACCGGCCGCGATATCGTCTTTACCTCCTACGGCCAGCCCGCGGGCTCCACGAACGCCATGCAGGTCTGCGCCGCGGGCGACGCGTGCATCGCGAAGGCTGCCGCACGCTCCTATGAGGATCTGCTCGCGGAATCCGCCGCCTGCTGGAAGCCGTACTGGGACGAGCAGGACGTCGTGATCGAGAGCGAGGATCCGTTTGATCAGCTCGGCATGCGCTTTGCTCTCTACCATCTGAATATCATGATCCGCCGCGACGACAGCCGCGTGGGCATCGGCGCGAAGGGCATGACCGGCGAGGGCTACAAGGGCCATTCCTTCTGGGATACGGAAATGTTCCTCATGCCGCATTACCTTTTCACCGATCCGAAGGCTGCCCGCACGCTGCTGGAATACCGCTGGCGCAGCCTGCCCGGCGCGTTCAAGAAGGCCGAGGAGAACGGCTACTCCGGCGCCATGTTCCCGTGGGAGAGCGCCTGGCTGGACGACGGCGAGGTGACCCCGCTCATCGGCGGCGCGGATATCGTGACGGGCAAGAGCACCCCGATCCTCACCGGTATGATCGAGCATCACATCTCCGCGGACGTGTCCTGGGGCGTGTGGCTCTACTACCTCGCGACCGGCGACGATTCCTATATGGATCAGTGCGGCTGCGAGATCCTCGTCGAAACGGCCCGTTTCTGGTCGAGCCGCGTCGAGTGGCAGGAGGACAAGGGCCGCTATGAGATCCGCGACGTGATCGGCCCCGACGAGTATAAAGAGCATGTCGACAACAATGCCTTCACGAACTATCTGACGGCGGAAAACCTGGACCGCGCCTGCGACGTGATCGCGCAGATGCGGGAGAAATGGCCGAACGCTTACGCCACCCTCTCCGCGAAGTACGATCTGGACGCTCTCACGGCACAGTTCAAGGACGTGCGCGCGAAGCTCTATCTGCCCCAGCCGAACGCCGACGGCATCATCGCGCAGAACGATCAGTATCTCGGCCTCGAAAAGACCGATCTCTCCAAATATAAGGCGCAGACGGGCGTTTCCTCCATCTATGAGGATTACAGCCCGCATCAGATGAACCAGATGATGGTCTCCAAGCAGGCGGACCTCGTGATGCTCCTGCGCGTCATGCCCGACCTGTTTGACGCAGACACGCTGCGCAAGAACTTCCTGTTCTACGAGTCCCGCACGCTGCATGACTCCTCGCTGAGCCATGGCCAGCACTGCGTCCTCGCGTCCTGGCTCGGCCTCGACGAGATGGCGCTCAACATGTACCGCCACGCCATCGACATCGACCTTGGCCCGAACATGTCCTCCTCCGACGAGGGCATTCACAGCGCCTCGATGGGCAACGTGTGGCAGTGCGCCGTCTGCGGCTTCGCGGGTCTTCAGTGGCACGCCGACCACCTCTCCCTCGACAACCATCTGCCGGCCTGCTGGAAGCGTCTGGCCTTCCGTGTGCATTACCGCGGCGCCGTGCTGCGCGTGGAGATGACGCACGATAACATGCACATCACGAAGCTCTCCGGCCCGTCCGTGAAGCTTGTGGTGAACGGCGTGGAGGACACGCTGTAAGGAGTTTGCCGCACTCTGACGGCGGGCTCCGCTCTTACAGGATCGAAAAAGGGGTTCCCCGAAAGCCTGTGAACTGAACCGCCCCTGTAAAAACGGACAATAGACAAAGTACCCCCTGATGTAGGAAAATATAAGTACTACATCAGGGGGTACTGCTATGAGTAAAGGGAATTACACGCATGTACAGGAATTGTTTCCAGAAATCAAAGCCATGCTTGCATCAGGAAAAACACAGAGAGAAGTGGCGGAGTACTTTGGCTTTCGGGATAAGTACGTCGTAAAGAAACTCGTCAAACGGGAAAGAGCCAAACAACGAAAACAGGAAGCCGGGATTGAGATTAGACCCAAGGGACGGCCACGAAAAGATGCTGGCCCAAGAGATATTGTCACAGAGCAGGCATACGAGATCCATCGTTTGCGTATGGAAAATGAGTTATTGCGGGATTTTCTGCGATCCACAGGAAGGAAGTGAGAGCAAAGGCAAAGTATGCAGTCATTTACCGTCACCGTGAGCAGTATCCGGTGTCTGTCATGTGCAGATTCTTTTCGGTGTCCAGAAGCGGTTATTACAGCTTTGTCAAGCGAATGAACCGGCCGGAAAAGGACGCTGCCCTTGCTGAAACAATCCGGCAGCAGCAAGACAAATGCTTTCATACCTATGGCTACCGGCGGATGTGGCAGTGGCTGAAAGGCAGCAAAGGGATTTACCACAACCCCAAAACCATCCTGCGTGTTATGAAGAAATACGGCTTGCTGGCAGAGATTCGCCGCCACAGGAAATGGCAGCAGATGCTGCCCCTTTGCACCTGCAACAAAACGGACCTTTGGGAAGCTTCTCAGATATTCCAATGTATTTCGATCGGAACATTTCTGGTCCCCGGGATAACTCATCGGAAACCTCCCTGATGGCAATTGGATCAAGAATATGGAGAAAAAGAGATTTTTGTCACTGCGAAAGAATCATCATACGGCTCTGAAAGATCCATATATTCTTATTTTATAGAAAGAACCCCATTCTTATGACGTTCAACAAACCGTTACAGATGGCATTTCGTCCTTAACCCGTCAAACTTGTTCTCTGCGCAGCGGATCGCGTCACACGCGTCAAGCTGCCAAAACTGGGGAAAGGAATGCTAAAAACAAAAAAACAGGTCCTGAATCAACGATTCAGGACCTGCTAAACGGCTGTTGATGCGAGGGAAAAAGGGAACTCAATCTGTCTGCTTGAGGACGCTCTGGTTGAACTTGTCCAAGGCAAGAGCTGCCGCAATCCCCACTGCCAAACAAATCAAATTCGCCACAGCGCTTCCCACAGAAACGGCAAAGCTGCCGAAGGGGATGATCATGATCGTGGCGGCGATCACGATGCCAATGATGGCGTGGAAAGCATAGGCATAAAAATGATCGAACAATGCGTTCACCGCCTTGGCCAGGGCAATCACAGTAACCACCGCGCCGATGGCGGCGGGAGCCAGCACCTCCGGTCGCAGGCTGCCGAGCCCGTCCACAAACGGCGTGTAAAGGCCAAGCGGCATCAGCAGCGTAGAAAAGCTCATGCCGGGCGCAATCACGCTCAGAGCAAGGCAAAATCCGCAGAAGAGATACCACGGAAAACTGGGCGCAATCGTCACGGAGAAAAGATTCAGCGAAATCAGCAGCGCCAGAATAACGGCGAACGCGATAGCGAGAGAAACCCAGCTTCCTTTTGGGCGGCCTTTTTCCCCCGCCTCCCGGAAAAGCGAAGGCAGCATGCCGGCGATGAGGCCAACAAAAAGGCACACGGAGGGATCGGGGTATTTTTCCAAAAGAAACGCCAGCAGCTTGGCCACACCCAGAAAACCGACCGCCGCACCCAGAATGACCGGCAGAAGCTTCGGCACATGTGTCCGGAAACGGCGGAAAGGGTTGCTCAGCAGCTCCATCACAGGCTTGTAAATGCCGAACACCACGCAGAGCACGCCGCCGGAAATGCCGGGCAGCACAGCTCCTACCCCAATCAGGACGCCCTGCAGCACCTGCAAGATCAGGCGCAGCACACCCGAACGATTCGTTTTCATATGCAATCGTCCTTTCCTTTCATTTTTCCCTGAAACAACATGATACAAAGAAATCTTTCCTAGTATACAATATTTTGCGCGGAAAGGGAAGGTGTTACTCTGCGTTGCTTGCGGCAACGGGACGTTTTTCCTACAATGGAAAGTGAAAGGAGTGAACCCCTATGTTGAACGAAAACATCCGAGCGATCCGAAAATCAAAAGGACTTTCCCAGCAGGAGCTGGCAGTCAAGCTGAATGTGGTGCGGCAGACCGTCTCCAAGTGGGAGAAAGGAGTTTCCCATAGTTAAAGATACCACACCATTCCCACGCTGACTTTTGCTCAACCGATACAGCCGGAGGGCTGGATAACAAGAAAAGGCGGTATGCGCCCCGTGGAGGGGTAGCGTACCG
>OEQS01000121.1_pt1 | contig 12045 bp, 13 predicted proteins | sample 1539731 | NCBI WGS metagenome assembly OEQS01 (sample SAMEA3891890, study PRJEB23780) | metagenome | biome: terrestrial biome; feature: animal house; material: Caecal content | place: Italy | collected 2015-05-05 | reverse complement strand
TGCTTACCGCACTGAACCTTATTCTGTTCATCGGGTATATGGTGGTTTTAGTAAGTCGGCGGACAGAGGAAAACGTGGCGGTTCGTCGCCTGAACAGCGAACTTGCGCAGGCAAACGACAAGCTGTCCGTTCTCAACACCCAGCTCAAGGCATACGCCGCGGAAAGCGAGCGCATGGCGGAAACACGCGAACGCAACCGGCTGGCACGGGAAATCCACGACACACTCGGCCACGCGCTGACCGGCATCACCGCCGGTGCGGATGCCTGCATTGAAATGATGGACATTTCGCCTGATATGGCGCGCAAGCAGATGGAACTGATTGCCAAAACAGCCCGCGCCGGCATGAACGAGGTGCGGCGCTCCGTCCGTGCGCTGCGACCGGACGCGCTCGAGCACTTTCGTCTGTCCGAAGCGCTCGCACAACTTTGCAACGATATGCAGCAAACCTCTCACGCAACCATCCGACTGGACATGCAGCCCGCGGATATGCGGCTTTCGCAGGATGAGGAGGACGCGGTTTACCGCATCGTACAGGAAAGTGTGACCAACGCTATCCGTCATGGTCATGCGACCGAAATCGACGTGCAACTGTCCGGAGAGAACCGACACCTTGCGATCATTGTGCAGGACAACGGCATCGGCTGTGAGAAAGTCGAACAGGGGTTTGGCCTGCGGCATATGCGGGAACGCCTGCGGCTGCTTGGCGGCAGCTTGCGGATTGATGGTAAAAACGGTTTTCGGATAGAAGCGTCCATACCGCTTCGATGGGGGGATGAAATATGATCCGTGTATTGATTGCAGACGATCAGGAACTAATCCGTCAAAGCCTGAGTTTTGTGCTGGATGCGCAGGCGGACATTGAGATGGTAGGCACTGCATCGGACGGCCGCGAAGCGATCGAACTGGTGCGCAGGGAAAAGCCGGATGTCGTTTTGATGGACATTCGGATGCCCGAGGTGGACGGTGTCGAATGTACACGATTGATCAAAAGTGCGTATCCACAGATCAAAGTTATTATTCTAACCACGTTTGATGACGACGAATATGTGTTTGGTGCGCTGCGCTATGGAGCTTCTGGCTATCTGCTCAAAGGCGTTTCCGTCAAGGAACTGGCACACGCTGTGCGTGAGGTCGTGCGAGGCGGGTCGATCATTATGCCCGGTGTGGCGTCCAAGGCGCTTGAGATGTTCGCGCGTATGGCGCGTGGCAGTATGCAGATCACAGTGGACGAAAAGCAGACCACCGACCTGCAGGAAAACGAATGGCGTGTGATTCGCGAGGTCGGTTGTGGCAAATCCAACAAGGAAATTGCTGCGGCGCTCTGTCTGTCCGAGGGTACCGTACGCAACTATCTGAGTAGTGTGCTGAGCAAGTTCGACCTGCGTGACCGCACACAGCTGGCGATCTGGGCGGTTCAGTCGGGCGTGACGACCGATCCGTTTGGAGGCAAGCCATGGGAGGGCTGATGCGGCGGCTGGCCGCAGGCGTATTGCTGGCCGCAGGCGTTACTGCCGCAACCGTATTTGCTGGCGCGCGGGAAACCGTTTTGACGGTCGGCGTGATTGCCGGCAGTTACTGGGACGCACCGACCGGAAATTGCTATGCTGTGATCGACAATGCAATCAACCGGTTCGAGCAGGCGCACCCCGGTGTGCGTGTGGAATACGCCAGTGGCATTTTAAAACGGGACTATTCGGAATGGCTGGCCGAACAATTCCTGCTTGGCAGTGAGCCGGATGTTTTTTTGGTGCTTCCCGAGGATTTCGGTATGCTGGCAGAGGTAGGCGCACTGCAACCATTAGACGGTCTGCTATCCGGTGATGATGCGGTATCTCCTTCCGACTTTTATGAGGCGGCGCTGCAAAGCGGGAGTGCGGACGGCGTACAGTACGCCCTGCCGTACGAGTGCGCCCCTACCCTGATGTTTGTCAACAAAACGCTGCTGGAAAACGAGGGCATCCCGGTGCCAGAAAACAATTGGACGTGGGATGATTTTTATGCAATCTGTGCGCAGGTGACGCGTGATACCAATGGCGACGGCATCATAGATCAATTCGGGAGCTACGGCTATACCTGGCGTGATGCGCTCGCTGCCAACAGCGCTTCTTTATTCGATGAAACTGGGCAGAATTGTCTGATCGCGCAGCCAGCATCCGTGGAAGCGATTACCTTTGCACAAAAGTTGGCACAGCTCTATGCGGACTGCGATATCACGGCGCGCAGCTTCGACGAGGGGCACGTCGCGTTCCGCCCCTTCCTGTTTTCCGATTACCGTACCTATCAGCCTTATCCGTGGCGCATCAAGCGTTATTCAGGTTTTGCGTGGGACTGCATCCCCATGCCTGCCGGTTTGTCCGGCACAGGGCGGTCGGAGCTGAGCACGGTGCTGGCGGCTATCAGCAGCCGCTCCACACAGAAAATGCTTGCATGGGAACTGCTCAAGGAGCTTACATGCTCGGATATTACACAGACCATGCTGTATACCGACTCACATAGCGCTTCCGCTCTGCGGCGCGTGACGCAGTCACCGCAAACGCAGCAGATCTTGCGTGCTGATACCCCGGGCGAGAGTCAGCTTGGGCTGGAAATCCTGTCGGACACGATGGAACAGGCTGTTGCCGCGCCGCATTTCCGTGCCTACGATCAGGCGTTGCTGCTCGCGGAAAGTCTGGTCACCGCTGCAATGGAGGACGACCATAATCTATCGCTGCAACTTCAGCGCGCGCAGCGCGAGCTGAATGAATATCTACAAAATTGAAGCTGAAACAGTAAAGCAACCGGCTTCGGGTTGGATAATCCATCCAACTCGAAGCCGGTTTTCTTGTTTGGTTTACACAAAGCAAATGACATTTGTCATACAAATCAGGACAACTGTCATCCGTCATTGATGACAAAGCGCAGATGAATTCTCTTGTCTTAATTGGTAAAATTGACTCAACAAAAACGAGAAAGGGGAAAACACAATGCGATATCTGATTTTAGTCAGCCACGGCACCTTTGCTCCCGGCCTGCACAACGCGGTCGGCATGATGGCCGGTGCGAACCGCGAGGATATCCGCTCGACCAGCCTGCTGGACGGTATGGATGTGGACACCTATCGGAAGGCCTTTGCCGAACTGGTTGCCGATGTAACAGCAGAGGACGAAATCCTGCTTTTTGCCGATATTATCGGCGGCTCGCCGCTGACAGCCGCAATGGAAGTGCTGACGGAAAAGGGCCTTGCGGCAAACACGGCAGCAATCGGCGGCATGAACCTGCCGCTCGTCCTGACCGCCGCATTCGCGGACACGGACGCACCGCTTGCACAGGTCGCACAGGAAATCATGGAGGAAGGTCGCGGACAGCTCAAGCCATTTGACCTTTCCGGCGGCGAAGAAGACGAAATCTGACAGCACATTACAAAAAATAACAAGGAGGAAAACATATGTCTATCTCATTTATCCGTGTAGATGATCGCATGATCCACGGCCAGACCTGCACCCGCTGGGCGCTCGAATATCCCTGCGACGGCCTGATTGCCGTCAACGACAAGGCGGCCAAAACGCCGGTGCTCAAGGCCGCATACAAAAACGCCAGTGATAAAAAGACCTTTGTCTGGTCGCTCGACGAGTGGCGCGCCAAGTGCGGCAAGGTACTGGCAAGCAAGGACCGCTACTTCCTGATCACCAAGGACCCGATTACGATGAAAAAAATCCTCGTGGACGACGGTTTTGACCCCGGTGAGGTCAAGACAGTTATCATCGGGCCGTGCAACGACCGCGAGGGCGCCGTCAAACTGGGCAACAACCAGTCGATCACGCAGGCCGAGGCAGATGCGCTTGAGGCGATTATGCAGAAGGGCTACGAAGTGGAATTTGCGCTGATCAAGGAAGCCGCCATCGGCAACTGGAAAAAGTTCCGCAGCCAATTCGGCTATTGATTTGGTCAAAAGCCGCAGATTGATGCAGCTTTGATACAAAAGGGGTACAAACTGAAAGGTAAGGTGAAAAATTTATGGAAATCCAAGTATGGCAGGCGGCATTGTTCGGCTTACTCGCCTGTTTGGCATCCATGCCCGGCCTTGGCGGCACGGTGCTCGGCAACTATACGCTTGGTCGTCCGTTGGTGGCTGGCTTGCTGGTCGGCCTGATCATGGGCGATGTGCAGACCGGTATCTATCTGGGCGCCGCGATTCAGGTCGTTTACATCGCACTGGTCACGCCCGGCGGCACGGTATCCGCTGACGTACGCGCCATCTCCTACATCGGCATCCCGCTTTCGATCGTTGCGGTACACGGTATGGGACTCAGCCCGGCATCGCCTGAAGGACAGGCCATGGCGGTCACGCTCGGTTCTGCCGTCGGCACGCTCGGTACGGTTCTGTTTTACGGCACGGCAACTGTCAACCTCGTCTGGCAGCACATGGGCTGGCGGGCGCTCGAGAAGGGCAACCTGAAAAAGCTTTATCTGGTTGATATGGGTCTGCCGTGGATCTCGCACATCTTGTGCTCGTTTATCCCGACGTTCATCATCACCAAGGTCGGCGTCAACATGGTCGATCTGATGAAGGCATATCTGCCGATGGACGGCATCGCCATGAAAACGCTGTTTACGGTCGGCTCGCTCCTCCCGGCAGTCGGTATTGCAATCCTGCTCAAGCAGGTGGCAACCAAGCCGGTCGATCTGCTGACGTTCCTGTTCGGCTTTACGCTCGCGGCCTGCATGGGTCTGAACCTGATCGCGGCGTCGGTCGTTGGCGGCTTCTTCGCGGTCATCAACTACCGCATCAAGCTGCTGAGCATGCAGAAGGCTGCACCCGCTGCCGCATCTGATGCCGGTACGAATGAATTTGACGATGACGAGGAGGAAATTTGACCATGGCTGCAAAGAAGCTTTCCAAAAAGGCGCTGGCGAAGTCCTTCCGTAACTGGTATTACGGCCATCTGACCTGCTTCTCGCAGGAGCATATGCAGACATTCGGCTACCTGTGCGCCATGCTCCCGCTGGTAGAGGAGCTGTATGAAACCAAGGAGGAACAGAAGAACGCCCTCCAGACCTATTCCGCATTCTTCAACACCGAGCCGCAGCTCGGCACGGTGATCGTCGGCATGACCGCCGGCCTCGAAGAGGCCAAGGCCAACGGCGAGGAGATCGACGGCGAAATGATCAACGGCATCCGCGCCGGTCTGATGGGCCCGGTTGCCGGTATCGGCGACAGCCTGCTGGTCGGTACGCTCATCCCGATCCTGCTCGGCATCGCGCTCGGCATGTCGTCCGGTGGTTCCCCGCTCGGCGCAATCTTCTACATCATTGTTTACAACCTTGTGCTGACGCTTGGCATGCGGTTCCTATACTACAAGGGCTATGAACTGGGCGGTAAAGCGGTTGAGCTGATTGTCGGTGAAAAGGCAAATGCTATCCGTGAATCGGTTATCATGCTGGGCACGGTTGTTATCGGCGCAGTTGCCGCAACCTGGATTTCCATTACCACGCCTTTGGTTCTGCCCGGCGAGATTGCCTTGCAGGAAGGCGTACTTGATACGATTTTCCCCAAGATCCTGCCGCTTGCAGCCGTTATGTTCTGCTACTGGCTGATGAGCAAAAAGAAAATGGCGCCGACAACCGTTATGCTCATTCTGGTCGGCGTGGCGCTGGTCGGCGTACTGCTCGGCTTCTTTGACCCGCAGTTGAGCTACTAAGACACAGAACCGGAAAGGAGCTTTCGCAGATGAAAAAACAACTCAGTAGAAAAACGCTGCTCCGGGAAGCGGAGCAACAAAAGGACGCGCTCAAGCGGCTGCAAGGCTGGCTGAGAAACGCGATGCTCCTTTCCTCCTGTGCTGCCGTACTGGCATGGTGGGGGCTGAGCGGAGCTGGGCTGCGTCTGGCCTGCGGCGTGGCTGGGATTGTGCTGGCAAGTGTCAGCATGATCTGCGCCGCCTTGATCGGACTCGGCATCCGCAACGGCCGCCGCAATGTGGCCCATATCTTAAAGGCGGTGGAGCAGGCATGAATCAATCTGGCAAAACGGCGTTTCCCCTTCGTCTGTTGTGTCTGGATATTGACGGAACCCTGCTGAACACCGCGCACCAACTGCCGCCCGAAAACCGGGCGGCAGTGCAATATGCAGCAGAACAAGGATTGACGGTCTGCCTGATGTCTGCCCGACCGCCACAGGCGATTACACCGATTACACAGGCGCTCGGTGTACAAGGGCCAGTGGCGAGCTTCGGCGGCGCGTTGATAGAAGATGGCGCAAAACGGTTGTCTGACCGCCGTTTACCGGTGGATGCCGCACGAGCCGTGATCGGTCTGGCACAGCAGGCGGGCATATCGCTCAGCTTTTACCGTGATACCGCGTGGCTGGTCGAACAGGGGGATGTGTGGAGCTTGGAGGAAGGCGAAATCACCGGACTGCGTCCGGCTGTGACACCGCTGCGGGCGGCGCTCGCAGACGGCGCGCCGCACAAACTGCTGTGCATGGGCGAAAAAGCAGAGATCGACCATTTTTTGCATCTGCTGCAAAGCAAAATGTTATCCGTCAGCCTGCTGCGTTCCAAAGATACCTATTTGGAAATCCTGCCGCAGAACGCGGATAAAGCCGATGCATTGCGCACATTATGTCAGCTGTTGCACATATCCCCTCGGCAAGCGATGGCAATCGGCGACCATGATGTTGATTGCACGCTGTTGCGCGCCGCAGGCATCGGTGTGGCGATGGGCAACGGCTCTCCCGCCGCGCGACAGGCTGCCGACTGGATTGCGCCGGACAATGACCATGCGGGCGTGGCAGCGGCACTCTGTTATTGGATAAAAGAGGAAAACGCCTAAAATATCGTTTCCTTACCCTCAATCTGGACAGAACGAAAAGGAGTGCTTACCAATGCAAACCTATATCACCATTCCAGAGGCTGCGGTGAAATGGGGCGTGAGTGCGCAGCAGGTGCGCCGCAGCTGTGAAAAAGCGCAGATCGACGGTGTAATGCGTCTGAGCCGACTTTGGCTCATCCCGGAGAATGCGATGCTGCCACCCGATCTGGAATACGCTGCGGTACATCGCAGCATTCCTGCATGAACGGGCAAGCACGCGGCACGCTGTCACAGACCGACCTTCACTTACACTCCTCGGTCAGCCTGGATGGGGAAATCTCCCCGCGCGGACTGGCGGAGCTTTGCTGCCAACGCGGTGTGACACTGGCCGCACTGACTGACCACAACTCCATTGCAGGAACGGAAGAATTCATCTGGCGTAGTGCGCAATTAGGTGTACGTGCTATTTCAGGCATTGAACTGGACTGCACATTTGGCGATCGAACCCTGCATGTATTGGGCTATGGCATCCACATTGCCGATATGACACTGCTGGTGAGAGGCGTTCGCATGGAGAACTACGAAATCGAGGACAGTATGCTATTCAACCGGGAGACTCACTTCGGTTCGTTGGGAGAGTTAATAGACAGCGTCTGAGTTTCATGTAATCGTTGTTTGCCATGGTTTAGCAAGATGTGTGGAGTGAAGCGCCAAGTGATGACAGCGCGATAGCCTAAAGAGCCTGCCTGTATTCCAAACTGTAACTCGTCAATGCAGCAAGGAGGGGGATAGAAAAAAACGGAAATTCTTTGTGAATTATAACGCTATTCATTAAACACACTGGTTTGTTATCATAAAATTAGATTTAAAATAGGGGAGAAAGTGCAGACAGACAGGATGGGGGCGGAACCATGATAAAGCGTTCGTTGTTATATCTTCGCAGGAAGTACAAGCGCAGTGTTTTGCTGTTTTTACTGCTGTTTGTCATTTCATTCAGCCTTGCCATCGGTGTGACCGTATGGAACAGCATCGGTGCCGTCACCAAAGAGGTGCAGAACAAGCTGGGAACGAGTTTTAATTTCCGCTTACCGTCTGCTGTCACGAATAATGAAGCTTATTACGAAGATGTGACCGATTCGGAAGGAAATCTGATAAAATCATACATCGGCCCTAAGCTAAATGACGATATCATTCGAACCATATTGGAGCAAGTGGACGGAATTTCGGATTACAATGCACAGATTGACAAATACGTTTATGTGGATAATGCCAATTTGATTCCCGGTTTATTTGCATTGGGTGCAGATTCTACCAATTCGTATGACAATTTAAAAATTTTATATGAGAGAGCAGGTCACAATGCTTTATGGCAGTACGGCAAGTGAGCAATATTTCAATTTTCGTTCCGGCTCTTTTACACTATCGGAAGGACGGCATATTACGGAACAAGATCAGCACACTGTTTTGTTATCTGACGAACTGGCAGAACGGAATAACTTGCAAGTCGGAGATACCATCAGTCTCAGCTTTCGCAAAGGTATAGATGGTCGCTATGCGGATCCGATGACAGTATGGGGAGAACCAATTGAAGTAGAGATCGTTGGTTTATTCCACGTCAATGGGTATCAACCCGTAGCAAGATGGACTGCCGAAACCAATATTGCTGCAAACTGGATCATATCTGATATCGACACAGTAGACTATTTTTATCGAATAGAGGATACTTATTTATATGGTGGGCGTGAGCATGACTTGCGCTACCGCAATATTACATTCTTTGTAGATGACCCGGCAGAGTTGGATCGTGTGATGAAGGACGTGAAAAGCGTTGAGGGCTTCGACACAACCTATTATGAGATTTCGATAGACGATACGATGTTCAAGTCGACCGTTGAGCCGCTCAAGTCTATTCGCTATATTGTTGCAGGTGTGGTCGGAGTGATTGTTGCCGGATGCTTTATCGTACTTTGCGTGGTGTTTACGATGTGGGTGCGGAGCCGTAAAACAGAAATTGCAATCTACCTGTCGCTCGGTATCGGCAAGTTCACAATCATCGGTCAGTTTGTGCTGGAAGCATCAATCGTGGCGCTCGTAGCACTCGCGCTGACATTTGCCACCTGCCAGCAGGTGCCTGATCTGATCGGCAACAGCATGCTGGCATCCACAATCGAAGCGGCGCAGCCGGAGGAAAAAGAGTACAACTGGGAAGAAATCGGTCAGGCTGCTATGAGCGGTACGACAAGCGAGCTGTTTCAGTATGAGAGTAGCGAGTATGCCGGACCAGAGCAGATCGACTTTTCGTTCGGCATTATCCAGCTGCTGGTGCTGGCGGCACTGGAACTACTGATTATCCTAGCAGCGATCTGCAAGGGCGGCTCGTTTATCTTCCGGTTACAGCCTCGGCAGATTTTGACGACCTTACGATAAGGAGGGCGGCATCATGGTCAAACGGTCATTACTATACCTTCGCAGGAAGTATAAGCGCAGCATTTTGCTGTTTTTGTTGCTGTTTATCATTTCATTCAGTCTCGCTGTTGGCGTGACCGTGTGGAACAGCATCGGTGCGGTCACCAAAGAGGTGCAGGACAGGCTGGGTACCAGTTTTATTTTCAAGCAAAATGCAGCGAAGCCGGAAGATCCCTCATTATATGGGGATGTGCAGATGACGGACGGCACATGGTCCCGCATCTATACCGGCCCATTGATCGGGCAGAATGTCGTGGAGCAAGTGATGAGTATAGACGGGGTAAGTGCCTACAACGGCGAAGATATGCTGTATGCCGATGCGCAGGGAATCGAATTGGTTGCTGGCATGTGGCATAATGCAGTAGAGCGCGGCCCGGTGAGCAATGAACCGGAGGATGTCGCCTATTATGAGCAATGCAAAACATACTTGCAGATGACCACGCTTTACGGCAATACGGATACATCTTTATACAGCAAATTCCGAACAGGCTCTTTTACTCTGACGAACGGACGACATATCACACCCGAGGACGAGCATGTCGTGCTGATTTCGGATGAACTCGCAGAGATGAACGGCTTGCAGGTTGGCGATGTGCTGCAAGTCGCATACAACGCGACCTTGCCGGGACAGGCAGAGCAAGAAGTGATCGCAACACAGGAACTGCAAATCATTGGGCTGTTCCATGTCAACGGGTATCAGCCTCTGGACAGCCATGTTGCGGAATCCGATATCAGCTATAACTGGCTGCTGACCGACAATCAGACCTTGAATGATTTTTCTCAAACCTTGTATGAGCGGTTTTATGTGGATTGGCGGCGCGATCCGGCCTTCCTGAATATCACATTCTTTGTGGATGACCCCGCGCAGCTACAATCCATTGTGGAGCAGGCATGGCAGTTGGAAATTGCCCAGTATCCCAGCTTTGATATTGCCGTGGACGATACCATGTATCGCTCCACGGTGGAGCCGCTGCAATCCATCCGGAATCTGGTAGCGGTGGCGACGTTGGTGATTGCCATAGGCTGCGCACTGGTTCTGACCATCATCTTTTCCATGTGGATTAAAAGCCGCAAGCGGGAGATTGCGATTTACCTGTCGTTGGGTATACGGAAATCCAAGGTATTCGGGCAGTTTATATTGGAAGCAGGGATGGTTTTGCTGCTGGCAATGGCTGTCACGATGGGAACCTGTCGAAATGTGCCGGATATGATTGGCAACCACCTGCTTGCGTCTGCGGTCGAGCAGGCGCAGCCGCAGGAGATAGAATACAGCTTGGAGGATCTGCGCGAAGCGGCCAGCCGCGGTGAGGTAAGCGGATTGCTGGCGTATCAGGACAGCACCTATGCCGGACCGGAGCAGATTGACTTCTCGTTCCATTTCACCGATTTTCTGGCTCTGCTGGCATTTGAGCTGCTGATCATCATAGCGTCAATTTGCAAGGGCGGTTCGTTTATCTTCAAGCTACAGCCTCGGCAGATTCTGACGACCTTACGGTAAAGGGGGAAAACAATATGCCAACCACAAAACGCGCATGGCTATATGTTGTCCGCAACCCAAAGCGGACGGTGCTGCTGCTGATTTTGCTGGTCGCGTTGATGACCATTTCGCTGCTCGGGCTTGCACTGTATTCCGCAAGCGGCGACGCGGTCAAGGCGCTGCGCAGCAGCATCGGCGGGTATTTCACCATCCAGCAATCGGCGGAGGGCACACAGAAAACCGACGAACAGCTGCTCGAGCAGGTGCGCACGCTGGACAATGTCAGCAAAGTCAACGGCGTTGACAACTACTACCTGTACTGCGACGGGCTTGACCTTGTCCCCGGTTCATACAGCGGCACTGGGCTGCCCGGTGAATATGTGCCAAAGTTCATTGCCTGCACCTCGTCCGAGCTGCACGAGCGGTTTGTTGCCGTTGCATATCAGCTGGCGGACGGGCGGCAGATCACACCGGAGGACGAACACAAGGCAATGATCTCCAAGGAGGTCGCGGAGCTGAACGGCTTGTCGGTCGGGGATACGCTGCACACGGGCGTGGTCGAGGGCGTCATGGGCTGGCAACCCGAACATGTGGGCACGCAAGTGGATTTTGAGATCGTTGGTATTTATTCGGTAACACGTAGCGAACCTGCAAGTCCAAGCACGCCAGAGAGCGAATTGCAGGAAAACGTGATCTTCACCGACATCAATGCAGCAAAAGAACTGTACAAAATCAAATTCCCGGACAGAACGGATGCGCAGTACAATTACAGCTCCGGTATTATGCTGTTTCTGGACGACCCGACACAGATGGAGCAGACGGTGGCCGAGCTGAAAAGTCAGCCTTACGCGGATTGGGACAGCTTCATCATTTCGGAGAACAACGCGCGCTATGAGCAGGCCGCGGGTGCGATCCAGAAGGCGGCGACCATCAGCTTTTTCCTGCTGATCGTCATTCTGGTGCTCAGCGTAGGCATTCTGGCGCTTATCCTGCTGATGTGGACGCGTGAGCGCATGACCGAGGTCGGCATCCTGATCTCGCTCGGCATCTCGCCGAAGGCCATCACGGGTCAGATCGTGCTGGAAAATTACTATGTTGCGCTGCCATCGTTCCTGATCGCCGCACTGCTTAGTTTCGGTTTATCCGGGGTGCTCGGGAATGCAATCGACGGGCTATTGCAGGATATAAAACTGGCAAGCTATATCGGGCCGCTGCAGTTACTCCTTGTTGCGGTGTGTGCGGCGGTGGTGATCGCGGTGTCCGTGCTGCTCGCATCCATCTCGATTTTGCGGAAGAAGCCAAAGGATGTTC
>OEQS01000118.1_pt1 | contig 12150 bp, 10 predicted proteins | sample 1539731 | NCBI WGS metagenome assembly OEQS01 (sample SAMEA3891890, study PRJEB23780) | metagenome | biome: terrestrial biome; feature: animal house; material: Caecal content | place: Italy | collected 2015-05-05 | reverse complement strand
CCTGTAAGACGGCGTATGAGTTGAGCCTTATTCCCCACCGCCTCTTTCATCTCAGACCCGGTGGAACCGGAAAAAGATGAATAACAGGAGTTTCTTTCAATCGGCTTGGCTCCGCAGGATTTCTGCGGAGCCGGGCTTTTTTATTGCCCAAATGAAAGGAGGATTTTCTTGGCGCATGAAAAACATTCTGTTTTCCACCCATATGACCCATTTGACGATTCCGTGCCGGAGCGTCTGCGCCGCATGGGCCTTCTGACGGTGGAAGGAAAGCCGGATCTGGAGGCCATGGCAGTTGTCTCCCGCCTTTATGCCGGGGAGTTCTATGACGACCTGTACGATTTCTACAGCGATATGAGAAATGTGAACAGCGTTTGCCGGGAACTGATCAACCTCATTGACGAAGAGGACGCCCGGTTACCCTTTTTATCCATCTGCTCGGCATATGACGCCATATTCCGCTCATTGCCTGCGCCCATATGGTGGATGGCGGGCAACCTGGAGGTAGCCGCTCAATTTGCCGTCGGCTTTCTCAGGCGTCTTTCAGAATTTACCGAGGGAACCGGGGTGATGCCATGATGCGTACCATCAAAATCTATGTGCCGCCGGGACAGCCGGGGCCGCTTCTGGAGTTTCTGCCTACGCTGGATGAGAAGCTCCGGCGCAAGCTGCTCCGGCAGATCTTCCGGCTCTCCCAGATCCCTCTGTGCGATCTGAGAGAGCCGCACTTCAAGCATTTTGTCCTCGAAAAGTATCAACATTTGTATGAACTGCGGGAGAAGAGCAAGGTCCTCGCCCGGATCATTTTCACAATCCGGGACGGGGACATTATTCTGCTCGCGCCCTTCATCAAGCGCCAGCCCCGGGACACCATGAAGGCGCTGGAGCAGTCGCTTAAGATGCTTGCAGACATCCGGAATGCACCGGAGTTTGCGGTAAATATTGAATGGGAGGAATTTTTGTGAAGACCATCAAAATCATCGGACTGGCCACTGCGGCCGCGGCGGCGCTCCTTGCTGTGTGCGCCGTTCTTTCAAGGAGGACGAGTGTATGAAAAAATGTGTTTCGCTCATTTCGCTGGCGCTGGCTTTTGCCATGTCCACCGGCGCCTTTGCCATGGAGGTCCCCACAGACACGGTTGTGCAGAACCTAAATGGCAGCCAGCAGGTTATCAAGACTTTTACTGTCGCACCGGATGAAGATCCCCAGACACTAATAGAAGAGCCATTTGAGCTGGAAGGGTACTTGTATACCTTCAAGGACATCACAAAAGTTGAAAATCTCATCGATGATACGAAAAGGTATACGGAGGTCGTAACGGTTGAAACCACAGATGATGATTTAAGTGTCATCCTGGAAAAGCTCATGCCAACCATTGAATATGATGATGGGCAATACCATGGCACGCTGACACTGGATCATACCAGCCTGTACACGGAGGCGACAAGCTATTCGACAAGGAGCTATACCGTCAGTGAGACAAAAACCATTGGGCAATTGGATCGCAATGATATGAGCTATGTCCCTGCTACAACAGTGAAAAATGGCGTGACATTGTCTCTTGCAGACGTTGACTGGCAGGTCACTGGCACGGATCTTGTCGGAGAGGTATTGGCGCCATCCTCCTATCAGGCAGTAGCTACTTATTCCGGGAAAGCGTACTATACGGCCGCGGATGGGTATGTGACAACCGCCGAATATGTCGGTGAGATCAGAAGAGAAGGGATCGAAGACATCACCTATACAGTGACCTACCTTGGCGAGCCGGTCTTGCCCTCATATGAAGACGAAGCGAATGGCGAGGGCTGGGCCAGTATGCTCAAAAGCGCTTGGCCCTATCTTGCTGGTGGATCTTGCTTCCTGGCAGCAGGGGTCTTGGGCACACTCCTATGGCGTTCACGCCGACAGGTGAAGCTGCTGCGAGAGGCCCAGGACACCCTGCAGGAAGACGATTTTGAAGAAAGAGAGGAGGACCAGGGCGAATGAAACAGATAAGAAAGCTTCTATGCTTCGTTTTGGTGACACTTTCAGTGACATCCATCGCCAGTGCCGCAACGGACTATACTTTTGAAACGGATGATACGCCGGAGTATTATCCATCGACTTCGTACGAGGAGATCTATGGTTCGCTTTATAATTATGGCGGCCCCAATATTGTAGACTACCAGATCCCGGAACTGGAGTATGGGACCTTCTCAACTACGCAGACGGGGATCATGGAAAAAGCTCTGCTTCCCGGGCTGCAGGCCAGCGTCAGTACGGCATCCGGCGGCGGATATGGTATTTCGGGAGGGGCCTATGGTATTTCCGAAAGCATCGCCGCGTTACCGGAACTGCCGGAGGTGCTCCCGGACTTCCAGAATCAGCAATATCAGCTTCCCGCCTATACCAGCGTGGAGGGGATGGAGCGTGAAGACGGCAGCATAGGCACAATTCAGATCCCCTCGCTTGATATTTCCATGAAATTATGGGAGGGCGAGACGAACGCCAGCATGGCGAAGGGGCTGGGGCATTATTCCTCGACCTCAGCTTGGGATGGAAACGTTGGAGTCTGCGGCCATAATCGCGGAGCGAAATATGTGATCGGCAGCATCAAGGACCTGGACATTGGCGATACCATCACATATACCACGATTTATGGCACACGGACCTATGCTGTAGAGACTGTAGAGATCATCGACAGCACTGACTGGAGTTATCTCCAGTCTACCGCGGACAACCGTGTTACACTGACGACCTGTCTTGCGGATCAGCCCAGCAAACGTGTCTGTGTTCAGGCTGTAGAGGTTCGTTCATAAAAAGTTCAAAAGTATTTTTTCGTGCCAAATCTGACGTATATGCATGTGAGAGGAGGAAAAAACGCACTGTTTCTTGGGAATTCGTTTTTGTGACGTAAGGAAATAGAAAAAAGCTTTGACATGGCGTGTATCCTATACTATTTTGGAATTACCAGGCAGGAAATTGTAGGAGAGGTGATCGCTGTGGCATATGAATTCCCGAGGGCAAAAGCAGAGCGGACGGACGATAAGGAGGTGCGGATTCGCCTTGATCTGACACTGGATGTCCCACATGAGATCGCTGAGCAGCTGGAACTATTGGGACTCCGAGACTTTGAGGCCTGTCAATATGACGCGGAATACCAGCGGATAAAAATGAGCACCAGCACCGTGCTGTTCCGAGAGGGGGCGTGATACAGTGAGCCGTTGTCACGTACGATTGGCTTTGGTTGGCCTGTGTGTGGCCTTTATGATTTCCGGTACATCAGCTGCCGCTGAAAATCTTGATGAGCAGAAGACCGCCGCGGAATATCTTTTCCATCAGAATATCATGGTTGGAAATCAGGATGGAGACATGTGCCTCGATTCTCTCCTCACCAGGGCGGAGCTGGCAGCGATCCTGAGCCGGTTGACAGTCAATCAAGAGCATCTGTCGGCAGAGCGTGAGTTCTACGCCGGTGAATGCCAGTTTGCGGATGTGCCGGACTGGGCAGCCGTCTATGTGGGATACTGCGCGTTTAACGGATTTATGGTGGGGTATGGAGACGATATTTTCGGAGCTTCAGACCCTGTAACTCCGGCAGCGGCCTGCACAATTATTCTTCGCTATCTGGATCTGCCAGGAACACCGGCGGAATACGATACCGCCTGTAAGACGGCGTATGAGTTGAGCCTTATTCCCCAGGATACCGCACAAAAAACAGCTCTGACGCGTGGGGAGCTGGCGGTGATCCTTTATCGTACGCTGCGCTATGAGGGACAGCCAGATTTACAGACCTCGGCCGAAGACAAAGAAAAGACGGAGGACGACTCCCGGTACATCCCCCAGGTCGGGGATGTGATCCGGTGCGGCGATGGAAGCGACTATACGATCACGGACGTCAGCCGGTATGACGCCAACATGTTCGCGGACGGCCCTCTGGGCCCCCTGCCGGAGCCCGCGTGTGACTGGTCTCAGTTCGACCAGCCGGAGCTCCCGGCGGCGGAGGCCAGAAGATTCCAGACTGAGGCAGGGGACTACCTGTTCCTGCGGAACCTTTATGAGACCCGGCGCATGCTGTACACCCTCTACAACGCCATGGGAGAGAATGAAGCTACTTGGGCGAACGGCAGTGCGGTGCTCCGGGAGGACGGAACGCCCTGGGTCCACATCGAGCTGACCATGCCGGAGGATCTCACCGCCTATCCCTTCTGGCCCTGGCGGGAGGATCAGGTCACAGCCTTTTTCCACTCCCGGCCGGGAGGGACCTTCTACCTGGAAGTCTGGGATGTGTTCGCGGACGGGATCTTCCAGAGGACGGAGTACAACATCCGCGCGAGATAAGTAGGCCAACGTCTTGCATTTTACCTTGAATTTGATATAATACTATCAAAGAGATGATATGCAAGGAGTGATCAAGTATGAAGATCAGGCCCTCGTCCGCGCTGCGGAACGACTACACCGCGATATCTGAGCTGGCAAAGGTCTCCGGTGAACCCATCTTCATCACCAACAAGGGGGAGGATGATGGAGTATTTATGAGTATGGCCGCCTTCGAGGAGCGGGAGAAGATGTACCGCCACCGGGACAAGATCTACGAGGCGGAGATGAGTCGTCTCAGAGGTGAGCCGGTATATACACCGGAGGAGATGGACGCGGAGATGGAGGAGCTGTTCCATGCCTACGAGGTATAAGCTGGTCTATCTCGCGCCGGCGGCCCAGGACCTTCGGGAGATCGTCAAATTTCACATCACTGAGGTTGGCGTCGCGTCCTCCCGCAAGATCTACCAGAGCATCCAACAGACCATCGGAAAGCTGCGGGATTTTCCGTTGATGGGCCAGACTCATCCGGACCCCATGCTGGCGGCGGGGAGTTTTCGGAAGCTGGTGTTGACCCGCACCTATGTGGCGGTCTACAAGGTGGAGGACGACACAGTGTACATCTACCGGATCGTCAACGGCGCCACGGACTATCCCAGGCTGCTCAAATGAAGTAAATATCATCATATCATAGGAGCGCGTGCCCATTGTGGGCGCGCGCTCCGCTGTTTACCAAAACAAAAGAATGAGGAGGAAACGCTATATGAAACGAATCGCGGCACTGCTCCTGACCCTGCTCCTAGTGGTGGGGCTGCTGCCCACTGTCGCGTTGGCGGCGTCCAGCGAGGAGGAGGCCCTGGGCGAGGTGCAGATCTACCACGACGGGACGGAGATGAGCTATCTCTCCATCAACGGCCGTGTGCGGACCCAGGTGTTTACCTACTACAACTACATCAACGCCAAGGGCCAGTCGGTCCGTGTCCCGGCCTACTGCGTGAATCCCAACACCGCCGGCGTACCCCAGACGGTGCCCGCCGGGACGGGGATCAAATACCTGGCCAACCAGCGTGCCACGGACCCGAAGATCATGGGAATCGTGGCCAGCGGATACCCCACCCGCAGCCTGGAGCGTCTGGGCCTGGCCAGTGAGTACGAGGCGTACTACGCCACAAAGATGGCCCTCTGGTGCTACCTGCTGCCCAACTGGGACATCGCGGACCTCACGGTCAACCCCGCCGCGGACCAGGCTGCGGCAAGCCGGGTCCTGGCCGCCGCCAAGCTCATCTACACAGACGGCATGTACTGGGACAAGGTCCTGACCCCCAAGATCACGGCGGTCCCGGACCAGGAGCAGGCGTATCCCGTGACTTTCGAGGGCAAGGAGTATTACCAGCAGCTCTTCACCGTGACCAGCGAGACGTGGGTGGATGGCGGCGTGGTCTACATCTCCTTTGCGGACCCCAGTTCTGTGCCCGAGGGGACCCGGATCGTGGGACTGAGCGGCAATGACATCACCGGCATCAACTGCGTGGAGGCGTCGGAGGGTGGCTTCTCCGGCCAGTTCAAAATTCTCTACCCCGCGGAGTCCATTGAGGGGCAGAGCGGCAGCGTACAGCTGACCTTCACCTGCGACAGCTACAAGTACGCCATCTTCTACGCCACCTGCGCGGAGGTGGACCAGTACGGGAACATCCAGAATTATATGTGCGACACAGACCCCCTGGTCCCCATGGAGGCGGACGCCTACAGCACCTACGGCGGGGCGACGCCGCCTGAAGAGCCCGAGGAGCCCGGCACCCCGGAGGAACCCGCCGCCGGCGGGCTGCGGATCGTTAAGCTGGAGGCCGGAACGGAGATCCCCCTCAGCGGCGCTGTCTTTGAGGTCGTGGGGCCTGACGGCGACACCATCGGGAGCTTCGCCACCGACGCCAACGGCGAGATCCAGATCCCGGAGGCCGTTCCGGGCAATTACACCATTTATGAGCGGGTTCCCCCAAAGGACCACCTGCTCAGCGAGAACGACACGCAGAACGTGACGGTCCGGGAGGGTGAGACGGCCACCGTCACCTTCGAGAACCAGCCCTACGGGGACCTCCGGGTGGAGAAATTCAGCGACACCGGTGAGGGCCTTGCCGGTGTGCAGGTACAGATCAAGCATATCGAGAGCGGCAGGACCTACAGCGGCGCCACGGAGCCCGGCGGCGCTGTCCAGTTCACCGGCCTCCTGCCGGGAGCCTATGAGGTCCGGGAGATCGCCGGCATCCAGGGCTGGATCGCGGACACGGAGACTGTCCAGACAGTCACCGTGGTGACCGGGCAGACCTCCACCGTGTCCTTCACCAACAAGGAGCTGCCCGGCCTGCGGATCGAGAAGTATGACCGGGTCACCCAGGAGGCCATGGCCGGCGTGACCTTCCGGATCTGGCGGGACGGTGAGCTGCTGGGGGACTTCACCACCGGACAGCTGGGCGAGATCCTGTTGGTGGATCTGGACCCCGGCGCCTATGAGGTCCGGGAGCTGGAGGCCCCGGACGGCTACCTCATTGACGACGCTGTCCGTGTGGTACAGATCGATCCCAATGAAAACGCCAATTTTGTGTTCACCAACACCCCCAAGCCGGCCCTGCGTCTCATCAAGGTCAGCTCGGACGGCTCGCCCCTAGCGGGGGTGCATTTCCGCGTCGCCAGGATCGAGGATGGGAGCCGCTACCTGGACCGTGTTACCGACGAGAACGGTGAGATCAACATCACCGACCTGGAGCCGGGCGTGTACTCCGTGAAGGAGACCGCCACCGTGTCGGACCACATCCTTGACCTGAGAGAGTACCATGTGGAGCTGTTCCCCGGTCAAACATCCACGATCACCATCGAGAACCAGCGCCGCCCCGACCTCGTGGTCTACAAGCGGGACGCCGATACCGGAGAGCCTGTTCCCAACACGGTGTTTCTGGTGGAGGCCGCGGACGGCCACAGTGTGGATGAGATCAAGACCGATGCGGAGGGCAAGGCGATTCTGACCAACCTGCTCCCCGGCGTGTATGAGATTTCCGAGAAGTCCGTCCCCGCGCCCTACCTCATGGACGCGGAACCCCAGCTGGTCACTTTGTACGCCAACCGGACCCACACGGTGTACTTTGAGAACCACAAAAAGCCGACCTTGACCGTCAACAAAGTGGACAGCGTCACCGGCAGCCCCATCCAGGGAGCAAAATTTGAGGTCTGGTACGGCAGCAATAACACCACCACCGGGGAGCTCAACAGCCTGGGCACATTCTTCTCGGATGAGAATGGGCAGTTCATTTTGGAGCTGCTCCGGGACGGCTGGTACAAGGTGACGGAGCTGGAGCCGGCGGCGGGGTACACCATCAAGGAGCCCGCCACCCAGGAGTTCTATATCTCCGGCGGCGAGAGCAAGACCATCACCTTTGAGAATGTGCCCAAGAACGCCATCATTGTGGAGAAGTATGACAGCGTCACCGGCGAGGCCCTGGGCGGCGCCACCTTCCAACTGCGGTACCTGGCAGGAACCAGCGGCACCGGGGGAACGGTCATCGGCCAGAAGGTGACCGGGTCCAACGGCATGGCCATCTGGACCGGGCTGGAGCCTGGGACCTATGTGGTCGAGGAGGTGGACCCCGCGGACGGCTACAGCGTCATCCAGTCCTCGGAGACCATCTTCCTGGCGGACAGCGGGGAGCAGAGCGTCGTCACGGTGCGCTTTGAGAACATGCCGGACGGGAACCTCCTGATCCGCAAGGTCTGCGCCACGGACCCCAGTGTGACCCTGCCCAACGCGGAGTTCAAAATCGCATATGCGGACGGCACCCTCATCGGCGACAGCAACGGCGTCTACCGGACCGACGAGAACGGTGAGATCCGCATCGAGGGGCTGGCCCCCGGCAAGAGCGTGGTGGTCACGGAGACCCGCGCGCCGGACGGCTTCCTCATCGACACCCAGTCTCAGACCATCCAGATCCGGGAGGGCCGGACAGTCAGCCTCACCTTCAAGAACCAGCCCAAGGGGGAGCTGATCATACAGAAGCGGGACAGCGCCACAGGGCAACCCCTCCCCGGCGCGGAGTTCAGAGTGACCACAGCCGCCGGCTGCGAGGTAGGCCTGGACGGGGTGATTGGCGACTCCACCCTGACCCAAAACGGGATCTTCACGACGGACGCCAATGGCGAGATCCGCATCTCGAATCTAGCGCCGGGCGCCTATGTGGTGACTGAGATCCGGGCGCCCCAGGGGTACGTTATGGATTCCCCCTCTGTCAACGTGGTCATCGGTCAAGGCGGGGACACCCAGACGGTGGTCATCACCAACTCTAAGGCCGGCAGCCTGATCATTGACAAGCGGGATTCCCTGACAGGAGAGCCGCTGGAGGGGGTTGCCTTCCGCGTGACCACTTCCACTGGAGAGTATGTCCCTGATGAGGATGGCTACATCTCCAGCAACGGGCTCTACTATACCGACCGGGACGGCAAAATCCAGATTGACGGTGTGGTAGGCACACTGGTCGTGACGGAGACGGAGACCATCCCCGGCTATACCATCGACCCGGCCACGCAGACCCAGACGGTCCAGGTGAATCCCAACGACACCCAGACGTTGACCTTCTATAACACGCCTACCACGACGCTGGTGATTGAAAAATATATCGAGGGCACGACAACGCCCCTGGAGGGGGTGACCTTCCTGGTCACCGACAGCTCCGGCGCGGTGGTGGGCAGCGGCAACGGAGAGTACATTACCGATGAGAACGGCCGCATTGTCATCACGGACCTGGAGCCGGGCACCACCGTCACCGCGCGTGAAGTCAAAACTTTGGAGGGCTACGTCCTGGACGGCGCGCCCAAGTCTATCGAGATCAAAGAGGGCGAGGTGCAGACCCTCCGGTTCTACAACCAGAAGCAGGGGACCCTGGTGATTCGGAAGCTGGACAAGCTGACCGGCGAGCCCTTGGCCGGCGTGGAGTTCGAGTTGACCTACGCCGAGGGCGGCTATGTGGATGACGCCAATGGGCATCTGTCCAGTAAGGGGCTCTACACCACTGACGCAAATGGCGAGATCCGCGTCAGCAGCGTCACTGGCACTATCGTGGTCAAGGAGACGAAGACTGTCCCTGGCTATACCATTGACCCGGGGACGCAGACCCAGACCGTGACCGTGAACCCGGAAGACACCCAGACACTGACCTTCTACAACACCCCCGGCACCACCCTCACCATTCAGAAGTACATCGAGGGGACGAACAACGAGCCCCTTGCCGGCGTCACCTTCCTGATCACCGACAGCGCCGGGACGCTCCTCGGTCCCAGCAACGGGGAGTTCGTCACGGACCGGAACGGTCAGATTATTCTGGAGGATCTGGAGCCCGGCGTCACCATCACAGCGAAGGAGACCAAAACGGTGGACGGGTTCGTGCTGGATGGCACGCCTCAGAGCATCCTCATCAAGGAGGGGGAGGCGCAGCAGCTCACCTTCTTCAACAAGAGGGCCGGTGGCGTGGAGATCATCAAGGTCAACGAGGCGGATCAGACGGAGCGCATCCCCAATGTCACCTTTGAGATTCGACAGATGGACGGCGGGCTGGTGGACACTGTGACCACGGACAGCCAGGGCCGTGTATATGTCGAGCTGGAGGCCGGGGACTACTACGCGGTGGAGATCCAGGCCGGGGAGGGCTTCCAGGTGGACAGCACGCCTCACTACTTTACCGTAAAGGACAACGAGACCACCACCCTCACCGTGACCAATAAGGCCTTCAGCGGCATTATCATCCATAAGATCGACAGTGTTACGGAAGAAGGCATATACGGGGTCAAGTTTGTCCTTTATGACTCCAGCAAGAAGCCCATCGGCGAATATACGACGGATGATGAGGGCTATATCTACATCGACGATCTGCCGATGTCCGGACGGTTTTATCTGCGTGAGTTGGAAGCGGCTGAAGGCTATACGCTGGACAAAGAGTATAAGACTGTCAATGTGCAGGCGGGGAAGACCGTACATATAGAATGGGAGAATACTGCTGTTACGGGACAAATCCAGATCTATAAGTACGCAGCCGAGTACAACGAGGTAACAGGCGCCGCGCCTGGCACGCCGCTGGAGGGGGCGGTCTATGAGATCGTTCACGAGCGCAGCGGAAAAGTCGTGGACTACATTACAACGGATGTTCGCGGTGTCGCCGCGTCAAAACCGCTGCCCCTGGGCCGCTATAAGATCGTCGAGGTAACAGCGCCGGCGTACTGGCAGGTAGACGCTACGGTCCATGATGTTACACTGGAGTTCCCCGGACAAATTATCAAGCTCTCCGCATACGACAAGCCGTCCAGCCTGGGCGTAACACTTACCAAGCGAGGAAACGCGGAAGTGTTGGCGGGAAATCAAATGAGATATGACATCACGGTCGCCAACACTTCAAATGTTCCCCTTGAGAATTTCTACTGGCACGACCGGATCCCGACAGATGTTTCCCGAGCCACCGTCCTCACGACTGGTACCTACAGTGCGCGCCTCAATTATCGCATTTTGTATAAAACAAATTACAGCGCAAGCTATCAGGTCTTGGCGTCTAATCTCCTCACAAGCAATAGCTACTCGTTCGCGCTGAACGCGATTCCCACACAGGCCGGCGAAGTCGTGACGGATGTCTTTTTCGATTTTGGCAAAGTGCCGGTCGGGTTCCAGAGTGTGAGCGGGCCGACCCTGAGCGTCGTCGTCAGCGGTAACACCGTCAACGGCTACCAGCTGGTCAACCGGGCCGATGCCGGCGGTCAGTATCAGGGCACCTGGCAGACCGCCCAGGCCAGCTGGGTGACCATCATCCGCAAGTACACCACCACACCGACACTGCCGAAGACAGGTTATTAAGCGGCAGTATGTCAATCAGATTGTAATTTCCACGCTGTTCTTCTAAAAGGGCAACTGCCCGCTCCAGGCATAGCTTCTGGGGCGGGTGGTTGCCCACTGATCTCATAGCTGCTCGATCAAATCTATGTCGATCTGATTGTCTTTCGGCTGGAATGTCCGCATCCACTCATTCTCCAGAATCGTATTCGGTGCTTCCTGGGGTAAGTCTTCCAGCATCTCAGTTGCGGAAACAACATATTCCGCAAAAACTGTTTGCCAGTATGGATCTTTCTCACCGCAGATGTTTCGCAGATACGCATCATCCCTTTGTGGGCTGCGCTCTCCGCCCCACCAAACAAAATAGGTTCCAGCCGGATAGCTTTGAACAGTCTTCCACTTCGGAGGCAGGCTCAGTGAGACGCCCCTCTTCAGTCGTGCCACCTCATAGACGTCCAAACCTACATACTCCAATCCCAGCTCTGAGGAGTCAGCCGCCGCACGGTTGAGCACGTTACATAGTTTGATCATGTCAGATTTCGTGGCGCAAAATAAAAGGCTCTCCTGGTGCCCCATTTCAAATGCCCCCTTCTCTATTCATTTATAAAGCTCATTCTATATCAGCTAAATCGAAGAAGTCAATATGATTATATTGATATTCCGATAGCGGGAAAGAACTGTGTTTCACGCCAAATCTTTGGAGTGATATCCGTGAAGTACCACTTGATAGCGCAGGCATTCGGCCGACACACTCCAGTCGTTCACAAAACAGTGAGGTGGTATGCCAATGAAAAACGAAAAAAGCGGTCTGGACGAAGCAGTTTCCGTATCATCTAATGCTGCACATGTGATCAGCGGGATGGTCAAGACCGGAAAAGCTGTGTCTGGGGCGGCGAAGGGCGCCGCTGTCGGCGGCCCCTATGGCGCAGTAGCCGGGGCGGTCTGGGGGGCCAGGAAACACATCGGAACGATTGCCATTGTGGTCATCGTGATCCTGCTGCTGC
>OEQS01000117.1_pt1 | contig 12162 bp, 6 predicted proteins | sample 1539731 | NCBI WGS metagenome assembly OEQS01 (sample SAMEA3891890, study PRJEB23780) | metagenome | biome: terrestrial biome; feature: animal house; material: Caecal content | place: Italy | collected 2015-05-05 | reverse complement strand
GCGGGGGTATTGTTGTTGGGGGGATATGTCCTGCTGCGTTCGGTTTATGGGGATGGGATGGTCGGTTATCGGACAGAATTATGGATTTTGTTTGTGATCCTTTATTTTTTATTGCGTCTGCTTTCTTCGCTTTTCCGGAATGCCGTCACGGTGATGTTGTGGACGCTCATGGGAGCGGGATTGGTAGAGACGATTTATGGGTTCGGACAATTGTATGGTTGGTTCGCCTCGGGGCATTCGCTTTACCGGCTGACAGGATCTTTTTTTAACCCGGGGCCTTATTCGGGATTTTTAGTGATGGTATTGCCGGTCGTTTTGTTCTATTGTTTATCGGTGTATCCCGGTCGGCAAAAGAGTGTCGGTGAGTGGAGGTACAAGTTGGAGTCCGGCTTTGTCTGGGGGATACTGTTGTTGATTTTGTCTATTTTGCCGGCCGGAATGAGCCGGAGCAGCTGGTTGGAAAGACCTGCGTGGCTATCACCAACCTGCCCCCCAGAAAGATGATGGGCATTGACTCCTGCGGCATGATCATCAGCGCCGTCCATCACGAGGAGGGCGTGGAAAAGCTTCACTGCCTGATGGTCGATCCGCACATCCCGGCGGGCGCCAAGCTGTATTGATCCCTCTTTCAGACAAACAAAAAGGAGATTTCCGCACAGGCCGAAAGCCTTGCGGAAATCTCCTTTTTTCTTTTATGTTTTATTGTTTTATACGCGGGTGCAGAGCGTTTGCAGCGTGCCGGACACGGTGAAATCGCCGCTGTTGGCCGGGATGAAAATGCTGTCGCCCTTCTTCACCGGCAGCGTCTCCCCGGCGCAGGACACCTCGCCCGCGCCGTCCACAACGAGCAGCGAGACAAAGCTGTCCGCTCCCGCCGTGCCGGAAAAGCCGTTCTCGTACACGTCGACGGTGAAATACTCGCACTGGGCCAGATGGCCGCCGAAGTCATGCGCTTGGGCGGGCTTGCACTCCGTCACCGCCAGCGCCTGCGGGATGTGCAGGGCGCGCGGCTTTCCGTCCGCGCCCACGCGGCCGTAATCGTACACGCGGTACGTCACGTTGGAATTCTGCTGGATCTCCGCGATGACGATCCCCTCGCAGATCGCGTGCAGCGTGCCGGAGGGAATGAAGAACACATCGCCCTTGTGCACCGGCGCGGCGTGCAGCACCTCGGTGAGGGTGTTGTCCTTGATCCGGCGCTCAAATTCCTCACGACTGATCTCGTGATCAAACCCGTAATAGAGGAACGCGCCCGGCTCACAGTCGAGAATATACCACATTTCCGTCTTGCCGTACTGGTGCTCGTGTTCGAGCGCGTACTCGTTGGACGGATGGACCTGAATGGAGAGGTTGCCCTTCGCGTCAATCAGCTTGGTGAGGATGGGGAAATCCTCGAATTTCCGGCAATCCTCGCCCAGAACCTCTTTGCCGTGTTCTGTGAGATAAGCGGCAAGCGTCTTTCCGTCGTCCTTCCCTCCCACAATGACGGAGGGGCCGTCCGGGTGGCAGGAAAGCACCCACGCTTCAGCCAGCGGATGCAGGTCGCTTTCGACGCCGAAGGCGGTGCGCAGCTTGTCGCCTCCCCAGAGATAATCCTTACAGGCGGGTTTCAGTTTCAGCATGGACACGATGCGATCATCCTTTCATCATGGAAGCCGCGGCGGCGGCCAGTGTTTCATTGATTCCGTCGGCCTCAGCCTCGCTTGCGCCGACGGCGGACAGATAAACCTTGATCTTCGGCTCGGTGCCGGAGGGGCGCACCATAAACTTGTGACCGCCCGCCAGCGTATATTCGAGCACATCCGCCTGCGGCAGGCCGTGATAGCCGCCCTCAACGTTATAGTCCACGGCCTGTTCAACCCGATAGCCGCCAATCTCGGCGGGCGGGCAATCGCGCAGCTGCTCCATCAGACGCTGCATGGCATGCATGCCGCTCTCGCCCTCGAAGGTGAACGAGCACAGGCCGTTGCGGTAGTAGCCGAACTCCCGGTACAGCGCTTCCATGGCGTCAAGCAGCGTCATTCCCTGCTGGGCATACCATGCGGCGGCTTCGCAGATCAACAGCGTGGCGTTGACCGCGTCCTTGTCGCGCACATGCGCGCCGGAAAGGTAGCCGTAGCTCTCCTCAAAGCCGAAAATATAGCGATCCGCGCGGCCTTCCTCTTCAAGCAAGCCGATCTGCTCGCCGATGAACTTGAAGCCGGTGAGCGTGCGGCGAAGCTCCACGCCGTATTTGGCCGCGACGGGCGTGGCCATATCGGTCGAAACGATGGTCGTCACGGCGACGGGATCCTTCGGCATGGTGCCGCGCGCCAGACGGGTGCGGCAGATGTAGTCGAGCAGCAAAATGCCCATCTCATTTCCCGTGATCAGCCGGTAGCCGCCCTTTCCGTCCGGCACGGCGGTGCCGCAGCGGTCACAGTCGGGATCGGTGCCGAGCAGCAGATCCGGCTGCACCTTCGCGCACAGCTCCAGCCCCTTCTCCATGGCTTCGCGGATCTCCGGGTTCGGATACGGGCAGGTCGGGAAGTTTCCGTCGGGCTGTTCCTGCTCCGGCACCACGGTGAGATGAGTAACGCCCAGCTTCGCGAGAAGCTTTTTCACGCATTCCAGTCCGGAGCCGTTGAGCGGCGTATACACCAGTTTGAGCGAGTCAATGCCCGCGCCGTCGCCCACGCGCTGCGCATAGACGGCGTCCACAAACCGGTTGATGCAGTCCTCCCCAATCGTCACAATGCGGCCGTCCGCCGCTGCTTCGTCGTAATCGACCGTTTTCACGCCGTCAAAGATGTCGATCGACTCAATAGCGGCCAGAATTTTTTCGGCGGCTTCGAGGGTAATCTGGCAGCCGTCCGCTCCGTAGACCTTGTAGCCGTTGTACTTGGCGGGGTTATGGCTGGCGGTGACGCACACGCCCGCGCCGCACCCGAGATCCCGGACGGCCCACGAGAGCGCCGGGGTCGGTTCCAGACGCGGATACAGGCAGGCGGTGATGCCGTTGGCGGCCAGCACGCGAGCCGTCTCCCGCGCGAACAGCTCGCCCTTGTTGCGGCTGTCGTGCGCAATCGCAACCTTTTTCGGCAGATCGGTGGCGTTGAGGTAATCGGCCAATCCCTGCGTGGCCTTGCGCACGGTGTAGAGGTTCATCCGGTTGGTTCCCGCTCCGATCACGCCGCGCAGGCCGCCGGTTCCGAAGGCCAAATCGCGGTAGAAGCGGTCGTTGATGGCGTCGGCGTCGCCCTCAACGGAGCGAAGCTCAGCGGCCAGATCCTCCGGCAGTCCGGGCTGTGCCAGCCAGCGCCGGTAAAGAGTTTCTACGGAATTCATAGCGCTCACACTCCTGTTTTTTTGAATTTTCAAAAAGCTGCATAAAAGCAAACTGGAAGTTTTCGCCCGCCTTTTTCAAAAGGCGGCAGGGGTGAAGGGGGTGGAACCCCCTTCAAGAAAAAGTGCGAAGCCCCGAAAAGCCAGGAAAAAGAGCGAAGCGATTTTTTCCGAACGTCTTTCACCAAGCTCGTCCAAACCATCATAGCCATCGTGGTTTTTCCATAGCGGCAATCTTCCGCATCAAAGCACTTGGAATCCGGCAAGGACTTCGCAAAATCCCCCATACATCAAGCGACTTTCCGCGAATCCGACGGCGCACCCAAATCGCCCACAGTCCCGAAAAATCGTTTCTCCCTCATCCACTGGGGGATCCATAGCATAAGCATATCACAAAACAGGCAGAAATCGAAGAGAAAAACAGCGGCTCTTGCACAAAAGCCCTGCCCCCCGGTGGAAAACCACCGAAGGGCGGGGCCGTGTGCCGTCAGCCGCGCACCGTCAGACCGGCGCGCAGCAGAATATTTTCCGCGTTGTCTCCCAGCTGAATTTCAAAATCGCCGGGCTCGACACGCCACACATAATCCGGGCCAAGGGTGCGCAGCGGGCGCGGCCCCACCGTCACGCTGACGCGGCGGCTTTCGCCCGGGGCCAGCTCCACGCGCGTGAAGGCGGCCAGCTGACGCTCCGGCTTGACGACGGAGCTGTAAAAGTCGCGCACATAGATCTGCGGCACGGCAACGCCCGCCTTCTCCCCCGTGTTTTCCACGGTGAAGCTGACCTCCACGGAGCCGTCGGGATCGATCTCCGCCTGATCCAGCGCGAGATCGCGGAAGGCAAAGCTGGTATAGCTCAGGCCGTAGCCGAAGGGGTACAGCGGCATCCAGTCCATCTCGACATACCGCTTCCCGCCGCCCGGACGGCGGCTGTAGTGGCACGGCACCTGCCCGACACTGCGCGGGAAGGTGATCGGAAGCCGCCCGCTGGGGGACGCGTCGCCGAACAGAACGTCGGCCACTCCCGCGCCGCCCTGCTCACCCGGGAACCAGGCTTCCAGAATGGCGGGCAGATGCTCGTTCTCCCAGTTCGCGCTCACCGGACGGCCGCTTTGCAGCAGCAATACCACCGGCGTGCCGGTCTCATAGACGGCCTTCACCAGCTCCAGCTGGCGGCCCGGCAGATCGAGCGAAACGCGGTCAAAGTTCTCGCCGCTGGTTTCCTCGTTGTCGCCCATGCACAGAATCGCCACGTCGGCCTGCTTCGCGGCTTCCACCGCGGCGGCGAAGTCCTCGCGTCCGGCGCTGTAGCCGAAGATGACGCGCGCGCCCCGGCCGTCGTTGGTGAACTCAATGCGCACCTGATAGCGGCGGCCCGCTTCGAAGTGGAAGTCCAGCGCCTGATCGGCGCTCTTGTCCGGCCCCCAGCCGTCGATCAGCAATTCGCCGTCAATGTACAGCCGCATGCTGTCCTGCGTGCTCAGGCCGATGCACCCGTCCATGGTGCGGGGCATGCAGACCGTGCCAGTCCACGCGGCGCTGAAGCAGTGCGCGTCCAGCTCCGGGTGCGGCAGGGCAAAGATCCAGTTAAAGTTTACCGTGCGGTCGTTGCGGGTCTGCACCGGAACGCCCTCGGGGCGCGGGCCGTTGTAGTACCGGCCCGTCAGTCCGGGATTGCCGTCCTCGTCGCAGAGCATGCCGGGGTCAAACGGGTGCAGCGCCTGCCCGAGGAAGTTGCAGCCGCGCGCGTGCAGCACACGGGTATCGGGGGACACGGCGGCGCGGATGCCGTCGAGCACCGTGACCGCGCCGGTGCGCCCGCGCGTCTCGGAGTAATCGCCCAGCGCCGGGGTATCCGCGCCGGGGCCGATGACCGCCACGCAGGACAGATCCTTGCGCAGCGGAAGCAGTCCGTCGTTTTTCAGCAGCACAACGGATTCCCGCGCGATCCGGCGGGCCAGATCCAGATGCTCCGGGCAGCGGAGCACCTTGTCCGCGCGGTCCTCGTCGGTGAAGGGCTTCTCGAACAGGCCGAGACGGAACTTCATACCGAGAATGCGGCGGCAGGCGGTATCCAATACGGAAATATCCATCTTTCCGCTCTCGATCAGATGCTCGATCGCGTTCTGCCACACGTCGTGCGGGAAATCGTAAAGCTGCAAATCCACGCCCGCTTCCAGACCGAGACGGATGGCCTCCTCCGGGGTGGGGGCGATGAAATGCCAGTCATACAGACGGGAAACCGCCGTCAGGTCGGTGCGCACAAAGCCCGGCATGCCATACTGGCCGCGCAGCACGTCGGTCAGCAGCTCATGGTCCATCGAGACGGGGATGCTGTCGATCGAGTTGTAGCTGCACATCGCGTTGCACGCGCCGCCGTCCACGAACGCGGCCTCGAACACCGGCAGGCAATCGCTGAACACGTCGTGCCGCCCCATCGTGCAGGGCGCGCAGTTCAGGCCGCCCACGGGGTTTCCGTAGCCGGCGTAGTGCTTCGGCTCAGCGGCGATAGCATCGGGATCGGACAGGTTTTCGCCCTGCATCCCGCGCACCACCTCGCGCGCGAACTCACCGCACAGGTGCGTGTCCTCGCCGTAGGATTCCTCGCCGCGTCCATAGCGCGGATCGCGGATCAGATCCATGACGGGGCTGTAGGTTTCATGAATGCCCTGCGCGCGGCTTTCTGTGCCGATGGCGCGGCCCATTTCACGGCCGAGCGCAGGGTCGAAGGTGGCGGCCAGGCCGATCTGCTGCGGGAAGCTGGTCGCTTTGCCGGTCATCAGGCCGTGCAGCGCTTCCTCGCTGAACAAAAACGGGATGCCCAGCCGCGTGTTTTCCAGCGCGTACCGCTGGACGGCGTTCGCCTGCGCGGCGTTCATGCCGCGCAGCTGGATGCTGCCCACGCTGAAACCGTTCAGCAGCTCATCCAGACGTTTTAGATCCATCGCGGTGACAAGGCCGTTCTCGTCCTGCGTGGTAAAGTCGCCGGAGAAGTATTGATCCGTTTGCAGGATTTTTTCCCGCAGCGTCATGCGCGCCAGCAAATCCTCGACGCGCTCCTCCACCGGCAGCTTGGGGTCTTGATAAGGAAACATGGGAAATCCACCTCCCTGATTACCGGCCGCGAAGCAGGTCGGCATAGCGCACGATCAGCGCCGTCAGCTTCGGCAGGCCGCTTTCCCGGCTTACCTGTCTCCACTGTGCCTGATACAGCGCGTACCAGTGTTCCAAACGGGCGGCAAGCGCGGGATCGGCGTTACGCGGGCCGGTCAGCCACTGGCCGATCTCGTTCCACAGCGTGACGCTCTCCGCCGTGACGGACGCCAGACTGATGATCTCCTTCTTTCCGGCGGGCAGACCGGCGGAGCAGGCCAAAATCCGCGCGAGCGCGGCGGCCACGTCCTCGTTGGCTTTCGGAACCTTTGTCATGTCCAGCTCCGCGAGCAGCTCGGCGCGGCGCGCGCCGTCGCCCTCGATCCAGTTGACGGCGTGCTGCCAGTCGAAGATCTCATGATCGGACATGTCGGTGAGCGCGCCCATCAGACGGCCCGAGGGATCGCTGTAATAGACGCGGGAAATCGCTTCGTCCAGCTCCTCCATCCCGACCGGCTCCGCGTTCCACGCGAAGGCCGCGCCGTACAGCACGCCGGGGATGGTCAGGCGCGGGTCGTTGACATGAGCATAATCGCCCCAGTCGGTATTCAGAATGCCGATGGCATGGTACTTGTGGGCGTGACCGCACATGACGCGGTTGTTGCTGTACGCACTGCGGTACAGCGGCACCCAGCGGTTCCACCCGCACACGCCGGGGCAGGCGTACTGGGTGATGCCGCTGGCGGCGATATCGCGGATCTCGTTCTCGCGCTGGTTCGGCAGATAGCCCCAGTTCAGGCAGATCGTCTCCGGGGGAAGCTCGGCGCAGCTCTGCGGGAAACGCCACATGATATCGCCCCAGAACATCGGCGTGCAGCCCTGCTCCACCAGATACTCGCACAGCGCCTTGACGTGGCGGACATACAGCTCCTTCTCGCCCAGCTCGTCCGCAAGCGCCTTGCTGCGGCCCTTGCCGAGATCGAAGGTTTCGTCCGCGCAGATGTTGAACTTCTTCGAGCGGAACAGCGGACGGTACTCGTCGATCAGCTTTTTGATGAAGGGCAGCACGTCCGGGTTGGAAACGTTCAGCGTGTGATGCGCCCCGGCGTAAGTGAAGCTGAACGGAATCTTCTCGGAATCCGGAAGCTCGCACAGGCCGCAGCACGTCTTGGTGGACAGAATCTTATACATATGCCCGAAGGTGGACAGCGACGGCACCAGCTCGATGTGGCGCGCGGCGCAGTAATCGTCCAGCTCCAGAATGTCGTCGGCGGTCAGCGGCGTGTCGTCGCGCCATGCCTCGGACAGATCGCGGAACAGGTAGGTGTGCTCGATGTACAGCTGCCACTGGTTGATCTTGCAGCGGCACAGCAGATCCGCCATGCGCTTCAGATAGTCCAGCTTCGGCACACGCCCGCGCGAGCAGTCCAGATAGTACCCGCGGTTCGGCAGATCCGGCCAGTCCTCGACGAACAGGCCCGGCAGCACCGCGCCGCCGCGCTCCACCAGCTGGATCAGCGTCTGCACGCCGTTGCACAGGGCTTCGTCATCCCCGGCGGCCACCGTCACGCCCTCGGGCGAAACGGTGATTGTGTAATGGCCCGCGGACTGCGCGGGATCCAGGCAAAGGGCAAAATCCCCCTTCGCCGGTTCCCCGCGCCCGAGCGCGGGGCAAAGCCCCGCGTGGTCACGGACAGCGTCGCGCAGCATCTGCGCGTACAGGAGCGCGCCGGGCGCCGTCCCGGCACACAGGACGACGCGGGTATGAGGGGTTAAGGTCAGCCCGTCGGAACGGGAATCCACCCGTTTGGGCTGCGGCAAAAAATCGATGGCCATAGAAAAAATCCTCGCTGCCTTGCGGCTTGTTATTGGGGAACGCGCGCCCGCCGATCAGCGGATACGCAGCGTCTTGATCTCATAGGGCTTGATGGTAAAGCGCACGCTGCCATTCTCCACCGCGACGGGCTCGCCGTCCGGCTGCTCCAGGCAGTCGCAGCTCTCGGCGGAAGCGAAGGGGAGTCCCCAGTGCAGCGCCGTCTCGGTCAGGGCGTTCTCGCTCTCGTACATACGCACGATCACGCCGTCGCCGTCCTCGGCCTGCTTGACGGTCTCCACCACCACGTTGGGCGCGTCGCAGAAGGCCAGGGAGAAGCTGTCGCCCGGGACGCCGCCCGCCACAGCCAGCGCGGGCTGGTTGAGGAAGTACGCCTCACGCACCGTGCCCGCCGCGCGCCAGGTCTCGGCGTGGGGATAGATCGCGTAGGTGAAGTGATGCGTCTCCTGATCGGTGGTCGGGTTCGGCTCAATGCCGGACTTGATGAGCGTCAGCGAAATGCAGCTGTCCTTCACGGAATGGCCGTACTTGCAGTCATTGAGCAGGCTCACGCCGTAGTGGCCCTCGGACAGGTCGGCCCACTTCTGGCCGCAGCTCTCAAACCGCGCCTTGTCCCAGCTGGTGTTGGTGTGGGTCTTGCGGGTGAGGTTGCCGTACTGGATCTCGAAGGTCGCCTCGTCGGTGTGCACGTTGATCGGGAACTGCACTTTGAGCAGATGCTGGTGCTCGTGCCACTCCACCGTGGTCACAAAGTCGATGCGGCGGGTATCGGCATAGAAATGGATATCCTGCGCGATCGTGGAGTTGCTGAACGCGCGCTCGATATGCAGCGTCGCGCGCACCGGGCCGGTCTCCGTCCAGCGGAATTCCCGAAGATCCGTCACATCCCAGAACTTTTCCGTGTAGTAGATATCAATATCCCAGTTATCGTAATAAATGGGCTTATCCTCAAACACGCGCAGGAGGTTTCCGGCCTTGCCGGCCTGGAGCACCTCGCGGCGGTTTTCCTTGTCGAACAGGCCGGCGATCTGGCCGTTCTCGTCAAAGCGCACCGCATAGAACGGCGTTTCCAGCGTATGGCCGTCCGCGCCCAGCACAAAGCGGCCGGCGGCAGCGGGAGCAGCGGCGGGAGCAAACGTCTTGCGTCCCTTGGCGGGCAGGCCGTCCACATAGACGACCGCGCCGTTCTCCGTCTGCTGCACCGGATACACATGGCCCTCACTGTCGGACAGCGCGGCGGCGGTGCAGTCACCCAGCTCCACCACGTCATTGCGCGCAAAGCCGGTGGTGTTGAACACGGTGATTCCCTCGCCCGCCGGGGTCAGAGCAGCCAGGCGCTCGTCGCGCAGCTTGCCGATCTCTTCCTCCATCTGCTCATACTCGCGCTTGGTGACCTCGTACACCTCATGAATGGAGGAGCCGGGCAGGATGTCGTGGAACTGGTTCAGGAGGATGCCGTGCCACAGGCGGTCGATTGCCTCGGCGGGATACGGCACTTCCTTCGCGGCCAGCACGCTGAGCAGCTCGAGATCCATCATGTGCAGCTCCGCCTTGCGGTTGGAACGCTTGTTGCGCGCCATGGAGGTCAGGGTGCCGCGGTGGTACTCAAAGTACAGCTCGCCCTCCCAGGTGGGCAGGCGGCGGTTGCCGCTCACGCGCTCGTCGAGCTCGTCAAAGAACGTGCGGGCAAACGCCTGACGCACCTTCGGCAGGCCCTCGATTCCCTTTTCCATGCGCAGGGAGGTTTCCAGCATGGCGCGGGTCGGTCCGCCGCCGCCGTCGCCGTAGCCGTAGGAGATCAGGATATCGTTGTTGATGTCCTTCTGCTGGTAGCGGTGCCAGCCGCCGATGATGGCGTCGGGATGCAGCATGCCGTTGTAGGTGGTGAAGAAGTCCTTTTCATCCTGGCCGACGCCCAGCGTCGTGACGAGATGGGTGAGGATCTCCGTGCCGTCCACGCCGCGCCAACGGAAGGTGTCGTAGGGCATTTTGTTGAACTGGTTCCACGCGAGCTTCGTCGTCATGAAATAGTCGATGCCGCACTTCTTCATGATCTGCGGCAGCGCGCCGGAGTAGCCGAACACGTCGGGCAGCCACAAAATGCGGTTGTCCAGGCCGAACTCCTCCTTGAAAAAGCGTTTGCCGTAGAGGAACTGACGCACCAGGCTCTCGCCGCTCGTCAGGTTGCAGTCGGCTTCCAGCCACATGCCGCCTTCCGGTTCCCAGCGTGCCTCTTTGACGCGCTGTTTGAGCTGCTCATACAGCTCCGGATAACGCTCTTTGAGGAAGAAATACAGCTGCGGCTGGCTCGACATGAATTTATAATTCGGGTATTCGTCCATCAGCTTGAGGACCGTCGCAAAGCTGCGGCAGACCTTCTCGCGCGTCTGAGCCACGGTCCACCACCACGCCACGTCAATGTGCGTGTGGCCGATGCAGCTGGCGATCACCTCGTCGTTTCCGGCAAGGTCCGTATACAGCGCCTTGTCGAGATAGCGGCGGGCCTCGTCCACGCTGGCATAGAAGCTGTCGTTATACGGCGTGCGCAGATCCAGCAGGTTGACGGCCTCGTTCAGCACGCGTTCGAGATCGTGGCGGGCCTTGCTGTCCGGATCCAGGCGCGGGAACGCCTGCAGCGGCACGACCATGTCATAATACAGCGCTGTGATCGCCGGATCCACCTCGCGCAGATCCACGATGAGGTTGAACTCCGTGTGCAGAATGCCGGTGTAGGCCTGCATCTCCAGACGGTACTGCGTGCCCGCCTTCGCGCAGCGGTCCAGCAGCACGTCGCGGTGGTTCATGTCGATGCCCTGCGTCACCACGCCGTTGACGAACAGAAGGAACTGCGGGTTTTTCGCGTCGTCCCACTCGTCGATCTGCGTGCAGACGTGCATCCACAGCGGCTTGCCGTCCAGCTCGGGCGGAACGGTCACGCCGGCGCGGAACCAGTAGTGCTTGTCCGGGCCGTACCAGTGCATGGTGCGGCAGTCGAACGGCTCAAACGGAGCGGCGTCCGCGTCCGCGTCCTCCGGGCGCAGGAAGTTGCCCGGCTTGTATACCCAGCTGTCGGTGGGGAATTTCTGCTTGACGGAAAGCTTTTGCAGCTCCGTGCAGATCCCGTTGATGCGTTTGTCAAGAAAGCTCATAGTCTCCATATGCTGATCCCTTTCTCCGGAGTCCGGCTCAGAACGAGTTTGCCCTGATGTAATCGAGCACGCGGTCCACGGTGGTAAATGCCAGGCCGGTGACGGTGTCGGCGCAGCCGTAGTAAACGGCGATGCGGCCGGTCGGCGCGTCCGTCAGCGCCGCGCAGGGGAAGGTCACGTTCGGCACGTCGCCCACGCACTCATACAGCATCTGCGGAGCAAGGATATAATCCTTTCCTCTGGCCTTGACCTTCCACGGCTCGTCGAGATCCAGCAGGGCCGCGCCCATGCGGTACACATAGCCGTTGCAGGTGTTGATCACGCCGTGGTAAATCAGCAGCCAGCCCTCATCCGTCTCGATCGGGCTGGGGCCGGGGCCGATTTTCAGGCTCTGCCACGCGGAGGTGTCGCCCGGGACAGCGCCCATCATGTAGCGGTGGCGGCCCCAGTAGACGAGGTCCTCACTCTGGCTGACAAAGATATCGCCGAACGGGGTGTGGCCCGTGTCGCTCGGACGGCTCATCATCATATAGCGTCCCTGGATCTTGCGCGGGAACAGAACGCCGTTGCGGTTATACGGGAGGAACGCGTTCTCCAGCTGATGGAAGGTCTTGAAATCCTCCGTCCAGGCCAGGCCGATCGTCGGGCCGTGGTAGCCGTTGCACCAGCTGACGTAGTATTTGCCCTCCATCAGGCAGACGCGCGCGTCATAGCGGTATTCGCGCTTTGTGATCTCCGGGTCGTCGCCCACGATGTGGATCGGCTC
>OEQS01000116.1_pt1 | contig 12173 bp, 8 predicted proteins | sample 1539731 | NCBI WGS metagenome assembly OEQS01 (sample SAMEA3891890, study PRJEB23780) | metagenome | biome: terrestrial biome; feature: animal house; material: Caecal content | place: Italy | collected 2015-05-05 | reverse complement strand
CTGCCCTGCCTGTCTTTTTTTCTTTGGCCTATTTTGCAACAGGCCCGTTTTTTGTCCCCCCCAATCCAGCGGGCGCATCGGGGCGCGCCCCCTCCCGCAACGCCATGGCGAACGATTTCAGGCCGATATGGGCAAAAATGACGGCGAAATTATGGGTGTTTATTACAAAAATCGCCCTAAAATCGCAAAATGCAACTAAAGGTTGCTGTGAAGTTGATTGAATGCAACCAAGCTGTCTGATACAATAAAATCCCAAAAGGAAATGAGTTCCAATTGCAAAATATACAAATTTAAGGTGATATCAGGAGGTGCCACGATGAAAGGGAAAAAAAGTTTCAAACGAACGCTCAAGCTAATTTTTGGAGTTATTTTGCTTTTGTTAATTTTATCAGAAGTTTTTATCGTTCTGGAAGCTATGGGATTTGGTTTGGCGATCGGCAATGGTGCGCTCTCTATTGTGCTCACGGTCGTAAGCATCGCAGCTGTCGCCGCGGGATACCATATTTTGTCGAAGAAGCTGCTCAAGCCCTTAGCTGAAATGGACGAGGCGGCGGTAGAGCTGGCGGCCGGTAATTTGAATGTAGATGTGCGCCATAAATCAGAGGACGAGATGGGTTATCTGGCGGACAGCTTCCGAAATCTGATTGCCGGAGAGAATACCATTATCAATGATATGACCCATATCATCCATGAGTTTAACGCAGGCAATTTCGACCAGCGAACGGAATGCGAGAGCGCATACAAGGGCAGTTTTGCCGTCTTACTCAGCGAGCTGAGAGATTTGGCGATCTCATTCAGCGGGATTATGCTTGACATTGACCAGGCAGCAGAACAGGTGGCGGCAGGGTCGGATGATCTGTCGTCGTGTTCACAGGATCTGGCACGGGGCGCAGTCGATCAGGCTGCGGTTGCAGAGGAACTCATGGCCGGAATTATTGAGATTACAGAAAAAGTCAGCAACAATACAGCGGCTACGAGTCAGGCCTGTGATAACGTGAAGGTAATCGGCGAGCAGGCAGAAATCAGCCGGCAGAAAATGAATGAGCTGATGGAGGCCATGGACAGCATCAAGGACGCTTCCAGCCAGATTGAACAGATTATCGGAAACATTGAGGAAATTGCGTCTCAGACCAATCTGCTGTCTCTGAACGCAGCCATTGAGGCTGCCCGCGCAGGAAGCGCCGGCAAGGGCTTTGCAGTCGTGGCCAGCGAGATTCGGAATCTGGCGGAAATGAGTTCAAAATCTGCAGTTACGACCAAAAATCTGCTGACCAAATCCATTGAGGACATCCTGAAAGGAAGCCATATCACCGAAGAAACAGCGAAATCGATGAATGTTGTGATTGAAGAGCTGAACAGACTGATATCGGCAGCGGAGCAAATTCAGGTAAGCTCCACCAGTCAGGAGAAAACCATGAAGGAGATTGAAGCAGGCGTTAAGCAGATCACCGGTGTCATCCAGAGCAATTCCGCAGCGGCGCAGCAGAATTCGGCAACCAGCCAGCAGCTGGCAGCGCAGTCTGCGATTTTGAAGGGCAAAGTGCTGCAGTTTAAGCTCAGAGAGGCTAGCTTATAAAAACAGCAGCATGCAAAAAGAACGGGGAGCGGTTTATATAAACCGCTCCCCGTTCCTTATATCTGTTGAATTTCTGAACAAATCTATTTGTATTTTGGTGGACAAGAGGTATAATAAAAGTACAGATTTTATCACAAACGGACGATTCTGTTGTACACTGTGGGTAATGGGGTATGTGCATGGGAAACGAACTGATGAACGAAGAAGGCCGGAGGGGCAGGGAACAGACGGCTATGCTGGGTGAGAATATCCGGCGCAAAAGAATGGAGCAGAACATTTCACAGGAATTTCTGGCGGAAAGGCTGGCTATCAGCAGGCAGTCTATTTCCAAATGGGAAAATGGCCTTTCCGAGCCTTCCACCAAGAATCTGGCGCAGCTTGCAGCGGTTTTTCATTGCGAAATGCACGAACTGCTCGGTGAAGGGGCACAGAGCGAAGAAGCGGAAAACATTCCTGTGATCGGGGTCGCGCTGTCCTCCAGGAATATCCGAAAGCTCAAGTATTTTTTCCAGGAGATGCCGTCCGATGTACTGGACTGCTACGGGAGCAGTTTTGTGATCAGCTGCGGGAAAAATGTTTCTGAAAGAAGAGATCTGACGGCGCTGGTTGAAAAATACAGCGGCCACAGTGCGCTGAGCCTGCTGCCCGGAGATCGGATTTCTCCTGGGAAAGTTTATCTGATGGACAGCGGGGATCACGGGGGAAGTTTTGACCAATTTTTTGCATCTCTTGCGCAGCAGTATGGGCAAAATGCGGTTGCGGTTTTCTTTTCCGACTTGGAAAGAGATGGAATGAAAGGCATCCGTCAGGTGAAGAAGGCCGGAGGGATGACGGTTTTAAGCGAAACGGAGAAAACGCATAAAGACGACAAGTACTGGAGGGTTTCGGACAGCAGCCTCTTCGACTATATTTTGGAACCGGTGCACATGGGCTATTGGATTGCCGGCCACATTCGAAGGAAGTTTTTTTACCAGGAAGAAAAATATAATGGATTCGTGTCGTCAAGTTTTTTCCACCGTGTGCAGGAGTGTCTGAAAAAAATAGGCTCCCTGCCCTTGGCGGATCTCAAGGAAGAGATTTTAGTAAAGGCGCTTTTGGAGCGTTTTAATGCCTCCGGCCTTCCTTCTCTGGAGTATTATGGGCGTCTTCTGGAAAATTCCGAAGAAGAACAGCAGAAGATGAAGCAAAGCGTTTTGAAATATTTTTGTGCCCGAAAAGATGACTGGACCAGCCTGCTGGAGCTTGAGGATGTCATGCTGGATATGTATCCGGAATTTGACAGCATCCGCATCTGGCTCGCCGGCTGCGGCAATGGGCTGGACGCCTATGTGATCGCAATGATGCTGTCGGACTATATGGAGAGCCATCAGTGGCATGGAAGAGTAAAGCTGTTTGCCACGGACGTGGATGAGGAGATTGTGTCCGCAGCTATTCAAGGCCGCTTCACCGAGGACGATATCAAAGACCTCCCCAGCATATGGAAGCGGAAATATTTTCTGCAAAGGGAATCCGGTTATCAGGTCAATCAGGTCATCCGGAATATGATTATCTTTTCGGTGCATGATGTACTGACCAATCCGCCTTTTTCCAAGCTGGACCTTCTCATCTGCCGGAATGTGCTGCAAAAATTCCGAATCCGCAGCAGAAAGGCCATGATTGCCAGATTTTCTTATGCGCTCAACCAGAACGGCTGTCTGGTGCTTGGGCAGGGCGAGGATATCGACGAACTGTTCCTGTGGTTCGAAAATATTGAGGAATGCGACGGACACGTTTGGAAAAAGCAGAAAAGCGCTCCCCTTGCGCTTAATATGCCAGTCACTGAACAGGAACATTTTTCGGTGGGAAAGGTTGTGGAGGAGCTTCTTGCAGCCAGTATCCCCTCCTGTATCATTGTGGACGAGCGGTATGAGATTTTATACACCGGACAGGAGGCCGGCAAATACCTGCAATTTAAGGCAGGAGAGTTTTCCAAAAATCTTTTTGATAACATCGATAGGAAAATCAGCGTTTTAATTGATATGGCGCTGAAATAGATAGTGTATAATTGAGTTCGCAAAAGTGCATAGGAAATAGAAAAACCATTAGGGCTCCTGTAAAATGAGAGTTGACAAGACAATCACGATACAAAGGAGAATCCCTAATGGCTCGAAAGAATCATACCACAAATCTGGTGGAATTGCTACTGCAATGTATGGCGCAGCCAGATCCCATGTTGAGCATGCTGGAATGGCTGTGCAGCGAACTTATGGAGGCTGAAGTCAGCCAGCACCTGGGAGCGGAAAAAAGCGAGCGCTCCGGCAACCGAAACGGATATCGCTGTGGCTACCGTCCTCGGCGGCTGGATACTCGGATGGGTACCATGTATCTCATGGTACCCAAGGTCCGACAAGGAGGCTACATACCGTTCTTTGTCACCGAGCGCAAGCGAAGTGAGGCGGCACTCATTCAGGTGGTGCAGGAAGCCTTTGTGCAAGGCGTATCCACACGCAGAATGGAGAGATTGGCCAGAAGTCTGGGAATTGAAAACCTGTCCCGCAGTCAGGTCAGTGAGATGACAAAAGGGTTGAATGAGCAGGTGGATTCTTTTCGAAACCGCTCGCTTTCTGAGCGCCTGTACCCTATTTTATGGGTTGACGCGCTGTACGAAAAGGTGCGCATAGACGGAAGAATTGTGAATATGGCAGTCATGGTTGTCTGTGGTGTGGACGAGCATGGCCAAAGAGATATTTTGGCGATAGAACCTATGCTGGAGGAGTCAGAGGACACTTACCTGCTGCTGTTTCGTAGCCTGCAGGACCGTGGTCTTTGCACACCCCGATTGGTGATCTCCGACGCACATTTCGGCCTTGTGACGGCAATTCGTAAGGGTTTTCCCGGCGCAAGCTGGCAGAGGTGCAAAGTACACTTTATGCGCAACATTCTGGCGTATGTGCCCCACAAAGAAAAAAATGCGTTTGCGCAGCAGCTGAAAGCCATCTGGTTGGCACCCACCAGAGAGCAGGCTTACAGGCGGGCAGAAGATCTATGCCGGCAGTATGAGAGACGCTTTCCCAAAGCGATCCTCTGCCTTGAGGCTGGTCTGGAGGACTCGCTGGCCTTTTATGCCTTTCCTCAGCTGGATGCCAGAAAAATATCTTCTACCAATGTGCTGGAGCGCTTGAACCGGGAAATCCGGCGACGAACCAATGTGGTGGGTATTTTCCCCAATCCGGATGCTTATATCAGATTGGTGACCACTTATCTCATGGAATATGCCGAGGATTGGACGTACTCCAGAGCTTATCTCAGTGAAACCTCTGTTCAGACTTTACTCACTACAGCAGCTTAACTTCTCTTGTTACAGGAACCCTTTTTGCGAACTTCACTTGACGCGGGCCTGAAATATTTACAGCAGGAGGACAACCACCACAAAAGTATGGTTCTGAATACCAACGACAAAGCTTCGGGGGACATCAATATCCATGTGCTGAGCCGGGTGATTAAGGGCCATACCTATTATCTGATCTGGTTTGAAAAGCTGGATAAGGATGAGAAGCAGGATAAAATGTATGAAATTTTCAGCCAGAAGGAAGAAAAGCTGGAACAGGAGCTGAGTATCCTTCAGGCAAACCTCTATCAGGCCATGAAGGATCTGGACAATACCCGCGATAAATATGAGCTCATCAATGAAAAACTCCAGAGCAGCAACGAGGAACTGACATTGATGAACGAGGAACTGCAGGTGGTGAATCAGGAACTGACAGCCTCCAACAGGAAACTGACCAGAGTGAATTCAGAATACCAGAATAAAATAAATGAAATGCCGGATTTTCTGCAGGAAGGAATCGACTTCTTCGAGCTCATGGATCTTCAGGCGATTTACTTGGACAGAAATTTATGTATTAAGAAAATGTCGGCCGGAATTCCGGATATTACCCACGTAAAGGAATACGATTTGGATAGAAATATCTCTACGCTGACTCTTATGGATGGCTATCTGGGATGGCAGGATGACGTGAAGGCGGCCGGAAGAGGAAACAAGATTGTTCGGGTGCTCAATGAAGCGTCGGGAAACCGGTACATTGTACAGATACTTCCCTATATTTTAACAGAGAACAAACCGGCAGGATATGTAATATTGATTCAGACGGTCGATGGGAAAAGGAGTGATAAATGATGAGCAGGGAATACCATGAAAATGACAGTTTCTGTATTGTGGGAATTGGAGCGTCCGCCGGTGGACTGGAGGCCCTTCAGGATTTTTTTAAGGAAATGCCCGATGACCCTGGGGCGGCATATGTCGTAATACAGCATCTTTCACCGGATTACAAGAGTATCATGGATGAGCTTTTGTCGAAATGCACAGGGATGCCCGTCGTTGTGGCGGAAGACGGCATGGAGGTGAAGTCCAACCATGTCTACCTGATTCCGCCGAAAAAGGAGCTGACGATTCGGGAAAACAGCTTGATCCTCACTGACCAGGGGCGGGTGAACCATGTAAACCTTGCCATTGACGCCTTTTTCAAATCCCTGGCGGACAACAGCGGAGCGCATGCCATTGCAGTGGTGCTTTCCGGAGCGGGAAGCGATGGCACGGAGGGGAGCCGTTACATAAAGGACTGCGGCGGTATGGTGATCGCGCAGGAGCCCGGCAGCGCAGCCTTTAACAGCATGCCGGTAAGCGTTATCCAGGCCAGACTAGCCGATTATGTGCTCAAGCCTTCCGAAATGGGAGAGGTCATCCGCTCTTATGTCAAACATCTTTTGAATCCGGATATGGATAAAGAGGAAATCTGGGAAGAAGGCGAGGTATTCAAAAATATTCTTCTGTATCTGCAGGAAAAGTGCGGGATCGACTTTTCAGATTACAAGGAGCAGACCATCCGCAGAAGGCTGGAGCGACGGGTGGGAATCAAACAGTTCTGCTCGCTAAAGGATTATTATAAATTTCTGATGGATTCCCAAGAGGAAAGAGAAAACCTTGTAAAGGAGTTTTTGATTGGGGTTACCGGATTTTTCAGAGATAAGGACGCCTTTGACTATCTGGAAGAGCATGTATTCCCGTTTCTGCAGCCGCAGAAAGCAGGGTACCGGATCTGGTCGGTCGCCTGCTCTACCGGAGAAGAAGCATATACTCTGGCAATGCTTTTGGCCGAATATCTGGAGAAAAACCATATCGACAGCGACTTCAAAATTTTTGCCACGGATGTTGACCGGGAGGCGCTGAATGTAGCCAGCGCCGGCATTTATGCGGACAGTGCCGTTGCGGCGGTGCCGCCTGAATATCTGAAAAAATATTTTTCAAAGATCGAGGGCGGATATAAAATCAATTCCCAGATTCGGAAAAGAATTATTTTCTCGGTGCACGATGTACTGATGGATCCCCCCTTTTCCAAGCTGGATCTTCTTGTCTGCCGCAATCTTTTCATTTACTTAAAGCCTGTAATACAGCAGAATCTTCTCCAGCGGTTTTATTATTCCCTGAATCAGGGCGGCTATCTGTTTATGGGAAACAGCGAATCCATCGGGGAGATGAGCGATGTATTCCTGTCCCAGTGCCGCAAATATAAGATTTATCAGAAAAAGGAGATGCCAAACAGCAGCGCCGTGACCAGCATACGGTTTAACCGCGACTACGGAAATAATTTCATGTACAATTACCGTATCCGGGAAAAAAGCGGCGAGCGGGGAATCGGAATTGAAAAAGTTCTGGAACAGGCCTTTTTCAAGATTGCGCCTCTTTTTGTGATTGTAAATGAAAACGATAATATCGTGTATACAGGCAGGGATATCAACAAGGTACTGCAGATCGGACAGGGCGTGTTCAGCCAGAATATTTTTGCCAATCTGCCGCACGGACTGGGCATTTTTGTCAACGGCATTCTCAGAAAGCTGAAGGAAGGGGCGCAGGAAGCGTCTGCGGTATGTGCGGCAGGCTTTCCCAGCTTCCCGCAAGGGAACGTCGTCATTTCCGGCTATCGGCTGGAGGTGGCAAAGGCGGTATTTTATCTGCTTGCTTTTGAAATTCGCGAGCTGCCCGATGAGGTAAGCGGGAAAAAGAATGACGAACTCCTGTTGACTGGCGAACGGATCACGGATCTGGAAGAGGAGCTCAGGATTACCAGAGAGAATCTCCAGGCCACCATTGAAGAACTGGAGACGGCAAACGAGGAGCTGCAGAGCACCAACGAGGAACTGGTTGCGGCCAATGAAGAACTGCAGAGCACCAACGAGGAGTTGCAGTCCGTAAATGAGGAGCTGTATACCGTGAACTCCGAATACCAGTCCAAGCTGGACGAGATGACCCATGTGAATATGGACATGGACAATCTTCTGAATAATGTGGAGGTCGGCGCGCTGTATCTGGACAATCAGTTCAGAATCCGCAAGATAACGCCCATGATTCCCAGAATCACGCACATTATGGATGTGGATGTGGGACGGCCTATCTCCCACCTGTCCCTGATGGAGACCTATCCTAATTGGAAGGAAGATATTGAGGAGGTTGCGCGGACACGCCAGCCTCTTGACCGTGAGATTTCCGAGCCGGGCGGCAGATACTGGCTGGTAAGGATCCGGCCTTACAGAACGGATTACAATTCTGTTGAGGGCATCATCATGACCTTCGTAGAAGCTACGGAGCTGCGCATGATGAAAAACTCCACCTTTTCCAATGCAGGGCTATTATACTGGCAGCGTGAAAACTGTCAGGTGATGCAGTGGAGATACCGGATCGACACGAATCTGTGTACGATTTATAAAACGGGAGGCTTCGATGTCGAGAAGGAGTTTACCATCCGTCCGGAAGAGTTCCATGAGATGCTGCATCCGGATGATCAGCTGCATGTCATCAGCGCCCTCAAGGAGCTTCAGGAAACGGACAAAAAGAGCTGCGAGCTTACATGCCGCCTGAAAAGTACAAGTGAATTGGGACTCAAGGGCTGGCTGTATCTGGAGATTTACAAGCTGGAGCCAAAGGACGGCAACGAGGCAAATGCCCTGCAGGGAACGGTAACCAGCCTGGAAACGGTTTAAGAGGGTACATTCGCTGAAAAATCGGCATATTTCTACTGCCATTTTATTGTACAACCCGCAGGATATCTTTAGGATGCTGCCGCAAATACTTTTCCAATTTGTATGAGAGGGGCCTGTTGCAAAATAGGCCAAAGAAAAAAAGACAGGCAGGGCAGCCCTTTTTGAACTGCACCCCATTTGTTAGACAGTGTGATATACTGAATAACAAATGGGGTGCTTTACTATGCCGAAAGGAATACCAAACAAACGCTATACACCAGAATTCAAGAAGCAGGTAGTAGAGGCGGTCATACAGGACGGACTAAGCTACCAGGAGGCTGCCAGAATTTATGAAGTTCAAGGACATGACCGCATCCAAAGCTGGGAACGGATTTATTTGGAAGAGGGGCCGGAAGGTCTTGCGGTGGAGCGCAGAGGGCGCAGAAGCACAGGCAGGCCAAAGAAGCTATCCAGCAAAGTAGAAGAGGACTTGCTTGCCGAAGTGCAGCGGCTGCGAGCGGAAAATGCATACCTAAAAAACTTGCAAGCCTTGGTTTTGGAAGAAGAGCGACGCCAGCGCAAAAAGCGCAGGTAGTTCAAAAACTGAGGCATGAATTCTCGCTGGACCTTCTGCTCACAATCGCTCAGCTTCCCCGTGCGACCTTTTACTACCATCTGAAGCGGATGATAGTTCCGGACAAATACAAGGAAGCCAAGGCAGAAATTGTTGCGATTTACCAAGAGAACAAAGGACGGTACGGATACCGCCGTATCACAACTGAATTACACAACCATGGATTTTCAATCAACCACAAGACAGTCCAGCGGCTTATGAAGGAGTTGGGGCTGGTTTGCCGTGTCAGAATCAAGAAATATCGTTCTTACAAGGGCGAAGTGGGAAAACTTGCCCCTAATCTGCTGAACCGGAACTTCTATGCGGAAAAGCCAAACCAGAAATGGGTGACCGATGTAACCGAGTTCAGTCTGTTTGGACAGAAGATGTATCTCTCGCCCATTTTGGATTTGCACAACGGTTATCTGGTCAGCTATACCATCTCTGACCGGCCAGTATTGGGTATGATAATGTGTGTCTTGCCGTCGCCCGGATTGCCCGTAAGGACAATGTCTTTTCCGTTCTTTGCCGCGTCTATAATCGCAGAATCGAGTCTGGTTTTCAGGTGGATGAGAGATAGGCGTTCGGGAGCAATGTGATCCGCATACCCGCTTGAACCACGATAGAAGTCACGAACGAATTGGAGCCCTGCTTTTGTTTCGTCATTCGCTGGCATTTGTGCCACCTCCAATTGGGGAAAACTCCACTCTTTTTCTCCATCAATTTGGTTTCCGACCATAAATGCGTTTTTATCAAACGCCCGTATCCGCTCATAGATTGGTTCATAATTCAGCCTGCTGGAAAGCCAACGCTCAGACCAATAATCTATAATTTTTTGCGTTCCAGCCTCATACTGCTCCATATCGGTGTAGTAATGCGGTCTATCATCTTTTCCCAATAGGTAATCCGATGTATTAGATGCAAGACAGGCTCCATATACGATTCTCGACATGGCGTGCTTCGAGAAATCCTTTGAATCCTCATTTGTGGCCTCGATAAGTTCCCGGATTGCCATTGTGAGAAGGCGCATTTTGGGGCTGGCACCCTCGCCAAACACATGATTGATCCGGTTAAATCCGTCACTTGTCGCCTCGGTGAGACTAAGAGTTGTGGCCTTGCTGATATGCATCGTGCCGAAGCCAATTGTCATTCCGAGCCGTTTCCAAACGACATCGAAGTCCGATCCAAATACCTCGCCGGGGATTTTAAGCCGGTTATACTGGCTCGAGCCAACATAATATAAAGATGTAGTGCCGACATAGACAAGTTCTGCTGGACGACATACTGGCTGTCCTTTGAGTCTGCTGGCAATTTCACTGGCTTTGTTTTCATATCGGGTTTTATAGTCATGGACGACCTGGGGGGAAGTGGCAAGCAGAGCAACAAGTTTCCCACCCAAGATTTCGTTGTACGGCGGGATTGCCCCACAAACATTCAGTTCCATTAGACTTGAGCCGATGTGCTTGGTTTTTTGAGCAACGAGGGCATTGCGAATTACAGAACTACCAGTTTCACTTTTACAGAAATTAATCCAGTTCTCATCATAATCTGGATCGTTTACAATGTCAGTGAGTGTTTTCTTGGCGATTAACAATCTCGCAAGCTGCTCGGCCCGCTTTCTGTTGTAAAGGGCTTGCTCTGTTTTTGTTGATATGCTTCCGAGTTCGCTTCGTTCATCATCGTCGTATCCGTTTTCGGAAGAATTTCTGAGCGAATCCTGACGCTGCTGCTCTGCATTTGCTGCAAAATCAAGAAGCATACGGATATCTTCATCCGTTGGGTTCCTAACCGTCATTTCCGTACAAAGTTCGGAATAGTCGATGCCAGAGATACCATCCTCGATATATCCCAGCAGACGCTGGAACTCAAGACGAGCATCATCGCCGGATAGAGTGAGGATATTCTCGATAAAAGCATGCTGGTTCCAGCCAATATAATCATCTCTACAAGTAATCTGTACGGCGCAGTTTTCCAGAGATGCTATTCCCATTACTGCATGCATGGGGTGGGCAGCATCCCTGATAAGATATTGCATTGTTCTTCCGGGAGTAGTCTCGGAAGGCGTTGACCATGTCAGCCGGAAATACCTCCAAATCTCTGATATCTTAAGGCCGGTGAACTGGTCTCGTTCGTTTTCCGTAACGAGTTGAAGATATGGCTGGACTGCCTGCTTAACACTGATCCTTCCTGCATGCGCCTGTTCTATCCGGTTGGCAAGTTCAGGACCGTCTGCAATAAGTTCGGAAATATCGTGTCCGGCAGAGTTCCGGGCCTCCATATGCTTAATAAAGTCGATAAAAGTAAGCAGACGCTCATGTCGGCTCTCACTCATCCAACTCCGCAGTAACTGCTTTACCTCGGGGGCAGACCCATCATGGGTAGAATTTCCGTTGAGGATTGGGAGGTTCATGTAAAGGACGCCATCTCTATATAACGCCTTCCACGAAGCATGGATAAGGTCCCTAAAGAGGAACCAAACTGCTCTATATTTTTTCCGTTGATCAAGATTGAAGGTGCATTCTGAAGTTACCCACTTGATTTCCTCATCCGCAATGTTTTCGATATCGGCCAGAGTCGTGTTCTCAGTTATTCTGGATACCGCATTGTAAAACCGGATACGAAAATCACCTTCGAGCCTTGGTCTAAAAGGGATTTCCCGATTTAGCATGAATGAAGACCTCTCTCCGATTATTCTTTCACCAACTCCATGATGTCTCCTACATCACAGTCGAGGGCGCAACAGATTTTGCAAAGGATCTCGGTATTGGTGTTTCCGCCGCGACCGAGTTTCGCAAGAGAGGTCGCACTAATTCCAGCCAGTTCACAGAGGCCTTTTTTCTTAATTCCCTTATCAATCAGCAGTTTGAACAACTTGTTGTAGCTGAAATGTCCTTTTATACCGATATTGGTATCCATTATACTACTTTACCTTTGCGCTCACTTCCTTTCTGTGGATCGCAGAAAATCCCGCAGCAATTCATTCTCCATTCG
>OEQS01000114.1_pt1 | contig 12304 bp, 13 predicted proteins | sample 1539731 | NCBI WGS metagenome assembly OEQS01 (sample SAMEA3891890, study PRJEB23780) | metagenome | biome: terrestrial biome; feature: animal house; material: Caecal content | place: Italy | collected 2015-05-05 | reverse complement strand
GGTTAATAATGGTTCTGTTTGTTTAATATATGTGCAAGTAATTGTGCAGATTGCGTTATGGATATTAAAATGACTTTTGTTACCTACCAGTATCCCAAGAGTTAATTTATTCTGAGGCTCGTTACTCGTTCTGTGGCGAATGACTAATTTCTCAGGGAAAATAAGGAAGGGCTCTCTATTTAGTATATAAGCAAAAATATAACTAGTGAGAACTGCCAACGCAGAGGTTTCAATAATTTTTTGCAAAAAATAAATAGGAATGAATTGCGCACCAACGATAATGTGCGTTCTTTCAGTTAATTGATCAAGCAAAAAAACTTGAAAACTTAATTGTATATTTGTGCCTAATGAATATAGAACAAAGGAGAAGGCTAAAGTCTCTATTAAATAAAAAATGGTATATATGCCAATCGCTTTTGCAATCCTTTTAAACATATTTAGATACCTCGACAATGATCAAAGTTTTATCATCAGTGCTTTTCGAGTGCTTGGTTAGTTCCTTGAAAGACATATCATACATTTCAGAAGCTGGTACTTGCTTTAGCGCATCAAAAAAACCATCTGTACATAAAAAAATCTTATCACCAGAGGAAAGAATGACTTCGCCATATTCAAAAAAATCTTTTGCACGAGCATCACCATTTAGTACCCCATAAGAAAAAGGATGTTGCTTATTATTGCAAATAAAGTTTCGAATAGTTTTACTATCAAATTCACCTCGATGCTTTGCAATCTCCTTTGTTTGGCAGTGCGTTAGTTCTTTTTTAGAATTATGAACTAGAAATGCAGAACAATCTCCAATATAAACATAGCAAAACTTATGTTCTGACACAATACCTATGATTCCAACCGTTCCTGGAAGGAAATCGTTCTCCCATTTTTGTTTAGTATTGTATAGCTGTATTTGCTGATTTCCATATTCAGCCATATTAAATAGCAACTTCTTTATATTTTGAGCTGACGAATAATTTTCCAAATAAAACTGATATACGGAGTCAACAAATATTTTTGAAACATCAACAGCAGGACTTGGATTGGGATATTTACCCTGATGCTTGTCGCGAGATACACCGTCAACAATTACATAAATTCCATAGCGATCATCACAAAGATAATAATCTTCATTGGGTTTGGATATATCTTTGGTGTTCTTTATTGAAATGACGTTGCTTTGATATCTGAGCATCATTTTCTCCCCTTGATTCAATATGCAGATTTCTTAAATGGTTTTTAGAAATGTATTAACAAACTGATAGCAGAACAAGCGGACGCAAATGCGCGTTGGAATAGCATATTTTTGGATTTTTCTATAAAAGTGACATATTCATGCCAATAGCGTTTGATTTGGCGAGACTGTTTTATTATTTCCTATCTCTCTATAGTAGCAAATTACAATATCTAACGAAAACAACTACACTCTGGCAGAATTTCAATTTCTATATTTTTATATCCATGCACGGTGATAATACTAATCCTTAGTATAGCAATTAACATAGACTGTTTCACAGGCACAAAAGGATATACCTTAAACTTGTCTTAAACTCAAATATTATATTATCTTTTTTCAGAAAATATCAATTGGCTAGCCGAGTATCCGTGTATTAGTATATCCCATAATATTGTGTTTTTCAATTATAATCGTGGCCTATTACAAGGCAATCTCACAAAAGAGCAGCCAAAGGATCCCCAAAAGGGTTACTCTGGCTGCCTTTTTGCTTTTTATTATGTGACGTTTTCCTAACCTTTCTCTTCTCCATCCGATAGTGAATGCCATCTACGACGCGCTTCTTTAAGCGAAAGTAAATTGCTTCCGCTTGCTAAATCAGGATTTGCATTTTGATTGGGGTCATCAATCCAACCGCAAACAGGGCATATCTCATATTCTGAATAAGGCGGAAGGGAATAGCGAAAACAGCACTGGCATTGTTTGTGTTTGTTTTTCTGTTCGGTGGAGCCTCCATACGATCCGCTTATTCTATCCCCTACTACTTCAGTTGAAATTTGCTGTTTTTTATGCCGCAGACGGATATGTTCAATTTCTTGCCTTTGCAAGTATGTGGACAAATCCATTTGAGCATTGCTTTTACCTGCGAATGCACCTCTTCCTCCCATCACATCGCCTCCTTAGGTGTAAAAGCCTTATATGCAAATGTACGCAGATTACCCTCCATTTCTGGAAACGGATCGCCATAGCAGAAAATCAATTCCGGCTGCAAGACTTCCATCATTTTTTCATAGCCGCGAAGAAACTGCTTGCGATACTGCTTGCATCCGACCGTACTGACAGCGAGGATCGCATGTTGCGGGAGGCCATCAAAGCAGAATGCAAAACTACGTTCATCTGCCCATGTTACCGTTGGCACTACTAAAAGGCTCTTATCCTGCCAATGTGCACCACACCAGCGATTTTTGAACACTTGCATGCGCTGCAGCGGCAGAGGCATTTCTGGATATACGCTAAAGTCAGGGGTGCATACCGCCGAATACTGTGCCAATTTTTTCATACGATCAGAGTCTTTTTTCTCGCTTTTCTCACTATATAAGCTTTCAAAGCGAGGATCATCTTTAAAAAAATGTACTAAAAGCGATTGTGTATCTACTCGATTATCTTGAGGTTTTGTATCGTTATATGAAAGCATACCATCAATTGGGGGTAACGGTAGCATATTCCGCTTTATGATGGGCATCTCAATTTCCGACGTAACTTCATAATCGTTCCGTAAAAATTTTTGATTATTTCGAATTTCTTGGGATTTCATGATTTTTACTCCTTTTTGAACTTTGATATTCAAAAAGACAAAAAAACAGACCTGCTTGCCAAGAAAAATGCCACCTCCTCAAGGGTATGGCAAGCTTGCAAACAGGCCAAAATTCTGTTATACTATATAAGCCATGTATAGTGAACAGAATTGCCTGTTTGCTATAATCTGGAGCTGACGAGCGCATTTGCCGATGCAACTCGTTGGCTCTATTTTTTTGTCATTCTAAATCTTCCGATTTTGTTGTTTTCATGTGCTGGCTATCCACAATTACAACCAGCATTTTCTCTTCTTCAATATACTCAGGAATAAACTGTTTTGCCTTCGAAAAATCTATTCCAGTTCTTGCAGATAAGTATCGCATGAAATCACGACAGCTGAGTCTTACCCAACCATCCTTTTCTCGCCCCTCAAAAACATAAGGTTTACCGCCATTTTCGTCCCGATGCTCACAAACACCAATCGCATTGGCTGATTCATCATAACCAATATCAATTTTTTCCGGGTGGTTCAGCATACTACGAACAACAGCATTAAAGGCCAGACCAGTTGAACTAAGTGTTACAATCGGCGCTCCCGAACGGACGAAGGAAAAGTCAAAGTTGTACAAATCTGCACCTCCTTTATGTATCCTTCTGATACTAGTATAGCACTGTGTCTTTTTAAACGCAAGAGAAAAGTGGGGAAATCGTAAAATATTAGAGAGTAAATCTAGATGAAAACAGAGTCTGCAGAGTGCACAGCGATTAAAATTTTAACAAATTGTAAAATTGAAAATCTGGAAATAATTATTCACTTCAGAAAACAAGCACAGCGGGTTTATCAAAACGAGAGAAAAGATTTTCCAACAACTCTCAGCAAATTACTTTCGTAGATTTTATTAAAATCTATAAATTCAAATCTCATTAACCTTTGATAATAGCGGTATTTGTTTTTTCTTGTTCATTCATGTAGTTTTGAATTGATTCTTGGATTGTAAAGAACAACTTATTGACATCTTTTATCAACTCAATGAATTGACCTGATTGTAGCGTAATCCGCTTCTCTTTGATTTGATACACCAAATCGAAGAGAAGATGGCTACCTCCTCCGGTAAAAACCAATTTTACGCCATGCATTTTGTGCTCAATTTTATTCCTTATATCTTTAATATCTGACAAAAAATCTCTATGCTTTTGCAGAATGCTTTCGTAGCCGCTTTTCAAAAAAGGCAGATCATCAGAAAACTCCAATAACCCATCTCTCATAATAATTTAGTAAAAACCACTTGTTTTGTCATATACGTACGGAATACGTTGTGGAATCGCGCGAATTACAGTCTGAATATATTATGGTACTCCCATCAGTCAACGGTAAAGGCATGAGTTCCACAAAAAGTGATAAGATTTTTATTGAGGACATATAGGGTTTCGAAGTAGCCACCAATATCATTAGCAATTTCTTGTCCGGCTTGATGCTATCCCCCGGGTCGGTGCGGATGTAGATGTTGTCCATCATCCAGCGGAGGACGGAGTACCCACCGTGAACAATGCATTCCTCCAGAACCAGCTTTATCAGCTCCTTGGTGTGGATAGAGACATATCCTTAAAGCCCTGCCCAAAAGGAACCACTGTGAAGTCCATGCCCTCCAAATTTTGCACCATGTGTATGGCATCCCAGCGGTTGAAGGCAAACTGCTTCCTTCTCAATACAGTGCTTTGATCCTATCCCGGCGTCTGCCGCAAAACAGAAACAAGGTGTTTGTAAACGGATTCAAATGGAACTATTGCTGCACCAAGGATGCAAGGCCGTCTATCCCACGACGCAAATCTGTATAGCCAAAAGCGATGAACACTTTATCTGTGCCAGCAAGATCATTCAGCATGATTTTAAGATCTACAACACGGTTTCCGCAGTGTGCATGTCTGCGCCGTTGAAAATATTCGCTTCAGTACCGCCGATCCGATCCATAACAACCACATGCCCGGAGCATACTGGTATGACTTCGGCAAACTGAACTTCCGGCTGCGCCTTTGCCACTTCAAGCAGCCGTCTCTGTCATTTGTAATATGTTTGCTCGCAGATGCCGTTTTCCCTGCACCATGCTTTTACATGCTGCCCGCTGTATCTACAAGCCGAAACTCGCTCTGCCTACAGCGCCAGCTTGCTCTGGATATTCCTTGCCTATAGCGCACTGCTCACGCCCCCTCCGCATCTCAGATAGTTTACACTGCTCACGGATACTTTCCGCGACCACGCAGGAGTCTTTATCTCAGTACAAGCCGCCGTGAGAATTTACGCTTATCCTTATTCTAACAAGTTTCTATTTACTGTAGATCGTTTTATATTATGTATTCAGTTTTATCTTTCAATCTACAGTTATAAACAATATGGGTGCGCTCCTTGTGGTAACGCACCCATATTACTAGGATGGATTGTCTGTCAATTTACAACAATGTAAATTGGCATTCTTTTTGCTCAGAAATCAGAGTTCGTAGTAATAGCTTATTCTGAGTTTGCCGCCGGGATAAACACCTGTCTGATCTGCATCAATACGGAACTGCCAGTCTCCGTTAGCGGCAAATAAAACGGAATACGGATTTCTAAAATCATAATCAATCTGTACGTCGAACTTAGGACTGTTTGAACGCCAATTCGAAACGCCAGGGGTCTTTATATAAAAGTATCCGCCTTCATAGGGCCAGCCTGCTCCACTGGCACTATAATACACAGAATCAATGTACCCATCACCACCTGTAGGGGTGTCTAACGAAAAACTCCAAGTATACGATTTGCCCGCCGTAAAGTAAGTAGACGGAATCTGGGCAGTGATCGACGTGTACTGAAATTTGGGATCGCCCACAGCAATATAGTAGTCTTCCTGAACCGTACTCATATTAGGACTATACACTACTAGATAGTATGTATGTCCAGCAGCAAAATTAATTTTTACGCTAACGACATCCAGAGAAAGGTCATCCGGCTTAAATGTTCCAAGATCTCTTCCATCATATAGCAACTGCTGAGTTTCACCATCAAGAATCTTAAAACGGCAATTTCCAGTTTTAGTTGTAAGCGTGACATCTTCTGTGCCAGTAGCAGTGAATTTGTAATAGTGTCCAACATCACTTAGATAACTGTGGCTGGAGTATTCGGTCAAATATTCACTGGTTTCGTGTATCGAATCATAGTGCGGCAAATCAACGCTATTGTCGGGGCCTTCAAAAAAATACTGTCTTTCGGAAGCGGATCCATAAATAACCTTAAAACCGGCATCGCCATCCACATACTCGTTATCAATAGCACTTACCTGAACAGTATAGGTGTAGTTTCCAGTAATTCCATCCGGTTTTGTCAATGCGGTGGATGTTCGAACATACTGCTTTCCGCTTCCAGCATAGCAACTACACGTGCCACAGGTTCCACCATTTTGATCAAGCACTGTGACCTTCACGCCACTTGTACCTGTACGCATTGCGCCAACATAGTATGTACTTGCGGCAGAGTAATCCACCGTAATTTGATAGGTTTCCACATCTGTTGCTGCGGTTAAAGCCCCCTCAATTGTCTGTACATCAGCCCTAGTAACAATATCAAATGTAACAGAGTAAATGTCAGACATACCACCATAACGGTCTACAATTGCAAACACAAACGGATGTACTCCAGGTTGTAAGATTTGAATGGCATACCCAGCATATGTACCATAGGTTTCGTCCACCAGCTTCTGTACATATCCAGAAGGAATAGAACTTTCAAACACCAACTCAATGGGGCCACCTTCAGGATCGTAGCAAATGTCGGTATTATTCCAGCGTGTGGCAATAAAGAAAATTGTATCAGTTGTGTATTTGCCATCTCGCATTGATTCAGGGTTCAATACCAGAAGCTCTGGAGTTCCTACGGGTACCTGATTTTCAGGCAAAGCAGTAGGATCGGCATTCTCAGCTGATCCGCTATCTAGAGCAACTTCATTACTTGCCTTTGTGATAGCAGCAGGTACTTCGATGGTTTTGGAAAAGTCCACATTGCTGAAAGAAATAGTTGACTCGCCTTCCTCCAAGTTCACAGTCGGCATTTCGTTCATAGTTTCACTCTGAACAGAAATGTCGCCCAAGGAAATCACACCGTTTTCAGCAACTTCGTTGTCAGCCGCAGCAGCATTCAGCGAAACAGTGGAAAGCAGTATTCCCAAGCAAAGAAGCATCGACGAAAACCGCTTTATCATACTTTATAACTCCTCTCAAATTTCTAATTGATCCTGTATTAAATTTTGAAATCCATGCTACCAGGCGAGATGGGGAACCGCTCAAAATACCGTTTGGGATAGACCTGCAAGTTGGATAGAAATTTATTCAGCAAGCTGGCCTGTTTGGTATCTTTGTTTGAGAAGGAAAGCAATTCTGAAAGATTGCTAAGATCTTCTTTTGAACGGTTAAAGATAAGGTCTGTGCTAAGCCGATGTTCCACGCCATCCTCGTCTGTGTAGGAAACCCATGTCTGTGCCTTAGAGGGATCTGTAGGATCAAACTCGTCAGTGGTGAAATCCTTCTCAATGATTTCATTGCCGTTTTCATCTATCGTCCCAAAACTGGTCATTCTGATGCAGTTGTACGGATCTCCGCCGGTTTGATAAAACCACTTAAAGTTTTCCGGTGGTGCCACATCGGGGTCAATAATGTAGTTGTAGTCCGATACAATAAAGGGATCGCCTTTTAATGCAGTATTAAAATTATACAGGTTGGTTTTACCCTGCTCCAGATAGTCGGGAACTTCAAAAGTGGTGTCATAGTCCTGAGATATATTTTGGGTAGCGGTGGTGATGGCGGAAATAGCCGACTCACTGGCGTAGTAGTAGTCAGAATTGTAATAACTCCAACTGCGCTGCACATTCATATCCCCGGTGATATACTGTTCACCTTCGGCATTGTTTCGCTCTACAGCAACGGACAGGATCTTTTCCCGGAACGCATTATAGAAATTCATTGCTGTTTCCTTTTGGGATTCAGTCAGAGGAGAGGGCGGATTCTCCATTGTGCCAAACAGTTCTTTTTTCAGCATTTCTCCATACTCGGCCCGTAACTCTGACTCCGTCATCGTTCCATCAAAGAACTGGTTGATACACTCCTCTATGCGGCTGCTATGCTCCGAGGGAGCAGCACCATCCAAATACTTGCAGATGGCTGGATCAATACTGCCAGTATAGGAGCGTTCTACCGTGACAAAAGAATCCACATCAACGGTGTCTTTTGAAACCTTTTGAATGTCCTTTGAAGCATTCAGAAAGGTTCCATAATCAGTTTTTACAAATGGATAGTTCGATGTACTTATTCCATTCATTCTATCCTCTCCTTTTGAAAATCATAAGCTGTTACTCAGACATTATTTCTGTAAAAAGCCAAAATACAGACATAGTTAGGTATTGATTGTGTAAGAAGTTATTGTCTGAGTTTCAGAATCGCTTCCGCTCCATGCAGTAAAGGTCATATTCAGCCGATAAGATTTGCCTGATGTAACACTGTAGGTAGTATCTACTTCGGCAAAATCTCTGTACTCAACTGCACTAAAAGTTTTAACAGTATTCCAGAATAGCAAGCCCTTCTCCTGAAGTTCAACTGTGACCTTGCACTTTGTGGTGATGGCCACATAGCCGTCCATACGAGCCGTAATCATTGCTTTGCCATTGGAGATTTTGAATTCATAATCAATATTAGAAATATACTCCATAAGTGGCATAACAGGAGAACTCGCACTGCTTACATCAACATCAGCAGCTTTGGCCTGTGGAATAGGGAGGGCTAACAGGCAGGCAGCTAAACATAGAACCGCAATAGTCATTCTTTTTTTCGTAGACATACAAACACCTCCTTTCTTTGTCCCCATAAATAATTACGAAAGAGGAGGTGTAGATAGGGACACCTAGTTAGAAAAAATTTCTATTTTTTCCGCTATTAACTTTAAGTCATCGAGGTCAGGGGTTCCAAATAGCTTGTACACCATATCATCGTTAATCCAGATAATGGTGCTTTGCCCATTTTTGGTGTTGAAAAATGCTTCAAAACCATTGATTGTTCCAACTTCATAATCCGAATCTTCTGTATCCATAATAGCGTTATATTGACCATCTGCTACCATGCTTTGTGTAAGCTGGAAAAAACTATTTCTCCCGCTTTCATAGCGAATAAAACGACGACCTGTCGAGGTAATCCTATTTTCTGTTTCTATCATCCCTTCTGGAATATAACCGAAACTGATTTCCGGCAGAGCAAAGTCGTCTATATTCGCTTCGGGCTGATTAGAATAAAAAGTGAATTGTGTAAATTTGTCAAAGACTTGAATAACAAATTCAACTACCTTTGCTCGATAAGCATCCACCGTCATAAGCCCACCAAATGTAACAATAGCAACTGCCAATACCGCAGCTACGGACTGCTTCATATATCGAAGAATTTTGTTTGTTTTAGAGGAACGGCGTTGCTCTTTGATGAGCTTCTGCATTTTTCGATTAAAAGACTTTGAGTATGAAACAGTCGGAAGTTCCTCCTGCGAAGGAAGGGTACTGAGCCAAATATTACGAGCCTCTGCTGCGTGAGCAAATAGCAGTTCATCCGTAATTTTCATACAGTCACCTCTCTTGTTCCTCTAAAATTAGTTGTAATCTCTTCTTGGCTCGTTGAATACTCTTATGCACATTTGATAGGGACATGGACATGATTTGTGTTATTTCTGTTTCGGAAAAGCCATTATCATACCGAAGCAGTAATAATTCACGATACCTTGCGGGAAGTTTAGCTATTGCTAAAGCAAGGCTCGATTGAATTTCGATATTTTCTATGTTATCGGTAGAAACTATGCCAATATCTTCATCGTCTATTGGGATAAATTGAAGTCTTTTTCTCCGACGCCAAATGTCTATTGCAACCCTCTCAACAATAATAACGGTTAAGTTCCTTGTTTTGGGACACTTCGAGTCTTCAATTTGATCAATAATTTTAATTATTTTTAGAAATGCCTCATGTACCGCATCTTCAGAATCATGCTGGTCATGCAAAATTCTGTTGGCTATGTAGAACATTAAATCACGATACTCCAGATAGATCTGTTCAAACTTTGACTTCTCCTCTGGAGTTTCAAGCATCTGTAAGTAGATAATCATGCGAACTCCCAGCCAATTTTTTCTTTTTCTATCATACCATATCATACAATCATTCAGCAATCACACATATTGAATAACATTATGAACAACTTTAGGTTACCTATTCTCTAAACATAAGTTATTTTTTTGCACTATCCATTACTCTGAATCGCCGTTTACCTTTCATAAACCAACGGTATTGTGTAAACGCTAAAATAAAAGGAGCCATTTGGCTGGGTTTCGCTGATGAATAATTGAGCCACCCAAAGAAGCCTTCTATAAGAATCGCAGACTATAATAAAAGTGGTTATCACAGTGGAAATTTACAAACAGATTCGCAAGATGTGCCTACAGGGCAAAAGTCAGCGGCAGATCACCGCATCCCTGCAGATTTCCCAGAATACCGTCAAGAAGTATTGTGACGGTGGCAGTGTGCCCTAGGAGCATAAAAACTACAGCTGGGAAGCCTCAGTTCTGACAGAGGATGTGAAGGCTTTCGTCCAATACTGCTTGGAAGAAGATACCCATAGCCCCAAGAAACAACACCATACCGCAAAACGCATCATGCACAATCTGGCTGCCCATCATGCGCCAGAGGTCGCTCTGCTGATTCATCAAGCAGGGCTCATCTGTTGTATTTTCCGCCATACAGCCCGAATTTGGATCCAATTAAAAAACTATGGTCATAGGTCAAGGCTTACCTGCGCAAGTGCAGAGTTTTGACCTTTGATGCCTTGAAAAGATTTTTACAGGAGGCCTTCAATACTATTTATTCCTCTTTTTACCAATGATAAACGACACAGAATTTACACCTTGCTCACCACTAACAGGCGGCAAGTTTAATATAATCAACAACGGCAGCAAGCATCACTGCTTGCTGCCGTTGTTGATTATGACCGCAAATACGTTCCTAGCAATGTATATGGTTCGTATCTGCGCGTTATGGTGGAGCCGAGGGGAGTTGAACCCCTGTCCGAAAGCACATCCACCGTGACTTCTCCGGGCGCAGTTTGTCTTTTGGTATTCCCTCCATGACACGCCGGCAAACAGGCTGGTCACTTCAGTAGAGTCATCTTACATGACGGGAGCAACTCTTACCCCGTACACGTTCACCACAAAATCGACGCCGGGTCTCAAAGCCGTGGTCCTCTCTGAGCCGACGGGCTAAGCCTTAATTAGGCAGCCTGAAGAGTATAATTGTTGTTGTTTAATTTATAAACAGTTGGAGCTTTTTTCGCAGATCCCCACTGCGGCCCGCTATCCCGGCTTCAACACCCCCGTCGAACCCGTTACGGCCCCATATAGGGTGCATCATCCGATGCGTGTTTGCCGATTGCGCGCTTTCATCGCGCGGTCAATTTCCCGCTTTGCATCGCGCGCGGCAATGCTGTCGCGCTTATCGTGCAGCTTTTTGCCTTTGCACAGGCCGATCTCAATCTTAACGCGGGAATTCTTGAAATACACCGACAAGGGGATTAGCGCGTAGCCGTCCTGCTTGGTCTTGCCGAACAGGTTTGCAATCTCCTTTTTGTGCATCAGCAGCCGCCGCACGCGCAACGGGTCTTTATTAAAGATATTTCCCTTTTCGTAAGGCGAAATATGCATCCCACGCACAAAAAGCTCGCCATCCTTGAAGGTGCAGTAAGAATCCTTGAGATTGATCTGGCCCTGCCGGATCGACTTGACCTCGGTGCCGGTCAGCTCAATACCGGCCTCATACTTTTCCTCTACAAAGTAGTCATGCCATGCTTTTTTGTTGGCCGCGACCTGTTTAGTGCCTTGCTTGGACACAGCGCCCATGGCAATCCCTCCTTTTCGTGGCTTGTTTATCATACCATGACAAACCATGTTTGTAAAGGCACAACAATGTTACAAATTGCGTCAAAAACGGCGCTGCCGCTCAAAAGAGCGGCAGTTCCCCTGTAATCGGATCGACTTTCTCCGGCAGCGCAGGCTCAAACGCCAAGCAGGTGTAGGTGGGTTGTCCATGGAACTCGGTCAACCCGCTATCGCAAATCAGTGCCGACAAGATGCCCGCCGCCTTCGCCTTGCGGTCGATCTCCAACAGATCCTCTTCCGAATCAACATAGACGCACACTTTAGCCACACCGCGCGCAAACCACTCGCTCAGCGGTGTGGCGGACTGACCGTCCTGTGTGAGCACCACACCCGTTTCGTCCGCCTGCACCTGCCCCAACCGCTGCTCGCGCGCGAGCGCGGCGAGCACCGCCGTGACACAGGCGTGCCCCGCCTGCGCCGCGATCTTCCCCTTGCGCATTTTGAGGTCGCGCCGCATGACGATCATCTGCTTGGGCTTGTCCATTGCCGCGCCTCCCCTGTTATTCGACCGTGTTGGTCAGCTTGCCGATGCCCTCGCAGTGGACCGCCTCCGGGTAGATCTGCCTGCCGTAGGCCAGCGAAGCCAGGATGC
>OEQS01000112.1_pt1 | contig 12612 bp, 13 predicted proteins | sample 1539731 | NCBI WGS metagenome assembly OEQS01 (sample SAMEA3891890, study PRJEB23780) | metagenome | biome: terrestrial biome; feature: animal house; material: Caecal content | place: Italy | collected 2015-05-05 | reverse complement strand
GGATCAAACAAATCACTCTACTGCCGGCTGTGATAACAACCAAAGCGGCGCACCCGCAGTGGAACTATTGCTGAGCTCATTCAAGATCAGCGACGCATCCCACTCCTGCAAACTCCGCTGACGGCTGTTCGGATCGGCTACCAGAATGTTACCCTCCAGCGTAACGCCACGCAACAAAATAAAATGCCCTGTGCTCGTAAAATGACCGCGGCTCATCAGTGCAACCGCAATTCGCCCCCCAGATAGCTGTATACGCAAACTTTCCGGTGTCATGGAACTGAGCGATGTGCACTCCAGTCCAAACGCACTGGCCACACCGCGCACAATTGTATGATAAGAGCCGCTTTGAGCTGCCCAGAAACCGTTTTCACTACACCACGCTGCCATTGCGGCTGGATCGGTTGGCGTATCTGTCAAGCTTCTAACCGCCATGGCAAGCGCAGTCGGCCCACATCCATATGGTCCGACGCGATCACTACCATAAGGTTTATCTTTCCATGCCGGATCGCTCTGTGCAAAATAATAAATAGACACTGAGCCGCCTGTGAGCATCTCTTGACCATCGCGCATCACCAACTCGGTGACCGCTGGATCTGTGATATCGATACCACCGCCTAAGATGGCTGGTTCGCCAGCTTGCTGCGACTCGATCTGCTCCTGCTGCTCCTGAATGATTTCCTGCTGGCGCAACGCAATGCGTTCCGCAATCTTTTCCTGCATGCCGCACGCAATACTGCGTACCTGCTCACGCCCGGCATGCCAAAGCCCCTCTGCTTTTTCCACGACAGGGTCAACCACCTTATGAAAAACGGGTGGATCCAGCCAGTAACAGGCAGCTAACTCTGCTCCGCCCACAAAAGTCAGCACGAGCAGGCACACACCTATCCTTTTTTTCCATGAGCGTTTTTTCACGCGCTTACTTTCTTCCAGCCAAAGATTGGTTAATCCTACTATCGAGCGGCACAAGCCGTTCAATCAAACGCCTGTTTTGCTGCATCTGCTTAACGACCATATCTTCATCCGCATCGCACGGCGCCTGACCATCCAGCAACGCATCCCAGCGTTCCTGAATATCCGGCGCATCGGTTTTCCCAATGCGCCGGATATTTTCATCCAGTTCCTGCATCCGAAGGAGAGGCTCCTGACGCATAGATAGCAACATGCCAAATGATGTGCCATCATCTCGATCAAGCGCTTCGCCCATCTGCACAGTCAAATCATAAATCTCTGTTAATGCGGTATAACGTTTTCGCAGCTGCACCAACAGCTTCATCCATTGATCGTTCATACCCCACCAACCTTCTGTGCCTGACGGAAGGTATCACGGAGATCCGTCAGACGGGGCTTAACCTCCGCCAGCACTTTGGCATTGCGCCCTGCCTGCACCCGGCTTAATTCGTATGAAAAGAAATCATACAGTCGATGCAAATCATGGCTGATCGGATATCGGGGGTCAAGGGTGTCATCCAGATACCTTATAATTTCCCGACAGCGGACAATAGATTCCTCAAACACCGGATAATTTTTGTCTTTTAGTGCAATTTCTGCACGAGTAAGCCGCTTAATCAACTCATCATAAAGTAACATCAGCAGCTCGCCTGGTGTCATGGTACTAATGGACTGTTGCTTATATTGCTGATAGCCATGTGTATCCATAGCCGGAATACCCCGTCCTTCCTAATATTATATACCAGCAATTCCAATTGTCAATAGCTTCCCCCGCCCAAACCCATCAAATACGAGCTTTGCGAGTTCATCTGCGCAATCAGCGTTTCCAACTTGCTGAATTTTGAGGTGTAATAGTCGATCTTGTCATTGAGCTTCTCGGTCAGGCTATCAATGACATCGTCATAACTGTCGATCTTGTCTTGCAGCGTGTTCTGCAACAACGCCATCGGCGAATACTGCGAACCAGCCTTCTCGATCAGGATACCCTTAGTTGCACCAGTTGTAGCAGCGTACTTATCAAGCTGTACCTTCAGGCGGGACATCGCGCCACCCGACGAAGTATCATCCACCCACGATGTTGTGCCGTCGCTGTTTGTGACCTGCTTTTTCTCCAACGGATCGGTAAACGCACTGGCAACGGCATCCGGATCGCTGGCCAGCGCCGAGCGTAGCTTGGTCTCATCCAACGTGATCTTACCCTTATCCGAATAGTCGGTGGAAACGCTGATGCCGATCGCATCCATATCCAAATTGGAGAACACAAAACGCAATCCGTTAGACAGACCACCTAAGTCCTGATCTCCGAACAACAGTCCCTGCTTTGCCTTTTCCTCGTATTCCTCAATCTGCTTCTCGCTCAGTTCTGCTTTTTGATCATCGGTCAGCGGCAGATATTCATTCTTGTGGTCAGGCTGGGTGGAATACTGCTCGTTGATTTCCGCGAGTACCTTATTGTAGTCTTCAACAAAGCTCTTGACCGCATCGACAATCTTGTCCGCGTCTACCTTTTTATCAAAGCTGACGTATTCATTTTCATTGCCCGGTGTCGCCTTGAATGTGCCGTTTGCCGTAACGGTGAAGCCATCAATGTTGAACGTGTTGGTGCCACTGGTCAAGGTGGTTTCCACGCCATTGATTAGGGCGGTCATTGTGGCATCCTGACCGTTAATTACCGTTGTCTTGTTATTTGTGCCAGACACAACCGCAGAACCCGTATCATAGGAAACGGTACCAAACAGGCTTGCAGCCAGATTTTTGCCACTGGTTCCATCCGCTAAGTCGCTTCCCATTTCAATCTGGCCACCTGCGCCGCCATGCTTGGAAGTGAATACAAACTGATTTGCAGTAGCCGAATAGCTGACTTTGACACCCGCTTGCTCATTGCTGTTGATATCATTCATGATGCTTTCCAGCGTGCTGTTGGCCGTGTATTCATCAATGCGTACACCGTTAATCTCCAACGCATATTTTGCGTAGCCGTTCTCGTCAGTAATGACTTTACCTTTCTCATCGCGCATTGCCGACATCAAACCGCCACCAATGCCGGTCACGGTGCCATTAGACACCTTAACCGTGCCATACAAATCACCTAACGTTTTGCTGGTGTTAACTCGGTTAGATGCGCCACGATCCAAACCAAAGATGCCGCCTTTACCTACCACATGCAGCGTACCGGAGTTGATGGTCAACGTATCGCTGTCACTGCCGGACGTTAACTCGAAGGAAGGCTGGAATATTCCGTCCTTACCAATATTGGAAACTTCGATGCGGTTATAGCCAAACGCCTGATCAAACTGGGTCTGGAGATAGTCCTCCATCTTCTGCGCAGCTTCTTCCGCAGTTTTGGAATTTTCAAAAATATCCTTATACGCATCCGAATCCTTTTCCGGCATCTTGATGGTTGCCGTCGTGCCATTATAGGTCACGTTCATCGTAGCGCCTGCCAGAATAATGGCAACCGAGCGATCGGAGAACAAATCTGTATCCGGGTTGATTTCTTGGGTCGAATTTATTGTGCCGTCGCCACTCATAGTTGCTCCGCCCGACAAGTGTAAAGCATCCAATGCATCCGGAGACGAGTAGCTTTTCAGCTCCAACGTGTTGCTTTCGTCCTCTTCTTTAAAAGAAAAAGAAAGCTTTCCGTCACTGGTAGCCTCTGCCTTGATTTTGGTGTCCATCGTAATGCTTGAACCGTCGGACAGGGTAATCGATGCATTGCCAAGTTGCTTGTTGATTTCGTCTACAACATCATCCAAGTCGTCATACACGCGGTCACTGTCAAAGGTGATCGTGAAGCTCTCATTACCATACTCAAACGACAGTTGCTTGCCAGCAAGATTACTTACCTCAGTCGTTCCCGTCAGATCTACACCTTTATCCTCGGGACCAGAAATACTGGTAGCATTCTGTTTACCGTTCAGCCCGGTGAAACTGATGGTTTCTGTTTGCGCCATCTGCGACACACCCGTGATTTTAATATCACTGCTGGTGCTGCCGGATGCCGAAATCTTGCCCGCATTCTCGCCCAAAGACGTAATGATGCTGGGCTGGAAAAACGCCGAACTCATCAGGTTAGTCGACGAGGTATACGACGTATACTTATTGGAAATCTGCACCAGCTGATCGCTGATGCTGCGATAAGCTTCCTGCTGCCAAAGCAGAATCTGCTGATTTTGCTTTTGTGTATCAATCTTATTCTTGATACCCATGACCATATTTTCGATCATGGATTCTGTATCCATGCCACTGGCTAAACCGCTGATGATATTGCCCGTGCGGTTTCCATAAATGCTAGAGGTACTGCTGCTTACACTGCTGACTGCCATATAGACCGCTCCTCTCTTATTCTGCATACCCTATGATAGGTATTGGTATCCACAAAAACTGCGCAATTATAAAATTTCTTCTATGTTTTTATTTCGACATGTAGTATACTTAACATAAGAGTGCACGAGAATTTTTTCAGGCAAGGATGTGATTTCAATGGCAAAAATCATTGCCATAACCAACCAAAAAGGCGGCGTAGGAAAGACAACCACAGCGGCTGCGCTGATCGCGTCGCTTTCCGAACGCGGATATAAAATACTCGGTGTCGATTTGGATCCTCAGGGCAACCTCGGTTTCAGCCTCGGCGTGGATATTGAGAATGTGCATACGTTATATGAAGTCTTCAAAAAGCAGATCACGATCGAGCAGGCTATCTGCCCCATGACATACGGTGACCTTCTCTCCTCCAATATCCTGCTGTCCGGCGTGGAACTTGAATGCAACAAGCCCGGGCGTGAATATATGCTCAAAACCGAGCTGTCCATGATCTCCGAGCGCTATGACTATATCATCATTGATACGCCTCCGGCGCTCAACCTGCTGACTGTCAACGCCTACGTCGCATCGGATCAGCTGATCATCCCGATGGCACCTGAAATCCTCAGCCTGCTCGGTGTCACGCAGATTAAGGAAACCATCGAAACCGTGCGGCAATATTACAACCCAAGTTTGCAAGTTATTGGCATTTTGCTTAACAAATTTAATGCGCGTCTTAACCTCAACCGCGACGTACTGGAGTTGTCCCAGCAAATCGCCCAACAGCTCGGCACGAAAGTATTCAATGCCAAGATCCGCCAGAGCGTCATGGTGGCCGAAGCACCCGCACACGGCGAAAGCATTGTCACATACTCGCCTAATTGCAAACCCGCTTTGGACTTTATCGCCTTGGTCGATGAGATCCTGTCCGACAGGCACTAAACAAAGGAGGAACATCCAACCCTATGCCAGCGAAACGAAGCAATAAAACCGCACGCGTATTGAACCTGATCACCAATTCCGGTGAAGCCGAACAAGGGGAGCAGCAGGCGGCCGCACCGGTTCCAGAGGAACCGCAGACAAACGCCCCCACCACCAAAAGCAATGATAAACAAGCTAAGGAAACTTCAAAGCCCGCAAAAGAGAAACCGAAAGGCACAGCTTCCAAAAACACCAAAGCAAAAGACCCAACTCCGACAGAGCCGCCCCAACCGGCGGCACAGCCTGTTGCAGAGCCTGCACCTTCCCCAGCGCCGGTACAGACACCTCCTCCGGCAGCTCCGGCACCCGTCGTGCCGATTGTACAGAATGTCCGCGAGAAGGAACAGGCACTGTCGGAAGATATCAAATCCGGCCTTCTGGAAGCACTGTCCGAAGCCGAAGCGGCGGAAGCGCCCAGCACCCCAGCGCCTCAGGAGGATACAACTATGCCTGTGGCCGACGAAGCTGCCAGCGAACCGCCTGCCGCCGCATCACAACCAGAAGTCGACCCCGAATTTGCTGCATCCGAACCAGCAGCCGTTCCGGCCATCCCGGATATTACCGAAGCCCCTGCGGCAGAACTCACTCCTGCGACAGAACCCACTGCGATAGAACCTCCCGAGCCGTCCCCCGAAGCTGCGGAAGCGCCCACCGTCTCTCTGGTGGCGCCACCAGACGCAGAGCCGCCAGCACAGTCTCCCCAAGCTCCCGAATCTGCCTCGGCGCAGCCGGAGCCTACTGTCCAAGAACCGGCCAAGCCCGCCCAATCGCCCCAACCGAAAGCCGAGTTATATACCCCCACCGGCGCAACCGAAGTCGAATACACCAATGTGTTACAGTCGTTGGTCGAGGACATCTCACCATATTATATCTGCAACATGTTGCAGTGTAACTGCCAACGTTGCATAGCAGACATGAAGGCACTTGCCCTGACAAACCTGCCCTCCAAATATGTTGTGCTGGAAAAGGATCACAAGGCCGCCTATATGAGCGTATATGCTGCCCGGTATGAAAAGCTGCTGTCTGTGCAAATGATGCGTGCTTGCGTCATAGTCAATGAGCACCCGCATCACTGATGCTGCAAAACACAAAATCCTGCGCCGAACCATGACGCAGGATTTTCTATTGCCCAAGGCTCACCAACGCAGATGTGCCTAAGGCATGCTCTTACTTTTTGTTTTGGCCTCGAAGCATATGGAGGAGTTCGATTGGAGATTCCTTTTCCTGTGCTGCAGAACGGTTTTCCCGTTGCGCTTCCACCAACTCAGTGCGCAGCACAGCAATATCACGCGGCGCATCCACCGACAAACGCACACGCCCCTGCCCAATCTCCTGGACAGTGACCACAATCCGGTCGCCAATCATGAAGGACTGGCCTTCTTTGCGCTGCAGGATCAGCATGCCCCATCATCCCTCTTTCCCAGTGATGAAAGTGAACGCCGCATTTCATAATCCTCCAAAATTACCTGCCGCGCTTGCCGTGTTTGGTCGTTGAGTGCAATCGGGCAACGCAGATTCACCGTACTCTGCGATACCGGACTCTCCACCCGGCACAGCACATAATAGCACAGTTCTTCGCTTTTCCCTACTTCCAGCCGCTTTAGCTCCTCCGCTGTCGGCTGTGGACGATACTCCGGCATAATCATAAACGGGTTGAGCACCGTGAATGCCAAAAACGGCGTTTTCACACTTTGCAGGCACAACAGGAAATCATCCTCTTCCGAAAACGGAAGCAGAACAAATTCCTTTTCCTCCTCAAAACCAAACAGGCCGTCAGGGAAACGGAGCGTTGTGCTGTCATCAATCCGCAACTCTCCAAAATACTTGGTTTGGATATTCATCCTCCTGCTCCTTCTCAGGCTTTCTCATCCAGCGGCACATAGTTCGGATCCGCAGACGGCGGCACATAAACCGGCCCACCGATGTACTTAATTACCACGTCCGGCTGCTGGGTCACGGTAAACTCGATATTGCCCGGAATGAACTCTACGTTCCCTTGATCCATCCGCCAGTCAAAATTGAGCTTATCCATCTCATAGCGGATGTTTAGCTCCGCATCGTCCCATGTGATTTCCGGACCGGTGGTCGGCAGCCATTTCATAGCAAAATCCGTATTCACCTGCTGCGATTCCATTGCGAACTGTGAGATCAGCTGTTCACCAATTTTTGCTTCCAACAATAAGTCCCCCCGACGCGCATAGGTCGCAGTTGTTTCGTATACCTTCTGTTGCCCACGCTGTGCAGCCTGTTCGATGCTTCGCATCGCGGTCGGCGAGACGGAATTACGCGCTTCAAACGTATCAATGTTCACCTTGATGGGTTTACTCCGGATCTGTAAACCACCTTGATTTCTGGAAATCTCCAGATCCACCGTTGAACGCTTATAGTCCAACCGTGCATGGTTCACCTTCATTTCCAATTCGATGGGAACCGTTTTGATCTCGATTAATTGCTCCATCCATTACTCACCCTTTCCTTTTATTAACTGAATCGACCGTTAATCGAATTAACTCATGTAGTCAATAAAAGACTGCGACAAAATATCATTTCCCACACGAAGTGCCGCATTATAACTGTACTGTGCGTACGCAAACGTTGTCAACGCATCCGCCAGATCCACCCGATCCAAGCCCTCATACTGCGTTGTCAGCGTATCGCCGGTTGAAACCAAACGCGTATCATTCGTTTTCAAAAACTGTGCCTTGGTATCCAACTTGGTCCACTCTGCGCGGAAAGCCGAGTTGCTATCCTGCAAGCTATCAAACAGAATTTCCGCACGCTCGGAGTCCGCCGCGCTCATGTCGCCGGTCTCAGAATCCGCACGCGAGTAAATTTCGCCAAGCTCCGAGATGATACTGATCATATTGTTGGGTACGCCATCCGTCTGGCCATAGCCCACCAGCCCAATGCCGGAAATAGCAGAGTTGAACGCCGTCGACGGTACAACCTGTTCATTTTCGTCCAGCTGCATACCCAGGCCAATGTCCACAAACGCCGTTTCTTCGGCCATTTCCGCAAAGGCTGCTTCATTGGCCGGATCGTTGACATCCAGCCCACGGAAATACAACTTGCCATCCTTCAGCTCAAACGGCGCGTTATCACCGTCCGCACCCGCGAAAACGAACTTTTCGTTGTACTGCGCGTTGAGCGTCTGCACCATACCTTCTGCAATGCCCTTGAGCGTTTCACCCAACTGCTGACGCGCACCAGCATTCGTATCATTTTGGCCGCGCTCTGCTGCTTCCAACGCATCATTGTATTGATTCTGCAACTGTTGAAGGCTGCTGCCTGCTGCCTCGTACTTGCTGATCATCTCTTCGCTCATATTCTGCTGCGCGGTATTACGCGCATACGCAGAATGCAGGCGGAACGACTGCGTTGCCAGCGACGGCGACTCCGCGTAGGACGAAAAACGACGCTGTGTCAGCACCGTATTCATCGCCTGAAACTGGTTAAGCGTCGCCCTAGCTAAATGGCCACGGTAAGTACGCAGCGTACCGTTGGTCGTTACTCGCATCATAACTTATTCACTTCTCCTTCCGTTTAGCGTCCCACAATACCCATGCCGTTGATAACCTTATCCATCGCTTCATCCAGCGCAGTCATCAGACGGCAGGCGGCTGCAAAAGATTTCTGATATTGCAGCAGGTTGATACCTTCATCATTCAAGTCTACGCCAGAAACGCTGTCACGGCTGGTGTTGATCTCATCGGCCGCCGTTGCATAGGTCTCATAGATCGTCGAGGTTGTGTTGATGTGCGAACCGAGCACGCCTTCCATATTGGAATAGCCGCTCTCAATGTTTCCCTTGTAGATGTTGGCCGTTGTCACTTCACCTGCGTCAATGGTCCCTGCACCCATGGTCAAGCCCGCAGCCGGCTGGTCATCCGCACCGGTAATCTGAATATCGGTGACCATGCTGCACAGCTCACCGTTGCTTACATCGCCATTGGTCGCTGTCATAATAATTTTATCTCCAGTCGTATCCACCACCGGAGTAAAATCGCCCAATTCCGTCTTGCCTGCTATCGCAGCCTGCAAATTGGCAAGTGTCGCATCCGCATCCGCACCCGCATTAAATTCCACCTCAACGGTGTGTTGCTGGTTCATGCTGTCCAGATAGGTAATCTGCGCTTTTAGCGGTGTACCATCAGCCACCGTACCATCCTGTGTCAGCGCACCACTGGTAAACGAAGTGTCATCCGGGCGTACAACATCCGTTGCCTTATAGCCATATGCTTCATTGAGGATATTGAGGAAGCGGTTGATATTGTCGTTTTCCGTGCTGACTGCATCGGGCTTGGTCGACGGAACGATGGTCGTTTCACCCTTCTGCCACTTTTCGGAAACCGAAATATTCGCCGCGGTAATCAGTTTGGTCGGGTTATCCGGATTATCACCCGCTGCAACGAACAGATTGCCCGCTCCTTCTACATAATTGGGATTATCCACGCCATTGATCGTCTTATCAACCATCGAATTTCCGTCTGCATCGGTCGTATTGACGCGGTTCATCTCGGTTGCCAGCTTGTTGGCCAGCATGTCCAGGGAACGCATGTAGTATGGGATGCCGCGAATATTCTCATAGCCATCCACCGTGCTAAACTCGCCCGCGCCAACCAGCATCTGGCGGGTGGACTCGAGTGCACCGTAGCCCATGCCGTTTTCAATATCGCCTTCATTGGAAACGACAGCCGGCGTCGCCTTCTGGCTGGAGAAGGAAATGTCAGCATTTGCATCCAATTCCATGCCTGTAATGTTAATAACGCCTGCGCCTTTATCCTTAGACACCATGCTGATGCCATTATCAACAATGGTGATATCAAACAAAGGCTGACCCATGGCATCCTGAAACTCCGGTCTTGCCTCCAAGGCTGCCTTTAGAGACTCAAGCGTCTGCTGACGCGCATCATCAACCGTAGGAGCCGGGTCTCCCGGTGCTGTAACGTTAAACGGAACGGTAACGGTCTGCTCTACCCCATTGGCATCCGTATACTTGACCGTGATATTCTGCGCACCACCGGTTGCGTTTTTATCAAAGCGCAGGCCGCTGATCAGGAAACGGGAATTCGTATCCGAGGTCTGGATACCATCCGGATCAAACAACTCACCGATGTTCAGCAGCATTTCTTCGCTGTCTGTCAGCGTCAGGTCAGCACGGCTGATACCGTCGATCAGCGTCTGCCCCGGCTTACCGGTCTCCGCATTGACCATTTTAATCGTCAGCTTCTCAACTTCAAAACCCGCGCCAACATCCTCTTTGCCGTAGGTAACGTCGATCTTCATGTACTCGGACAGTGAATCGATCAACAGATTACGCTGGTCGCGTAGCTCAAGTGCCGAGTCGCCGTTGATATCCGCAATGCGAATCTGCTCATTGAGCTCCTGAATCTTTGTGAGGATGTTGTTCGCATCCTGAATGTCCTCGTCATACTGCTGGATCATGTTGTCGTAAACCTGCTGCAACTTGGACGCGTTGGCATTAAGCAGCGTGCAAAGATCCTGCGCGGATTCACGCATCAGCGTTTCAAATTCCTGCTCGCCCACATGGTTGGCCAACTCGCTGATACGCCCGAACAAATCCTGCAACTGGGTGACAATGCCCTCTTTATTGACATTGTTAATTACGCTCTGAAGCTGGTCAAGCACATTGAGCGTAGCGTCAGTTGAACCAACGCTAGCCATTTCCTTGCGGAAACGAATATCCAGATACGGGTCGCGCAGCTGGGAAATGCCCGCAAGCATAACGCCCGAGCCGACATTCACCGAGCTGTTTGAGTGATATAATCCTGAGCCGTTCGTGATAAAGCTATACTGGTCAAGCTGCTGGCGTGTATAGCCCAGGGTGTTGATGTTGGAAATATTCTGCCCCGTAACGTTCATAGCCATCTGGCTGGCAATCATACCCAAACGCGCTACGGTAAACTCACCAAAAGTCGCCATATTGGCGGTCCCTCCTTCTCAGTTATGCGTGAAAATCCGTGTGCGCACCGCTGACGGACGCGGTCTGTTCCAGCGCCTGCACCGGATCGAATCCCATCTGCGTCATCATGCCTTCCACTTCATGCAAACTGCATTCCAACGCCGAGCGCGCTACCTCAGCCGCGCCCTGGAAAATCTGATACTGGGTGGAGAGTTTCTCGCCTGCAGTTTTGATCTCAAACCGCATAGCCTCATCCTGCACATGCTCAGGCAGATCGGATAAACGCACGCCCTCCACGCCCAGTTCTGCCTGCAGCTTGCTTCTGCGCTGGTCAGCGTTGCGCAGCGCCAGAGACAGCGCCTGTTCCCGCTTCATGCATACGCCCAGCTTTTCCAGATCGTCTGACCGCACTGCAGCGGCAACATCCTTCTGCGCCTGTGTCAACTGCTCGAGCGTAGCTGTCAGGTCGCGGATCAGTTTGAGCATCTCCTGAAACGTAGCCGCCATCAGCACACACCTCCAAGCAGCAGAATCTGCCGCGCCAAACTATCCACATTCACCTGATACGAGCCGGCCTGCACTTGCTGCCGCACCTGCGGCATATCATCCGCACGCTGTGTGCGCACCTCCTGCGAGATCCGACTGGCCAGTTCGATGGAAAAGCGCTGGTCCTGCGAATAATGCGTCGATTGCAATTCCACGCTATCATATTGCCCGGAAGTACGCGGACGTCCTTCCACGGTTTCCAGTTGCATGTGCGGCCTCTGAAGAGGGGTCATTCCTCCAGTTTTCGTAACCATCATACTCGGTCAACTCCTCATTCCGCTATACTACCAAATAGCCATTCTTGCTACAGATATTTAGTTTATCGGAAAAAAACAAAAAAAAATAAGCGGTAAACAGCATTTTTTGTTTATCGCTTATTTTTTCTTCCATATTTGACGCTTACATGTGCGAATTGCTCAAATGGCGCACCAGCACATTTGCGATATTTTCACACGGTGCCTGTTGCATCACCGCACCGATATTGTGCGCGACCATCGGCATGCCGTATACCACGCAGGACTCCTTATCCTGTCCGATTGTATAAGCGCCTTTCTTGCGCATTTCGAGCAGCCCCTTGGCGCCATCGCTACCCATGCCGGTCATAATGATGCCGACCATATGGCAGCGCACATTCTCCGCCATCGAGTGAAACAACGCATCCACTGACGGGCAATGCCCGCTGACCTTTTCACCCGGCATGCAGGACACCGTGTACCGAGTGCCATTGCGCACCACACGCATCTGCTTATCGCCCGGCGCAATCAGCACCTGGCCGCGCACGATCTCATCACCGTGCTCAGCCTCCTTGACCTTCATCTTGCAGATGCGGTCAAGGCGCTCGGCGTACATCTTGGTAAATCCCGGCGGCATATGCTGTACGATCACCATGCCCGGAATATTGGCGGGCAGCC
>OEQS01000104.1_pt1 | contig 13083 bp, 13 predicted proteins | sample 1539731 | NCBI WGS metagenome assembly OEQS01 (sample SAMEA3891890, study PRJEB23780) | metagenome | biome: terrestrial biome; feature: animal house; material: Caecal content | place: Italy | collected 2015-05-05 | reverse complement strand
TGTTGAGCATGCGCATCTGGCCGGCCGCCGCGCTGTTCTGCGTGTTCTGCATCTTCTGCATCACATAGCTGGACAGGAACGCGGTCGCGCCCGACAGGATCGGGATAATCCAGATGATACTCGGGTCGGTGATTGACGGGGTCTGCGCAAGGTTCAAACCAAGGAAGCTGAAATCAATGTTGAGCAGCTGGCCTGCGCCATCGGTGATCGCGGTGACCGAATCCGGCCACACGCCGCCGTTCTGCATAAACAGATCGCCCAGCTTTTCTGCAACCGTGATCTGACCGTAAAAACCTGCCGTTTCCATATTGACGCCTACCAACTGCGCCAGCTGGCTGATAACCTGATCGCCAAAGCCCATCATAAATTTCAGCGGCTGCTGTACGGCATAGTACAGGCCCATCATCACGGGCAGCGGGATGAACTGCGGCAGGCAGCCCGACATCGGGTTGACGCCGTGGCGCTCATACAGCTTCTGCATCTCCTCGTTGAGTTTGACGCGGTTATTCGCGTACTTTTTCTGCAACTGCTGCATTTCGGTGTTGAGCGCGCTCATTGCGAGCATATTCTTTTTGCCCTTGATGGCCAGCGGGATACAGACCAGCTTGACCAAAAGCGCAAACAGGATGACCGCAAGGCCGTACGAACCGACATGCTCAAAAATCCAGAGCAGCAGCAAGCCGAGCGGCCTGACGATGACAATTCCGAAAATTTCTCCCATATAAACCTCCGTAAGGTTATTTTTCAAATCAGACCGGAAAACCGGCCGCCTCCCCTTTTACGGCACGGGGTCGTAAGGCCCGCGTTTGGAAAACGGGTGACAGCGGCAGATGCGTTTGAACGCCAGCCAGCCCCCTTTGAGCGCACCGTATTTCTCAATCGCCTCGATCGCGTATTGCGAGCAGGTAGGGATATAACGGCAGCAGGGTGGTTTGGCCGGCGAAATATGACGGCGGTAAAAACGGATCACCGCCAGCATCGCGCGCTTCATGGCTGCGCCGCCGCGATTTTGTTTTCTTTCAAAGCACGCAGCAGCGATTTTTCGATTTCCCAGTAAGTCGCGCCCACCGCGCGGCCACGCGCGACGAGCACAAGGTCAACACCTGTGGCAAACTCCCCCTCGTGTAGACGGTAGGCTTCGCGGAACAGGCGTTTGACGCGGTTCCTTTGCACCGCGCCGGCCAGCTTGGCGCTGACCGTCAGCCCCAGACGGTTATAACCCAGCCGGTTCTTCCGGCAGTACAGCACAAGGTGCCGCCCCGCCGACGAAGTCCCGCGGTGATACAATCGCCGGAACTCATGGTTTTCCTTTAAGGATATGGTGTGTTTCATTTGTGTCCCCTCGTTTTTTCCGATGCCCATGAAAAACCGAAGGCAGCGCCCTGATCAGGCGTTGTCCTGACATTCTTTGCATCTAAGTAGGTTGCAAAGCTGGCCGTACCGCTTGATACCGGTGGGTAACGGCCCGAATGATATTCACCGGGGCTGCTTTTGCAGCCAGTCCGACGTGCGCGGCAAAAGAAAAAACGAGCCGCATGCTCTGCGGCTCGTTGCAGTCCCCTTCGCGCCGCCGGCGCGTATTCAACAGAAAAGAAAAGCCCTGTTTTTCTTTTCATCAAAACCCGCGACATGTGCGTGGGTTTTGATACCCCGACCCAGCCGCCTTGGGCGGCGTCCGGGGGTATCAAAATCCGGTTTCTTCGGAACCGGATTTTGTATATAGGGGAATGGGATTCCCCCTATATTATTTTTAGTGCGTCAAGCGTGCGCGGCCCTTGGCGCGGCGACGGGCCAGTACCTTGCGGCCGTTCGTCGTGCGCATACGCTTGCGGAAGCCATGCTCCTTGGAGCGCTGGCGCTTCTTGGGCTGATACGTTCTCTTCATTTCCTCGTGCACCTCCCTGTTTGATGGATTTACGGATGGGCACCGGCATACGTCCGGCGCGAGACGCGGGCATATGCCGCTGCCTGTCCGCAGAATATGAGACAATAATTATTATCCTATACAAAGTGGAAAATGTCAAGGATTTTTTGAATTTTCAACATCTTGTGGATAAGTCAAATTTTCATACCACGTCTTGCTATTAGGGCGGGTAAACCCATCAAATTTTCCCCAATCTGTGCAAAACTGCCGCGGTTGAAACACACGCCGACTTGTGCTATTATGATAGTAACTATGTATCTCTATCGACAGGAGGCGCCCCATGGCCAATAACATACTGGAAATGGCGCTCGAACGCCTGGAACGCGATTTCCCACCGTCCAGCCTTTCGGCGTGGTTCGACGATGCAACGGTTGTTTCATTTGCGGACAACCGTTTGATTTTGCACTCCCCGGTGCAGTTCAAAAAGGAATTTATCGAAAAAAAATTCGTCGACCCGCTGCAAAACGCGCTGGCCGAGCTGACGGGCGACCCGATCACGGTCGTGGTGGTGACAGGCGAGTACACCGCCCCGCAGACCAGCTCCTCCCCCTACGACGACTATACCTTCGAGCGGTTCATCGTCGGATCGAGCAACAAATTTGCGCATGCCGCGGCACTTGCCGTTTCGCAACGCCCGGCAGCGGAAAATAACCCGTTGTTCATCTACGGCAACTCCGGCCTTGGAAAAACGCACCTGATGTACGCCATCGCTAATGTACTGCGCCGCACCCATCCGGAATACCGCATCATCTACGTCAAGGGCGAGGATTTCACAAACGAGCTGATCACCGCCATTCAGGAGGGCAATGTACAGGCCTTCCGCAACAAATACCGCATGGTAGACCTGCTTCTGCTGGACGACGTGCAATTTATCGCCGGCAAAGAGCGCACGCAGGAGGAATTTTTCCATACCTTCAACGCGCTGTACGAAGCAAAAAAGCAGATCGTCCTCACCTCCGACCGGCCGCCCAAGGAGATCAACACCCTTGAGGACCGCATGAAGACCCGTTTCGAGTGGGGCCTGCTGGCCGATATCCAGCCGCCCGATTTTGAAACCCGCATCGCCATCCTGCGCGACAAGGCCGCCAAGATGGAGGTCAACCTGCCGGACGACGTATCTACCTACATCGCGGAAAACATACAGGCCAATATCCGTCAGCTGGAGGGCGCGGTGAAAAAAATCAAGGCCATGCACGAGCTGATGGGCGAACGCATCACGGTTTCGCTGGCTGAAGAAGCCATCGATGCGCTGCGCACCGAAAACCCCGGCCTGAACCCGACGCCTGAACGCATCATGGAAGCGGTCGCCAACTATTTCTACATCCCGATCGAGCAGATGATCTCACAAAACCGCTCCAAGGACGTCGCATACCCGCGGCAGATGGCCATGTACATGATCCGGCAGGAGCTGGAATACTCCTTCCCCGATATCGCCAAGATCTTCAAACGCGACCACACCACAGTTATGCACGCCTGCAACAAAATCGAGGAAGAGCGCCGCGGTTCACGGGAAACCGAGGACGTCATAAAAAAGCTCCACAACAACATACGCGGGGAATAAACCTGTCCACAATACACTGTGGATTGCACAAGGACGGGCCTGTGGATAACCTGTCCACCATGCCAACCCTGTGGAAGCGTCAACCGCCGTCCACATCCCGCTGTGTACGACATTTCCCGCACCACGTCTGACTTTTTCCCGTTTATCCCCAATTTCCCCAGCCTCTGCTACGACGATAAAAACCTATCCTGTTTTTTCTTCAGATTTGCAAAAAGAGAGGAACCACCGATGAAATTCTCCTGTGAAAAAGAAACGCTGCTCAGCCTGATCTCCACAGCTTCCCGTGCTGTTACCGGCAAAAGCGCTATGCCACTGCTGGAAGGTCTGCTCGTTACTACCGGTACCGACTCCCTTACCATCACCGGTTACGACCTTTCCATGGGCATCCGCACCACCGGTCAAGCCGATGTAGTAGAACCGGGCAGCATTGTACTCAATGCCAAGCTGTTTTTTGACATTGTCCGCAAGCTTCCACAAGACGTTGTTTATTTAGAAACCGACGACAAACTGCTGACCACCATCAAGTGCGGCCGCGCAGTATTCAACCTCATTGCCACCGAAGCCGACGAATACCCAGCGCTTGCCGAGGTGTCGGCAGAAACCGGCCTTACCATGCCCCAATCCATGCTGAAAAGCATGATCGCGCAGACAATTTTCTCCGTTTCGGACAATGAAAGCAAACCTATCCACACCGGTTGCCTGTTTGAACTGGAAGATAACCAGCTCAACGTTGTCGCTGTTGACGGTTACCGACTGTCCGTGCGCCGCGAAACCGTCACCGGCATTTCCGGGGTGATGAAATTCGTTGTGCCCGGCCCGTCGCTGCGCGAAATCGAACGTATTCTGGCCGATGGGGACGAAACAGTTGAAATATTCCCCGACCGAAAGAACATTCTGTTCCGCATGGGGAACACCACGCTGATCACCCGCCTGATCGACGGCGAGTTTTTGAACTACCGCGCGGCTATCCCCGCAGAGTTTGAACATGTGGTCACTGCCAACCGGCACGACCTGATCACCTGCATCGAGCGCGTGTCACTGATCGTATCCGAAAAGCTGAAAAACCCGGTTCGCCTGCACTTTGACGGCAATTATGTGCAGATGTCATGCATTACCGCCGTGGGCAAAAGCTACGACGAATGTCCGTTTGACGGCAACATTGAGGGGCTGGAAATCGGTTTTAACAACCGTTATCTGCTCGACGCACTGCGCGCAGCCGGGGACGACAAGGTGCTCGTCCACCTGAAAGGCGCACTCAACCCCATCGTTATCACACCGCTCGAAGGCGATAAATATACCTATCTGGTGCTGCCCGTGAGGTTGAAAGCCAATGACTGAGATTAAAATCGACACGGAATTTATCAAGCTGGACGCGCTGCTCAAGTTTGCCAACCTCGTTTCGTCCGGCGGGGAAGCCAAAATTCGCATTGCGGAGGGTGAAGTGCTGGTAAACGGCGCGCCCTGCACCATGCGCGGCAAGAAACTGCGCCCGGGTGATACCGTCAGTTTAGACGGGGAAACCGTCAAAATTGTATGAATATCTGCTCTTTGGAACTCGAACAGTTCCGCAATTATGAACAGGCGCGGTTTGTATTCGACCCTGCGGTCAACTTGATCTGCGGGGAAAACGGGCAGGGCAAAACCAACCTGCTGGAAGCTGCGGCCGCCTGCTCGACCATGCGCCTGTTCCGCACGGCGCAGAAAAAGGAAGGGCTACGGTTTGGGCAGGATCATGCGCGCATTCAAGCGGAATTTCAGGCGCAGGGGCGTGATTTTGCGCTCGAACTGCGCCTTTCGCGCCTAAAATCAATGGAAATTTACAAAAACGGCGTGCGGCAAAAACGGCAGGCCGACGCACAGGGGCTGCTCAAAACCGTGCTGTTTTGTCCAGAGGATCTCATGCTTGTGCGGCAGGGCGCGGCGGCGCGGCGGCGCTTCCTCGATACCGCATTGTGCCAGCTGCGGTCGAATTACGCGCGCTATCTGGAAGAATACCACCGCCTGCACGACCATAAAACCCGCATCCTGCGCGACAGCGAGCAAAAGCCCTCACTTTTGTCGATGTGGGAGGATTTTTCGCTGCGTATGGCGCATATTGGCGCGCAAATCATCCGTTACCGCGCTTATTACTGCAAAAAACTGCTGGCCGCGGCTGCCAGTGTCTATGCCGATATTGCGCCGCATGAAGCGCTTTCCGGCGTGTATCAAACGGTGTCCTCGGTCACTGACCCCTATGCATCCGCGGGGCAGATCGAGAAGCAGCTGGTCGACCATGTTTTGCAGCACAAACAGGCGGAAATTGCAGCAAAAAGCTGCCTTTCCGGGCCGCATAAGGACGATCTTGTGCTGATGCTGGACGGCCGCAGCGCGGCGTCCTTTGCCTCGCAGGGGCAGGTGCGCACCTGTACGCTGTCTCTGAAGCTCGCCGAGCGCGAGCTGTTTTTCAGCGAGGACGGCGAGTATCCCGTGCTGCTGCTGGACGACGTGCTTTCCGAGCTTGACCGCCGCCGGCAGGACTTTGTTTTGAACCATATCGCCGCCGGACAGGTGATGATCACCTGCTGCGAGGACGGCGTATCGGACAAACTGCGCGCGGGCGCGGTATTCTCCATAAAAAACGGTAAAATTGTCTGACCCATTCCATATTTTCGGTACACAAAACGTGGAAAAAGTGGTATAATTATTATACACACCGCCTGTGGAAAAACCGGCGCGGGCGTGCAGATGAAACCGGTAAGGGACAGGGGGCGCACCATGTATCTGCATCTGGGACAGGATTATATCGTACCCTCGCAAAGCGTGGTGGCCGTGTTCGATATGGACACCGCGACCGTCTCCAAACGCACCGCCGCCTTGCTCGAACGGTTGCAGCAGGAAGGGCGTATTTTGGAGATTTACGACGACCTGCCGCGCGCGGCCGTCCTCTGTGAGGACGCGCTGGGCGAAATGCTGTATTTGACCGGGCTGTCGCCGCAGGCGCTGCAACGAAGGGCGGAGAAAAAATACGCCATATAAAACTCCGATGGAAATTGCGGGTTTTCCGTAGTTTCCGATTTCATACGCGCTTTGCGCGTTGGTTTTGTTATCGCAATTTCTCGAAAGGAACTCTGGAGATATGAGTGAAGAATTGGAAATCAGGGATGAGATGCTCGACCTGAAGGTCACCGACACCTACGACGAAAGCCAGATTCAGGTGCTCGAGGGGCTGGAAGCCGTGCGCAAGCGCCCGGGCATGTACATCGGCTCGACCTCGGCGCGCGGCCTGCACCATCTGGTGTATGAGATCGTCGACAACTCGATCGACGAGGCGCTGGCAGGTTACTGCACGCACATCGAGGTCACGATCGAAAAGGGCGATATCATCCGCGTGGCGGATAATGGCCGCGGTATCCCCTGCGGCATCCATCCGCAGATGGGTATCCCGACCCTCGAGGTCGTGCTGACCGTGCTGCACGCAGGCGGCAAGTTCGACGGTTCGGGCTACAAGGTGTCCGGCGGCCTGCATGGCGTCGGCTCGTCGGTCGTAAATGCGCTGTCGGATTGGCTCGAGGCCGAGGTGCGCGACGGTACGGTCAAGCACTGCATGCGCTTTGAGCGCGGCGTGACGACGGTCAAGATGCACGACGTGCCCTGCACGAGCGAGACCGGCACGACCATCCGCTTTCATGCCGACCCGGAGATTTTCGAGACGACGGTATACGAATTTGACGTACTGGAAAAGCGGCTGCGCGAGCAGGCGTTTTTGAATGCCGGCCTGAAAATCACGCTGCGCGACGAGCGCGACGACGAGCCGGTCGAGGAGGTCATGCACTACGAGGGCGGTATCCGCCAATTTGTGCAGCACCTCAACCGCACCAAAAACCCGCTGCACGACGAAGTGATCTACATGGAGGGCAGCCGCGATACCTCGATGGCTGAGGTTGCCATGCAGTACACCGACGGGTATAGTGAGCTGCTGCTTTCCTTTGCCAATAACATCAACACGACCGAGGGCGGCACGCATGAGACCGGCTTCAAGGCGGCGCTCACCCGTGTGCTCAACGAATACGGCAAAAAATATAAGCTCTTAAAGGACGACGAATCCTTCAAGGGCGAGGACGCGCGCGAGGGCTTGACCGCGATCATCTCGGTGAAGCTTCAGGAAGCGCAGTTCGAAGGCCAGACCAAAACCAAGCTGGGCAACAGCGATATGCGCACGCTGGTCGACGCGATGGTGTCCGAAAAGCTGATGACCTTCTTCGAGGAGAACCCGCAGGTCGCGCGCACCATCATCGACAAGGCGCAGACCGCCGCCCGCGCCCGCGAGGCAGCCAAAAAGGCGCGCGAAATGACGCGCCGCAAGTCGGCGCTTGACTCGGCTTCCCTGCCGGGTAAGCTGGCCGACTGCATCGAAAAAGACCCGACCTATACCGAAATCTACATCGTCGAGGGTGATTCCGCAGGCGGTTCGGCCAAGGAAGGCCGCGACCGGCGGCATCAGGCCATCCTGCCGCTGTGGGGCAAGATGCTCAATGTCGAAAAGGCGCGTCTCGACCGCGTTTACGGCAACGATAAGCTGACCCCGATGATCACCGCGTTCGGCGCGGGCTTCGGCGACGATTTTGACCTTTCCAAACTGCGGTACGGCAAAATCATCCTGATGGCCGATGCCGACGTCGACGGCAGCCATATCCGCACACTGCTGCTGACCTTCTTCTTCCGCTTTATGCGCCCGCTGATTGAGCACGGGCATGTCTATATCGCTCAGCCGCCGCTTTTCAAGAATGAGAAGGGCAAGGACGTGCGCTATACCTATACCGATGAACAGCAGCGCGCCTGCATCGCCGAAATGGGCGACGGTGTGCGCGTGCAGCGGTACAAGGGTCTGGGCGAGATGGACCCCCAGCAGCTATGGGAGACCACGATGGACCCGGCAAACCGCACGCTGTTGCAGGTGACAATGGAGGACGCGGCGGCGGCCGATGCGACCTTTGCGCTGCTGATGGGCGAAAAGGTCGAACCGCGGCGTGAGTTTATCGAGAAAAACGCCAAGTATGTAATGAACCTCGATATCTAAGCCGCATAACGCCAACAATTTCGGAGGCACAGAATGAGTCAAGAATACGAAAACCAAAATATCAAACAGGTCGACCTCGAAAAAGAGATGAAAAAGAGCTACATCGACTATGCGATGAGCGTCATTGTAGGCCGCGCGCTGCCCGATGTGCGCGACGGCCTCAAGCCGGTACACCGGCGCATCCTGTATGCGATGTACGAGGACGGCCTGACCTCGGATAAGCCCTACCGCAAGTCGGCAACGACCGTCGGTAATGTGCTCGGCCGTTACCATCCGCACGGCGACGCATCGGTATACGATGCCCTCGTGCGTCTGGCGCAGCCGTTTTCGCTGCACTACCCGCTGATCGACGGCCACGGCAACTTCGGTTCGGTCGATGGCGACCCCCCGGCAGCTTACCGTTATACCGAAGCCCGAATGGCAAAGCTCGCCAACTACATGCTGGCCGATATCAAAAAAGATACGGTCGATTTCGAGCCAAACTTCGATGAAGAGCGGCAGGAGCCGGTCGTGCTCCCTTCCCGCTTCCCGAATTTGTTGGTCAACGGTTCATCGGGCATTGCAGTCGGCATGGCGACCAACATCCCGCCGCATAACCTGACCGAAGTGATCGACGGCATCTGCTATGTGATCGACCACCCGGAAGCCGAGATGGACGAAATCTGTCAGTTCATCAAGGGGCCGGACTTCCCGACCGGCGGCGTTATCATGGGGCGCAGCGGCATCCGCGCGGCCTATGCCACCGGCCGCGGCAAGATCAAGGTGCGCGCCAAGGCGGAGATCGTCGACCTGCCAAACGGCAGGAGCCAGATTCTGATTACCGAGATTCCCTACATGGTCAATAAGGCGCGTCTCGTGGAGGCGATGGCGAACCTCGTCAAGGACAAGCGCGTCGACGGCATTACCAATATCCAGGACCATTCCTCGCGCGAAGGCATGCAGATCGTGGTCGATATTCGCCGCGACGCAAACGCGCAGGTGATTTTGAACCAGCTGTTCACCTACACCCAGCTGGAGGACACCATTTCGATGATCCACATTGCGCTCGTGCCGGGCGCAAATGGCAAATTGCAGCCGCGTGTGCTGACGCTGCGCCAGATCATCGACCAGTATGTTGTGTTCCAGAAGGATGTTGTCGAGCGCCGCACACGCTTTGATCTGAAGAAGGCGCGCGACCGTGCGCATATCCTTGAGGGTCTCAAGGTTGCGACCGACAACATCGACCGTATCATCGCCATCATCCGCGCGTCCAAAAACGAAGCGGAAGCCAAGGAAAACCTGATGGCCGAACCGTTCTGGATTGACCAAATCGCGCTGCTCGGCATCGTCGACGGTTCGGAACACTTTGAGTTCCACCTTGATGAGCCGCAGGCGCAGGCTATCGTCGATATGCGTCTGGGCCGCCTGTCCGGTCTGGAGCAGGAAAAGATCAACGACGAATATCAGGAACTGGAAGGCAGGATTGCAAAGTTTGAGGAAATCCTGTCGTGCGATGGGAATATCCTTGCGGTCGTCAAGGCGGAATTGCAGGAGATCAAGCAGAAATACGGCGACGAGCGCCACACCGAGATTGCCAATGTCGCAGATGAGATCGACATCGAGGATTTGATCGAGGAGCAGACCTGTGCTTATACGCTGACCCACTTCGGTTACATCAAGCGTCAGCCGACTTCGGTCTACCGCGCGCAGAAGCGCGGCGGCCGCGGCGTGTCCGCGATGAGTACGCGCGAGGAGGACTTTGCGAAGGACATCTTCACCGCGTCCACGCATGACACCATCCTGTTCTTCTCCGACCGCGGCAAGGTATACAAGCTCAAGGGCTATCAGATTCCCGAAACCGGCCGCTCGGCCAAGGGCATGAACATTGTTAACCTCTTGGAGCTGGAAAGCGGCGAAAAGATCACGGCAATGTTCGCCATCAAGGAATTTGCAGACGATAAGTTCTTGTTCTTCGTCACCCGGCAGGGAGTTGCCAAGCGTATTGTGCTGAGCGATTTGCAGAACATCCGCCGCGCCGGCCTGCGCGCTTTGAACCTCAATGAGGACGACGCGCTGGTCGATGTGCGCCTGACGGATGGCGAGCAGAACATCCTGATTGCAACGCACGAAGGCCGTGCGATCTGCTTCGATGAGAACGAAGTGCGCGCGATGGGACGCGCGGCAACCGGTGTGCGTGGTATCCGTCTGGGTACGGGCGACTATGTTGTCGGCGCGGCGCGTGCGCGCAAGGGCGCGTATGTGCTCACCGTCACCGAGAACGGCTACGGCAAGCGTACCCCGGTCGAAGAGTTTACCGTCCATCACCGCGGCGGTGGCGGCATGATGCTGCATAACCTGACCGCTAAGACCGGTCTGGTCGCGGGCGTGGCAGTTGTCGACAGCGATAACGACGTGATGATCATCACCGACGACGGCGTCATCATCCGCACGGGCTGCGAGGAAATCCGTGAGTGCGGCCGCGGCAGCCAAGGCGTTATTGTGATGCGTACAAGCGAGGACGTCAAGGTGATTTCGATTGCGCGTACCGACAAGCAGGAAGAAGACTCCGCCGGGGACGGCGAGCCTGCCGAGGATGCCGGACAGACAACTGAAGAATAAATAAAAAAACCGCCCGAAATGGGCGGTTTTTTCTTATCCCAGCGCTTCTTTGCGCTCACGGCCGTCACGCAGCAGCGCGGTGAGTGTTTCACGGTCGCCCGCGCGGATGGCGCGGCGGTATTCATCCAGATGCGTAATGATCTCGTCGATTTCATGCGCAAGCGGTTCGGCATTGCACAGGAACAGCTCACTCCACATCGTTTCATTCAGTTTAGCAACACGGGTTAAATCCTTGTAGCTGCCCGCCGAGTAGCCGTTGTGACGCTCAGCCTCGGGGCTTTTGATATACGCCGAGGAAACAACGTGCGCCAGCTGCGAGGTGAACGCGATCATGCGGTCGTGCTGCTCGGCCGTGCAGCGCACAGTCTGCCCGAAGCCAAGCGACATAAAGTAGGCTTCCAGTTGCTCGAGTACGCGTTCCGTGCTGCTTTTTGTCGGCACAAAAATCATGCTGGCACCGTCAAACAGCGTCGGCAAGGAGAAGTCAAGGCCAGAGAACTCGCGGCCTGCCATTGGGTGCCCGCCGACAAAGTGAACGCCTGCGTCAAGCGCGGCCTGCTCCAGCCGGTCGACCATAAACTGCTTGACGCCAACCATATCGACCACCACGCAGCCCTTTTTGAGCTTTTTCATATTTTCCAGCAGCCAGTCGACCGTCGCCTGCGGGTACAGGCCGATGATGACGAGATCGGCTTCCCGAAAGAGTGCATCGGTTGCAATCGCGTCGATCGCGCCGTCCGCGAGCGCCTGCTCGGCGGTGCGGCGGGTGCGGTTCCAGCCGATCACCCGGCTGAGTGTGCGCGCCTTGATGGTTTTACCCATCGAGCCGCCCATCAGGCCGAGACCGGCGATGAGTACGGTATCAAACATCGGGAATAACCCCTTTCTTAAAAATGCAGTGTCGGCACGATGTATGCGCGGCAGTCTGCTTCATCCAGCACATATTCGTTCAGCCATTTGACAAAGGCTTCCGCCCCGTCGTAGCACAGCGCGCGCGTGCCGTCCGGGCTGGTGCGCCAATAGCCATGGTCGGTTTCCGGTGCGTACAGCCACTCGTCAAATTGGATCTGGTAGTCCCTTGCGTGTTGTGCCACACGCGTGGGGGCTAAAATGAGACGGTACCCGCCCTGCCCCAGATCGAGCAGGATAGGGGAGATATCGTTCTGCAAAGCAGTCCACTCCTTTACTTTCGGGGATTGACCCGGCAGATATGTTTCCAGATTGGCGTAATGCGGCAGAAAACGAACACGATCAGCGCCCCGGCAAGGTTTAAAATCAGGTCGTCCACGTCGCACGAGCCTGCGCCCGTGTACACCTGCGCGACCTCGACCGCCGTGATGCCGAGCGTCAGCGTTGCGCTGAAAAAGAAGATACTGCGCTGCCAGCGGAACAGCGCGGGCAGGAATACGCCCATCGGCGCAAACGCAACCAGGTTGCCCAGCAAGTTTAGAATCACCAGCCGCAGCGAAATGTTGCCGTAATCGTAGGCAATCAGGTAATTTTTGATGGTGCGCAGCGGCTCCAGATTGACAGCATCCAGCTGCGCATGCATCGAAATGCCGCGGCCGAAAGCGTTGTCGAAAAACAGGACGTTTGCCAGCACCCACAGGTAATACCAGAATAGCAGCAGCAGATAATCATGCCGCCGTTTGTCGCGCGCAGCTTTGGGTACGCCATAGAAAAACGAAATGCCAAGCAGTACGGCAACCGCTGCGGCAAATGCGAATTTCTGCTCGGGGCCGACCATGTAGTCCGGCGCCAGCTCATAATATAGGTTAAAGCACAGCAGGGCGGCGGTAAGTACCGCCGCCAGCTTGCGGATTAAGGATTTCAAAGGTCAATACCCCTTTATGGAGGATGGTCTTTTAGGATAATGCTTCCGCTTCTTTCAGCCACAGCGCGTAGGACGCATCCGACGGCATGCGCCAATCACCGCGCGGCGAC
>OEQS01000100.1_pt1 | contig 13208 bp, 11 predicted proteins | sample 1539731 | NCBI WGS metagenome assembly OEQS01 (sample SAMEA3891890, study PRJEB23780) | metagenome | biome: terrestrial biome; feature: animal house; material: Caecal content | place: Italy | collected 2015-05-05 | reverse complement strand
TGCCCAGGGAGAGGACGATATTGCTGGTCACCGCCAGGATGAGCAGGGTGGTGATCATGGTCAGGGCGATGAGGGTCACGCCGAAGCTGGGGGCGTACATCACGCCACTGTAGCTCCTTTTGTAGATCAGAAAGATGAACAGGCCCAGCAGAAAGGCCAGCACAAGGGCGATGGCGGTGTCCAGCAGGGAAACGCTGTCCAGGCGCTCTAAGAAGCTGGATTTGAAGATGTCCTGAAAGGTGAACGTGGGCATAGATGCCCCTCCTCTCTCTTCGTTCTCAGTCAAACCGCCGGCACAGGGCGTACTTGGAGCAGGCGTCCGCCCGGCGGCCCGGCACCTGGACCGCCAGGCGGACCGGCTCCGGCAGAAAAGCGTCGTACTTGACCTCCAGCACCGTGAGCCCCTCCAGTGGCTTCAGGGGGAAGCGCTCCGGGCGGGAGAAGTTCTGCCAGTTCAGCCCTGTGCGGATGTTCCGGTCCAGGGTGACCCGGACGTTTCCGGGGGCGTAGGTAAAGGCCTCCCGGTCGTAGCACACCACCGTCCGGGGCCGCAGCCCCGTCCCCAGGAGCTTGCTGTACAGCTCCCGGAGCAGCGGCTCCCCACGCTCCAGCAGGAAGCCCCAGTCCCCGGCCAGCAGCCCCTCCGCCTCCTCTGTGGACAGGCGGGCGGAGCGTTTGCCGCACAGGCCGTTGACCTTGTATTTCTTTTCCAGCTTCAGCCAGGCGGGATCATCCCCGTAGTACCGCAGGCGGAACTTCTCCCGGCGGTCCACCCCGTCCAGCTTCTCCCGGAGGGCGGTATCGTAGGGGGTGTCGAAATACAGGCTGGTCACCCGGTAGGAGCCGTCCGGCCCGGCGTGGCCGTCCCGGGGAAAGAGCTTCTGAAGCCGGGAGGTAAGCACCAGATCCTCCTGGGGAGAGAGCTGGTGCTTGACCTCGTGGCGCAGGCGGAGGGGCTCAGTCGTCCCAATCGTCGTCCCAGTCGTCATCGTCGTCCCGGTCGTCGTAGTCCGTGTCGTCCCAGCCGTCGTCATCGTCGTCCCAGTGGTCCTCGCCGGTGGGGTCGCCGTACCAGTCGTCGTCATCGCCCCAGTCGTCGTAGTCGGTGATGCCGTCGGCGTTGGGGCCGTAGTCGGTGTCGTCGTAGTCGGTGATCCCGTCGGCGTTGGGGCCGTAATCCGTGTCGTCGTAGTCGGTGATCCCGTCGGCGTTGGGGCCGTAGTCGGTATCGTCGTAGTCGGTGATACCGTAATCGGTGATCCCGTCGCTGCCCGGACCATAGTCCGTGTCGTCATAGTCCTGGAACTCCGCGTCCATCTCGGTGACCTTGCCGGTGTAGGCGTTCACCTCATACTCGTACTCCACGCCGTCCAGGACGAACTCCACCTCGTACTCCCCGTCGTCCAGATCGTACTCCTTCTCCACGAATTGCAGATCGTCCCGGCCCAGCTGGGTGGAGAGGATGCTCTGGGCGGCAGAGGCATTGATGTACCCCTTGTCCCCGTAGGCATCGTCATAGTCGTCCTGGTCCAGGGTCACGGGCTGAGAGCCGATCTGGTCGGTCTCCACCACCAGCCGGACCGCCTCGGCCAGTTCGTTCAGGAACTGGTCATTGGGGTAGACGGAGCCCCGCTCCAGCTTCAGGATGATGTTCTTCTCGTGGCCGCCCACGGTGGCGTCGAAGTAGCCCAGGGCATTGATCTCGTCCACCAGCTCTCCCACCACCTGGGTACAGGGCCGGCCCTCATAGCCGGTGTAGGAGGCCAGCAGGGTCTGGGCCTCCTGGTTGCGGCCGGTGAGGGCCACCACGTTGCCCAGATCGTCATAGTCCATCTCGATCTCCGGGTTCACGCTCAGAAGGACGGTGCCGGCAACGCCGCCGCTCCCTTCCAGAAGGGGGGCGCTGGTGCCGGGGGTCTCAGGGAGGTCCGCCGTGCCGGCGCCGTTCCCGCAGGCGGTCAGAGCGGTCAGGGCCAGGGCGGCGGTCAGGGCCAGGGCAAACAATTTGGTGCGGATGTTCTGTTTCATGTCTTTCATCTCCTTAAAAATGGTGTTTCAGTTTTGTGTTCTGCTTTTAGATTACGGAGCTGCTGCTTCAAAAACGGGGTCTGGGAAAACTTTTTTATGTTCCAATTTTTTGTATGTTCCCGCTCCCGCAGGGGGCGGGAACGCTATAGAAAATTGAAGATTCAGGAACACAAAAGGGGATTGGGAGTTTTTGATTTTCCTTGGCGTACACTGGAAGAATACGGCGGCCGGCCTTCAAAACCGGGGCCGCGTCGGAAATTTTTTGCTTTAATCGTCGTCATCCCGATCTCCGTCATCGCCGCCGTCATCATTGTCGTCATCATCCCAGTCGCTCTCATCGTCATCTTCATCGTCCTCCCAGCGGTCATCGTCGGTATTCCGGTCATCGTCCCGATCTTCATAGTCGGTGACGCCGTCACTGTAAGGACCGTCATCGGGAGGCTCATAGTCGGTGACGCCGTCACTGTAAGGACCGTAATCCGTATCCTCATAATCGGTGACGCCGTCGGCGTTGGGGCCGTAGTCCGTGTCATCCGGGACAACGGGCGGATCGGCCTGCTCCGGGGACGGTTCTGGGGTAGGCTCCGGTTCGGGGGGTGTCACCGGGATGACTACCTCAGTGGCCGGCGGCTCCTCGTCAGCGGGGCCGATCTGGATCACGATGGTCTCCCCGTACCGCTCCTCCAGATCCTCCCGGGCCGCCTGTTCCTCCCGGGCCTGCCAGTCGGCGTCGGCGCTGGTGACCGTGATGGACACCGTCTCCCCGCCGGAGAGGTAGCCCATATCGATGGCCCGCTCCACCAGCTCCTCCGTCACGTCCTCCCGGTCCTTGCCCCCATAGTCGTAGCCCTCGATCAGGACCTGGCCGTCCTCATTGAGCCCCTCCAGCTCCAGCACCCGGTCGGTGCGGCTGAGGGTGAGCTCCACATCCGGGTTGATCTGGATGCGCAGGGCGCCGTAGGGAACGAAGTTGGGCTGGTAATAACCAAAGAACACGATGCACAGGCAGGCGGCCAGGCCGGCAACGCCGGACAGGGGCTTCCACAGGGCGGGGCGTTTTTCCTTGGGGCGCCGCAGCTCCACGATGTCCCGCACCGTGTCCCCCACCTGATAGCGCAGATTGGCGGCCTTCAAAAAGCGGCCCTCCTCGTCCAGCACCACCGCGTAGGCCGGATGCACCTCCATGACCAGATAGCTCACGCCTCGTCGCCCCCTCTCTTGGGGCCCACCTGGCACAGGTGGCCCCGGATGATCTCATAGCCGTTGGTGAAGGCCAGCAGGATGGCCACCAGGTACTTCCGGTGCCGCTCCATGGTCTTCTTGTCGGTGCCGGAGCCGGCGGCCAGCTCCCCCATGGGCAGCTTGCCCGTGTCCTCCACCCGCTTCAGCAACTCCGGCTGGGTCCGAGCGAAGTCCAGCACCCGGCGGCAGGCGGCGAAGGTCCGCTCCTGCCGGGGGCAGTTGTCCGCCACATCGGAGAAGGTCAGGCCGAACTGGGCCAGCTTCTCGGAAAACTCCTGGATCTCCCGCCGGCTGGCGGTGCGCACCACATAGTCCCCGGCATGGTCCACGGTGTCGGGGATGGTGTCCAGCAGCTCGCCGCCGTCCTCCTCCCCGCCCAGGGGGGTGTGGAGGGAGATCACGTTGCCGTGGCGCTTCTCCGTCCGGTAGTGGTCGATGAGCCGGTTTTTGATGGCCCGGGCGGCGTAGGGCAGAAAGGCGCCCCGGCTCTTCTCATAGGCCAGCACCGCCTCATAGAAGGCCAGCATGGCGATGCTCAGTTCGTCCTCGTGGCCGTTTTCCGGGGCGGTGTGGAGAAACTTCACCGTCTCCGAGCGGATAAAGCCCATGTATTGACAGATGAGGGCATCCGCCGCCTCTGAATCCGTCTTGGCCGATTGCACCTGGGAAACGATGTCGTGCTCTGTGCGCACCATTGCCATCCCTCCATCCCCCTCCGGCAGAAGGATACGGACACGCCGCCGGATTTTCGGGGTCACAGCAGAAAATTTCAAAGGGTAGAAAACGCTATTGTAGAGTTTAGCGGCTGTGAAAGGGAAGCGCAACCGTCTGGATGTCAAATCTTTGTCAAATGTATGTAAAGAAACGGATGGACGGTCTTGTGTTCCCTTGGATGGGTTGCGCATGAAGATCCTCTATGGCAGGATAGGACACAAAAGTAACGGGGAGAAGGCACATATGCCTACTCCCCGTTACTTCATTTTGTTCTTTTTTAGGACGGTTCCTTGGGCGAGAGCCCCAGTTTGGTCTCCAGTTCCCGCATTTTGATCTCCGCCTCGTACAGCGCCATGGACGGCGTTTTTTCCTGCCTGGTCACCATCTTGACCAGGAGCTCGGCCAGAATGGACGCATTCGTCCGCTCCAGCAGTTCCATGGCCCGCTCCAGCGTCTGGCCGGTAAATCCGGCCTTTTCCAGTTTCCGGCGCGCTTTCTCCAAACTGCTCATTTTCCAACCTCTCCTGGTTTCAGATGGTTATTCAGCCATCTGAGACAGGGCAAACAGGGCCTGGGCGGTCTGTACCCGAGTGGCCGCCTGGCCGGGGGCCAGCGTATCCGAGGAGTTCCCTGTGAGCACCCCGGCTTCCACCGCCCAGGTCATGGCTTCCACGGCGTAGCCGGAGATCTGGGTGAAGTCTCCAAACTCACGAATAGCCATGCCGCCCTGGGCGGTGTCATAGCCCTCATGCCGGGCGTAGCGGTAGAGCATGACCGCCAGCTGCTCCCGGGTGATGGGATCGTCCGGGCCGAACAGGCCGCCGCCGTAGCCGCCGGCGATCCCCTGGGAGGCGGCCCAGCGGACGGCCTCACCATAGGAGGCCGCCGGGTCCACATCGGAGAAGTCCATCAGATAATTCACCACCGGGCGGCCCTCCAGCGCCCACAGGGCCGTGACCGCCTCGCCCCGGGTCAGCGTCCCATTGGGCTCAAAGCGGTCCGCGCTGACGCCGGCCATCAGGCCGTTCTCACAGACATAGCGCACCGCCTGGGCATCCCGGGCCTCCACATCGGTGAAGGGCAGGACGGACAGGGGCTCGCCGCCCACCTGATAGACAGCCACCGTGCCGGATACCTCACAGGCTGCCAGCAGCAGGGCCTCTCCGGTGGGGCTGACGGCATCACTCAGGAACAGCAGACCCTCGGGGGCCACATCGCCGCCGGTGACCCACTTGTCCAGCTCCCCGTCCTCATACTCCTCGGAGCCCTCCACTATGGAGGCGAAATCCCGGGTGTTAATGTAGTTCACGTACTGGGCGGAGGCAGGCTCGGTCACGTCATAGACCATGACGCCGCCGGTGCGCTCCAGGGCCACGAAGGCATAGGTGCGGCCGTCCACCGTGCCCACGGTGACGCTCTCCGCCTCCGGCCCCTTCTTGCCGGAGCGGTCGTCCACCACGGCGTTGTCGTTGGAGCAGTTGTAGTAATCGGTCAGGTACCGGGCGGTGAGGGTCTCAAAGTCGTTGCCGCTGGTGAACACCTCGGTGACGCCGTTCTCCCCGGCCTCATAAATGGTAAAGGTGCGGCCGCCGAAGAGGTAGTCCTTGCCGCTGTCCAAGCCGTCAAAGTCCTCCACCTTGAAGAAGACCACCTTGCCCTCCAGGCCGGAGTTCTCCCCGGTGATGGCTCCAGTGGGGGAGGTCACGCCCTCCTCGCCGAAGTCCTGCTCGTCCTCGCTGAGGTAGAAGGTGCCCAGATCCTCGTCGCCCCACTCTCGGGCGTCGCCCTCGTTGGCGGTGACCAGATAGGTTTTGCCGTCCACCTGGAAGGCGGCGATGCCGTCGGGCATCCGGATGCCCATGAGGCTGCCGTAGGTCCTGGGCGCATAGGCGTCATCCTTCTTGTCGATATCAATGGGGGTGACGCTGTAGTCCTCAAAACCTGCGGAGTAGATCCCGTCAAAGGTACGGGAGGCCAGATCCAGCACGGCGATGGCATTGTTCTCCTGCAGGGTGACATAGGCCTTGCCGCCGGATACGGCGATATACTCCGGCTCCAGGTCCGTGGAGGGATCGACTCCCTTCTTCAGCACGATCCCGGCTGAGGCCAGCTCGTCACGGCGGGCGTCGAAAGCGTCAAAGCCCACCACCTCGCTGGTGAGGGTTGACACATCTGCCACAGTGACCGAGCCCCTGGGATCAACGATTCCGTCGCCGTAGCCCTCCCGAGGCTCCCCCTCGTCGGCGGTGAGGACGGTGCTGCTGCCGGCAAAGGTCACCATATCCGGCTGCACACCGGTTTCCACCAGTCCCCTCAGGGTCAAGGAGCCGTCGGCATTGCAGGCGAACAGGGCTACCCGGCCGGCGTCATGATATCCCTCCGCCTGGAGGGCGGCGGCCAGGATGGTGTTGTCCGGAGAGATGGCCACGGAGGTCATGTCCCCATAGCGGAATGAGCTGTCCGCCGCCTCCACCAGGGCCTTCACGTCGATGTCCGTGCCGCTGAGCCGGGCGACGGAGATCCCAGCGGTGAGATCCCCCAGGGGGATTGCCGCCAGCAGGCCGCTCTGGCCGTTGATGGCGTAAGCATAGCCATTGCTCTGGCTGTAGGCCACGATCTCCATGACGCCGCCGTCCACGTTGTACTGGCCGGAGGCGTACCGGGCAATCAGGTTCAGATTCAGGGGGGAATTGCCGTTTTCATACCCAGCGGTCGAGTTGATGCCCGCTGCCGCCGCTGGCACCACAGTGCCCAGCTGAAGCGCCAGGGCGAGGGCCATGGCAATGGCTGCCGGCCGTCTTGCTTTTCTCATGCTGTTTCCTCCTGCGATTTTGTTTTGGAAAGGGAGCGGTACGTTCTCCCTATTTGATTTAGTATAATCCCACGACTGTAAAATCCGAAAGAGGGAATGTGTAAATTTCTTGTAGGCAGAGGAGGTCTGGAACGAAACCGGGTTCATAGCAAACGCGCTTCACATGGATTTGACGGTTTCTTTACTGAAATACCGTCGCACGCTGGGAAAGGCGTCTGCTATACTGAACACAGATGCGGTAGGCATCGGTTGGGAGCGGCAGTATGGAGTACGGTTTCAGACAGCCCGATCAAAATCGACAGAGTATGATCAGCGCCGGTTTGCGCCCTTACAGGGCGGACCGGCGCTGTTTTTGTGGATGCCGCGCCCAATGGTCATAAGACAGCAAAGAAGAAAGGCAGGCGCAACGTATGCAGAAGACCTATGTGCTGGACGCCAATGTCCTCCTCCAGGCCCCCTACGCTCTGGAGTCCTTCGAGGACAACCACATCGTGCTGCCTCTGGCGGTGCTGGAGGAGCTGGACACCCTGAAAGGGGCCGACGGCGAAGCGGGAAACAACGCCCGACATGTGCTCCGCTTCCTGGAGAGATTACGGCTCCAAGGAGACCTGGTAAAAGGCGTGACCCTGCCCAGTGGAGGCACCGTGCGCCTGGAGGTCAACCATGTGGACGCGGCCCTTCCCCAAGGGATAGAACCCGGCAGCCGGGCGGGAAGGGTGCTGAAGGTGTGTCGGGGCCTCATGGACGAGGGAGCGCCGGTGACGCTGGTGAGCCGGGACATGGTCGCCCGCATCCGGGCCCAGATGATGGAGGTGCCGGCGGAGGACTTCACCACCGACCGGCTGCCGGATGGAGCCCAGCCCTACACCGGCCGGGCGGAGGTCTACATCTCGGACAGCCTGCTCACAGCGTTCAAGAAAAAGGGAGCTCCGGCGGAAGAACTCTATACCGTGGACGGCGCGGGGGAGCGGAAGCCGGTTTCCTTGACCGAGAACCAGTTTGTCCTTCTGCACTCGGATACCGAGCCGAAAAAGACCATGCTGGGCCGTTTCCGGGAGGGGAAGGTCACCGCCCTGCGCTTTGGCGGCGTCCGCCCATTCGGCGTCAAGCCCCGGAGCGTGGGGCAGCAATTCCTGCAGGAGGCCCTGCTGCTGCCGGTGGCGGAGGCGCCCCTGGCCATCATCCAGGGGCCGGCGGGCACCGCCAAGACCTTTTACGCCCTGGCTGCAGGGCTGGAGCAGGTGCTGGAGGCGGAGGAACGGCCCTATCGGAAGATTCTGGTGTGCCGCCCCAATGCCCAGTTTGACGCGGACATCGGTTTTCTCCCGGGCAGTGAGCAGGAAAAGATCTCCCCCCTCATGCGGCCCATTGTGGACAACCTGGAGATCTTGCTGGACCTGGAGGGGAAGAAAAAGGAGCGGCGCAGCGAGGAGGAGCTGCGGGGGCGCATTGACTACCTCTTTGACACCGGCGTCATCGCTGCCGAGGCCATGAACTTCATGCGGGGCCGGTCCATCACCGACACCTGGCTCATCATCGACGAGGCCCAGAACCTCACCCCCCGGCAGGTCAAGGGCATCATCACCCGGGTGGGAAAGGGCACCAAGGTAGTGCTGCTGGGGGACCCGGCCCAGATCGACCACCCCCTGCTGGACACCCGGAGCAACGGATTGACCTACGCCAGCGCCCGCATGAGGGGCAGCCCCCTGTGCGTCCAGCTGACCATGCTCCCTGACGAGTGCGAGCGTTCCTCTTTGGCTCTGGACGCGGCGATGCGGATGTAAATGAGGGCAGAACTTACATAACACGGCAGATAAGAAAATTTATTTACATTTTACAGGACTTTGGGGGAAGAATTTACATCCCGGTGGTACACTGTGCCTGTGTGAGCGAGAAACACACCATCATAGGGAGGAAAATATGCTATGAGTATCGCACAGAAACAGACTGCCACACAGTCACAAAAGCTGATGATCTTTGTCCTGTCCATGTCCCTGTACGGGCTGGCCACCCTGTTCACCGAGCTGATCCCCAAGTTCCAGGTGGGGGTCGTGGAGTTCTCCGTGGAGTACTTCCTGTTCATCCCCCTGACCCTGGCCATGCTGTTCGACCCCCTGTCCGCCGCCCTGGGCGCCGCCACCGGCGAGCTGGTGTTCAGCGAGATCATGCTGGGCCAGTTCGGCGGCCTGGGCGAGCTGGAGAAGTTCCTCACCGTCACCATCGGCGTGTACATCGCCGGGCGCCTGGTGAAGGACCCCAAAAACCGCGCCATGGTAGGCGTGGCCGCCATCACCGGCACCGCCGCCCAGCTCCTGATGGGAACCGTGGTGGACATCCTGAAGGTCCAGCTGGCGGTGGAGGACTTCGAGGCCGTGGCCGGCCTGCCTGAGAGCGTGTTCGCCACCGAGGGCTTCGCCTTCCTGAACGACCTGCTGTTCTCCGGCATCCTGTTCTGCCTGCTGCCCACCTTATACCTGGTACCCAAGCTGTACGGCAAGATCGAGCCCCTGCTGGGCATGGCCCCCCGCACCCCGGACAGCGCCGTCAGCGGCATCAGCCCCAAGGCCCTGGCCGTGTGCGCCGTCGGCTTTGTGTGCGCCATCGTGGCCGAGCTGGCCGCCACCGCCGGCATGTCCCTCATCGACTGGGAGGCCGAGTGGGCCGAGAGCGGCACCGCCCTGGCTGTGGGTATGGTAGCCGCCGCCGCGGTGGCCATCATCGCCCTGCTGGTCATCAAGAAGAACGCGGGGAAAAAGTCCGCGGTGAACTGAGATGAACGCGGTTGAGATCGACGGCCTGACCTACACCTACCCAGGCGCCCCTCAGCCCACCCTGAAAGAGATCTCCCTTCAGATCGAGAAAGGGGACTTCCTGGCGGTCGTTGGCAACAACGGCTGCGGGAAGTCCACTTTGTGCAAGGCCCTCAACGGCCTGATCCCCCACTTCATTACGGGGACCATGGAGGGGAGTGTCCAGGTGTGCGGCCTGAACACGCTGGAGTGTGACGTGGGCGTCCTGGCTCAAAAGGTGGGCTATGTGTATCAGGACTTTGAAAACCAGATCGTCCGGCCCACCGTGCTGGACGACGCCTCCTATGCCTGCCTGAACTACGCCTTCCCCGACTACCTGGCGCGGGGCAGGACTGCTTTGCGGCAGTGCGGTCTGGAGGGCAGGGAGGAGGAATATGTCTGGCAGCTCTCCGGCGGTCAGACCCACCTGCTGGCCCTGGCCGGCGCGGTGTCCCTCCAGCCGGACATCCTGATCCTGGACGAGCCCATCGCCCAGCTGGACCCCATGCACGCCGACCGGATCTACGAGGTGCTGCGGGACCTGAACGAGCACCACGGCAAGACCATCATCGTCATCGAGCACCACACCGAGTACATCGCCGACTACTGCAAGCATGTGATGCTCATGAGGGACGGCCAGGTGCGCTGGATACTGCCCACGGAGAATGCCCTCCAGCGGGTGGAGGAGCTGGAGGAATGCAACATCTTCCCGCCCCAGGTGACCCAGGCGGCCTACGGCCTGCGGAAGGACGGTGTTCTCCCGGCGAATGTCCCTCTGCCCATCACGGTGGCGGACGGAGAGAAGGCTTTTGACGGCCTGCGATACATCCCCCGGGAAAAGCCGGCACCCGCCGTTCCCCGTGATGAGAACGCCGTGTCCTTTCAGAATGTGTCCCTCTCCTACCGCTCAGTGAAGGGGGAGCCCCATGCCGTCTTTGACGGGCTGGATCTGGACATCCGCAAGGGGGAGAAGGTTGCCCTCATCGGCTCCAACGGGGCGGGCAAGTCCACCCTGATGAAGCTGATGGTGGGGCTGCTGAAGCCCAATACCGGCACGGTGTCCCTGTTTGGGGAGGCCATCGGCGACAAAAAGGCCGAGGATCTGTCCCGGCAGATCTCCCTGGTCTACCAGAACCCGGAGGAGATGTTCATCAAGGACTCCATCCGCGCCGACGTCGCCTATGCCATGGAGGTGCGGAAGGTCCCGGAGTGGGAGAAGCGCACCGCGGAGCTGCTGGAGCGGTTCCGGCTGACAGAGCTGGCGGACCGGGACGGCCGCCTCATGTCCGGCGGCCAGATGCGCCGGGCCAGTTTGGCCATCGGCATCGCCCTGAACCCGGGCATCCTGCTGCTGGATGAGCCCACCGCCAACCTGGACATCGCCACCCGGCGGGAGATCATGGCGGTGCTCTCGGATATGAAGGACATCATCCAGACCGCCGTGATCGCCACCCACGATATGCAGCTGGTGTGCCAGTGGGCGGAGCGGATCATTGTGCTGCGGGGCGGGCGTGTGGTGGCGGACGGGCCCCGGGACGAGATCTTTGCCCGAACCGATGTGGTGGAGCAGGTGGGCATCCGCCCGCCGGAGATCTTCACCATGGGGCAGGCTTTAGACAGGCGAGCCCTGTGCTATACCATCGATGAGTTCCTATCATCCTTTCAGGAGGCGTGAGCGCTGTGGAAAAATTGACCGCAAAACTCTCGGAGAGCATCCTGGATAAGCTCTCTATGGACTTCCTCCGCAATCAGGTGCTGAAGAACGCCTATGGCAACGATGACACCGTGATCGCCGCCCTGGACCCCAGGATCCTGCTGGCCTGGTATCTGTTCTTCGGCCTGGTGCCCTGGTTCGTGAGCGACATTCCCTTTCTCCTGGGGTGCTTCCTGCTGGTGATGGTCACCACCCTCCTGGCGAGAGTGGCGGGGCTGGTGCTGTTCCTCTTTGCCCTGGGGGTGTTCTCTCAGACAGGGTATCTCTTTATCGTGACGCTACTGTTCGGAGGCGACACCTCCGCGGTGGCGCCCCTGCTGATGCTCACCCTGAAGGTGGCCACCATCTCCCTGGCCTCGGTGACGGTATTCTCCGGGCTGGACCCGGACAAGCTGTCCAACGGCCTGATGTGGTACGGTTGCCCGGAGCGGCTGAGTTTCTCCATTTCCTACGCCTACCGGATGCTGCCCATGCTGATGGAGGAGTTCCAGAATGTGCTGCTCTCCTACCGGCTGCGGGGCAATCCCCCCGCCCACGAGACCTTCGGCGGCAAGGTGAGGTATCTGATTTATCAGGTGAAGATCATCATGCAGTCCTTCTACCCCCTGATGCTCAACACCGCCAAGCGCTCCCGCACCACGGTGGAGGCGCTGGAGCTGCGGGGCTACCGGTACGCGGCGGTAAACAAGTCCGTGAAAAAGATCAAGCTGGCCGCCCTGAAGGTCACTTATAACGATGGACTGTTCCTGGCCATCTCCTTCCTGGTGGTGGCGGTGGCTGTCCTGATCTCCACACTGCTGTAAGAAAGAAGGTCATTTCTCTTGCGCCTGGATTTTCACACCCACGGGAAGCTGGCCAAAAAGCTCCCATTTTCCACCGCCTACACCGACTGGCTCTTCGGCGAGGCCAGACAGGCCGGACTGGACGCCCTGTGCCTGACGGAGCACTTCAACACCCTCCAGTTTGCCGATGTGTACGGCTACATCGCCTCGGTGAGCCGAAGGATCGGGGACACCCTGGAGCTGGAGAACGGCCTGCGCGTCTTCTCCGGCATGGAGACGGATGTGGCGGAGGGCGGTCATATCCTGTCCATCGGGCCCCTGGAGGCCATTTTGGAGCTGAACCGGCGGCTGGAGCCCCACAAGGAGAAGAGGGACTTTCTGCCCTTCTCCCGGCTCATGGATTTGTTTGAGAAGTACCCAGTGGTGGTGGGCTGCGGCCACCCCTTCCGCGCCGGCGGCCATGTGCCCGAGCTGCCGGAGGAGCAGCTGTGCCGCCTGCAGTTTCTGGACCTCAACGGCAAGGACCTGGCCCTGGACCGGGAGAGGACTGAGCGGCTGACCTACGGGCTGGGGAAGCGTCTGCAGATTCCCGTGGTGTCGGGCAGCGACACCCACCAGGCGGTGCAGTACGGCTGCGTCGCCACGGTATTTGAGAACGCCTGCGACACGATTCCCGCGCTCTATGGAGAGATGCTCGCTGGCCGCTACGAGATCCGGCTCTCCGGCTGCGCGGCCCTCCAAGTGCGAACCGCCTGCCTGCTGAAGCGGTCCTTGAAGGAAATCCACGCGCTTGGCGGCGACTATGTGTCCATCCTCACCCAGGGGGCCACCGCATGAGAGCAGCGGCCTGAACTTCTCGGCCCGCTTCGTCCCGCCCCGAGATCCATCCCAAGTATTGAATGAGGTCACTCTATGGAGCTGCGTCTGGCAATACCGCCGGGGGAATTGACCCGCGCTGAACAGAAAATACTGGATTACATCAACACCAACACAGACACCTTCTTATTCCTGTCCATCGGGCAGCTGGCGGAGCGCCTGGAGCTGTCCGACGCCACCGTGTCCCGTTTCGCCCGGCACGCGGGATGCAAGGACTATAAGGCGCTGAAAAGTCTGGTCCTGGAGCAGGC